>Ga0209203_1001182_pt1 | contig 19712 bp, 17 predicted proteins | sample AD_UKC109_MetaG_FD_184423 | JGI IMG/M metagenome (GOLD analysis project Ga0209203, IMG submission 184423) | Active sludge microbial communities of municipal wastewater-treating anaerobic digesters from Hong Kong - AD_UKC109_MetaG (SPAdes)... | ecosystem: Engineered > Bioreactor > Anaerobic >... | reverse complement strand
TGGCAGCATCTGGTTGCTACCTCCCCTGATTTAGATGCTAGAATCAGGTTTGTTCCTCCCATCCTTCTGGACAATATCGCCGTCCAGCTCGGTGACTGGAGTGGATACCATCTGCTGGCTCAGTACCGAGTTTTGGATTTGTTGAGAGTCTCGATGAATTACCACTGAGGTGATTGAGCCAGGGATGTTCAACTGCATTGGATAATAGGCTGAAAAGCCGTTTTGACTTTTCTTAAGATGGATTACGTTTCTCAATCCGGCACTGTACATTGCAGAAGCAAGCCGGAAACAAATGAGGTTTCCGGCCTACTAACTGATTTAGCGAAAGCAAAAAAGCGTATTGAGCTCAATTGTTACATTTAAAATATTCTATGCATTGCGCATAGTTACTGCATGTTGCATTGTCGTTTGATTGAGTGTTGGGTCTGTCTTTGTAAACATGGCAACAAGCGGGCTTTAGGAGAGGAAGCCAGCAACGAACCAATTTGAGGTTTCTACTAATTTTTGCGTAGGCCGGATTGCGTTGTTCAATCCGGTTCTGTTTTCTGGTTAGGGATGCCGGATACAAAGGAAATATCCGGCCTACAAACTGATCACAACTTCGGATTACAAGCTTATTTATTGAGCGTTCTCGATCTTCCGATTACAATACATCCACTACATTTAGAAAATGAGGTCTTAATGCTCAGTGTTATTCCCATCGCGGAGGCTTTGAGTCTGGTTCTAAAAAAGTTTGGCAGCAAAAATGGACGTATTGAATCCATCAGTTTGCAGGAATTGCTTGGCCGATGCCTTGCGGAGGATATTATCGCCCAAGAGGACGTGCCGGCTTTTGACCGCTCAACTGTAGATGGTTTCGCTGTAAGAAGCGCGGATTTACGTGGTTGTTCCGATTCGATCCCGGCAATTCTGCAAAAAACTGGTGAGTCGATTATGGGTCAGTCTTACGATATCCCCCTGACACCTGGCAGTTGTGTTTACGTTCCAACCGGCGGCGCCATCCCTCCCGAGGCCGACGCGATGGTCATGGTCGAATTCACAGAAAACTTGGGCGGTGACCAGTTTGCGTTCTATAAACCCGTCGCGCCAGGAGCAAACCTGATCCTGCGAGGTGAAGACTTGCAACAGGGCGAGGCAATCCTCAAAGCCGGCAAAAAGCTCGGAATTGCGGATATCGGCACTCTGGCCGCGCTTGGCAAGACCGAAGTACCAGTTTTCACCCGACCGGTCGTGGGTGTCATCTCCACCGGCGACGAACTAATCGCGCCCGGTGAAAAGCTGAAACCCGGGCAAATTCGGGATGTTAATTCCGATATGTTGAAAGCTGCAGTTGAGCAGCTGAATGGCATCACAATCAGCAAAGGCATAGTGGAAGATCAATACAACGCCCTCAAAGATGCTTGTTCCGAACTACTGGCAGACGTGGATGTGTTGCTTGTGTCAGGCGGCACGTCCGTCGGCGAAAAAGATAATATGCCCAGGATTGTGGCAGAACTTGGTGAAATGCTGGTACATGGATTAGCAGTGAAACCGGGTAAACCGACCATCATCGGTGAAGTTGAAGGTAAACCCATCTTTGGATTACCCGGAAATCCAGTAGCCGCGTTTTTTATTTTTGATTACCTTGTGAAACCGCTTTTATTGGCGAAACAGGGAGGCAAGGTTGCACGTGAACAGGTGGATGCAATACTTACACGGGCGGTGTCATCCAACCATGGCAGGGAAGAGTTCATCCTGGTGCACCTGGATGGAAACGAAGCGGAGCCCGTCCCGAGCAAATCTGGGTTAATCAGTACAGTTTCCCGTGCCAACGCATATTTTATTATTCCCCGGGACCAGGAGGGTTTGCCGAAGGGCACCCTGGTTCACGTTACACGATTGTGAGGTCCAATGGCTTTTACTTACTTGTCGAACTATCCCCTCGAAGAAGCTCGTGAACTGTTTCTGAAAGCACTGATTGATGCTGGGTTGAAGCAGCAAGTGGAGAGCGTTCCCACAAGCGAGGCGAATGGACGCATCACTGCTGAAGCCGTCTATGCCCGCATCTGCGCCCCCCATTACAACGCCTGTGCCATGGATGGCATCGCGCTGGTAGCCAGCCTGACCTATAGTGCCAGTGAAACCCGTCCGGTGACCCTGCCGGAAAACTCCTTTAAGTGGGTCAACACCGGTGATCCTTTGCCTGAAAACTACGACTGCGTGGTGATGGTGGAGGATGTGATCGAAACAGAACAGGGCGTGCTGCTTTTTGGCGCTGCTGTGCCCTGGCAGCATGTGCGTCAGATAGGGGAAGATATTGCCGCCGGCGATATGGTTGTGCCCAGCTTCACCGAGCTCAGCCCCTCTGCGCTCGGCGCGCTTTTGGCTGCTGGCGTGCTGGAAGTGCCGGTGATTCGCAAACCCATTGTGGGCATAATTCCCACTGGTAACGAATTGGTAGCTCCGAGTGCCAACCCCAGATCAGGTGATATTATTGAATTTAATTCGACCATCTTCTCAGGCATGATGCAGGACTGGGGTTGCGAGACCAAAGTCTATCCGGTGGCGAGCGACAAATCGGAGGAAATCATCAGCTCGTTAAAAAATGCCATCGCGGAATGCGACCTGGTGCTGCTCAATGCCGGATCTTCTGCCGGGCAGAAGGACTTTTCGGTCGAAGCAATCCAAAGCGTTGGTACCGTTGTGCTGCATGGTGTGGCAATCAAACCTGGGAAGCCAACCATCCTTGGGCTGACAACGAGAGGTGAGCAGCTCATACCCCTGGTTGGCTTGCCTGGCTATCCCGTTTCGGGCATTTTGGTGCTCGAGCAGTTGATCAAACCGGTGATCGCACTGATGACCGGCCGCCAGGTTGAAAAAAGCGGGTTTGTCGAGGCGACAGTATCCCGCCGTCTGGTTTCATCCCTAAAATACCTCGAGTTTATTCGTGCCAGGCTCGGAAAAGTTGGCGGCAGGATCGTGGCTGTGCCGCTTAACCGAGGGGCTGGCGTTGTCAGTTCTTTCGTCAAAGCGGATGGGATCATTCATGTCCCCCAGAATGTGGAGGGGTATGAGGCTGGTGAGAAGGCGCGGGTGGAGCTGCTGCGCCCGATGAGTGAAATTGAGCAGACGCTGGTGATCACCGGCAGCCACGACCCTCTAATCGATGAAGTCATCGACATCATGCGCCGAACCTGGCCTGATAGCTTTGTGGCTTCTTCGCATGTGGGCAGCATGGGCGGGATCATGGCGGTCAAACGCGGCGAGGCACACCTGGGGGGCGTGCACTTGTTGGATGAAGCCAGCGGTGAGTACAACCGGGCATACGTCCGCAAGTACATTCCTGAAGGAAAAGTAAAGTTAGTGCGCTGTGTGCAGCGAAGCCAGGGGCTGATGGTCGCAAAGGGCAATCCACTCGGAATTCGGGGGATTGAGGATCTGCCCAGGTTGCGTTACGTCAACCGCCAGAAAGGCAGCGGCACGCGCATTTTGCTGGATTACCTCCTGAAGCAATCGTGTTTAAATGTTGAGAGCATCACAGGTTACGAAAGAGAAGAAATTACCCACACAGCAGTAGCTGCGGCGGTTGCATCTGGTACGGCAGACGCTGGCATGGGAATTCTCTCCGCAGCCAGGATCTATGATCTGGATTTCATTCCTATCTGCAAGGAAGAATACGACTTGTTGATCTTAGAATCCGCTTTGTCCATGGAATCTGTACAGCGCCTGATCAGTATCTTACAATCTAACGAATTAGCTGCCCGCCTTGAAAAATTGGGTGGGTATCAGATTGACCAGCCAGGAGAAATAATTCAATGGAACTGAACCACTTGGATGAATATGGGAAGGCCCACATGGTGGACATCAGCGGAAAATCAGTGACCGATCGCGAAGCAGTAGCAACAGGGCGAATCGTCATGCAGGCTGAAACGCTCAAATTGATCGCCGAAGGCAATCTGCCCAAGGGAGATGTTTTTGCGGTTTCGCGGATTGCTGGTATCATGGCAGCCAAACGCACGAGCGACATAATTCCCCTTTGTCACCCGATACCGCTGAGCGCGATCGATATCAGGATCGAGGCGGATGGAGAAAGTGAAATTATTGTCGAAGCGCGTGTTAAAACCACAGGACAGACTGGTGCAGAAATGGAAGCTTTGACAGCGGTGAGTGTTGCCACTTTGGCGATTTACGATATGTGTAAAGCAGTGGACCGGAGCATGGAAATTAAATCGATACGCTTGGAAAGCAAAAGCGGAGGAAAATCTGGTACCTACTTGAGGCAGGAAAAACCCTGATATGCTTGATAATTTTGGACGAGAAATAACCTATCTACGGCTTTCTGTCACAGAGCGCTGCTCTTTGCGCTGCATGTATTGTCGCGCCGATGAAGGCTTATGTCCCAAGCAGGTGGAGCTGAATGCCAAAAATCTGGTTCGGATTGTTGATGCTTGTGCGGACCTTGGCATTAATCGCGTACGCCTAACGGGAGGAGAACCCCTCTTACGGCGGGACATCGTGCAAATTGTTTCGGGAATCCGCGCTAATTCAAAAATCAGGGATATTTCTCTGACGACTAACGCGCAGATGTTGGCAGAATATGCCGCGGGGTTGAAGCAAGCGGGCTTGGATAGGGTTAACATCAGTCTCGACTCCCTTAAGCCGGATGTGTTTCACCGAATGACTGGCGGCGATCTGGAAAAGGTGAAGGCTGGGATAAACGCCTCCATTGAGGCAGGCCTTAACCCCATCAAAATCAACGTGGTGCTTGTACGGGGGTGGAATGATCTCGAAGTGGACGACTTTATCGCTCTGACCAGGGATCACGCTCTGGATGTTCGCTTTATTGAGTACATGCCAATTGGTGAAGGTACCCAAAGCGAGAATCTGCGCGTGGATAATACGAAGATATTACAAGAGCACCCTTCCCTGCAGCCTGTTCCTGCTCGTAACCCTGGTCAGCCTTCAAGGGATTACCAGATCCCGGGGTATATGGGACGGGTCGGATTCATCAGTCCGATTTCACATCAGTTTTGTGCTGACTGTAACCGGATACGCGTCATGAGTGATGGCACGCTCAGGACCTGCCTGGGTCAGGAACAGGAAGTATCTCTGGTACAGGCTTTAGCGGAAGGTGATGGCGCTTTGAAGGAGAAGATCAAAACTGCGGTGTTGACTAAACCAGCAGGACACAATTTCCGAACAGCGCAGTTAAACGCTCGCGGAATGAGCAAAATTGGAGGTTAGGCAGTGGCAAGTGTGAAAGCAGTGAATATCAGTTTGCGGCGCGGAACAATCAAGCAGCAGATGGATCAGGTGGAACTGATCGAAAACTATGGAATCGAGGGGGATGCCCACGCCGGCGACTGGCATCGGCAGGTCAGTTTGTTGGACCAGTCCAGCGTGGATCGGATGCTCGAATTGGGTGCCAAGGGATTAGTGCCGGGAATTTTTGCTGAGAACATCACTACCGAAGGCATGGATTTGTGCCATCTACCCATTGGAACGAGATTGGAAGTCGGTGATGCTATCCTCGAAGTGACCCAAATTGGCAAAGAATGTCATCATCACTGCCAGGTTTACCAGCAGGTTGGCATGTGTGTGATGCCGCTTGAGGGCATTTTTACGCGTGTGATCAAAGGAGGGGTGGTGAAAGCCGGAATTTCAATTTCAGTTCAATCAACCATTCGCGCAGCGGTTGTGACCGTCAGCGACAAAGGCTCCCAAGGGCTTCGCGAGGACCGCAGCGGTCCAGTTTTGGTCGAAACGCTGAAAGGCCATGCTGTGGTCAATCGCACAGTGATCATCCCTGATGAAAGGGATTTGATCTCGCAAACCCTGGCAGACCTGGCAGACACGGGTGAAATTGACCTGATACTTACAACCGGCGGGACTGGATTTGCACCGCGGGATGTGACCCCTGAAGCGACGCTTGCGATTGTGGATCGGCAGGTTCCCGGTATCCCGGAAGCCATGCGGGCAGCGAGCCTAAAAATTACCAACAGAGCAATGTTGTCGCGAGCTGCGGCTGGGACTCGCGGTCGGACTCTGATTATCAATCTTCCCGGCAGTCCGAAGGCTGCGAAGGAGTGCCTTGAGGTATTCTTGCCCGTCCTGGACCATGCAGTTGAGACTCTTCGCGGTGAAGCTTACGAATGCGCACGAAAAGATGAATCTTCCACAAATACTCAATAATTGAGGTAAAATACTTGCGCACGACCTTCTGAAAGGAGGGTCAGATGCAAAAAACCGGAGAATACTCCGAAAAAACACTCTATGGGAGAAGAAATGAAACGTCTTGCTTTAGTAATTGTCTGTGTGGGTCTTTTGTTCTCGGCTGCGGCTTGTATCATGGAAACTGAAAATAAGGTTATCCAAATGTCCACCACTACATCCGTTAATGACTCGGGTCTGATGGCTTACCTGCAGCCCGTGTTTGAGAAGGACTCGGGATACACACTCGAGATCACCTCTGCCGGTACTGGTGCCGCAATCGAAAAGGGTCGTACGGGAGATGCGGATATCCTGCTGGTGCACTCTAAGTCGCAGGAAGAGGCTTTTACTGGTGAAGGTTTTGAGGAAACCCGCATTCCCTTCATGTACAACTTCTTCGTGATCGTTGGCCCTGCTGATGACCCCGCCGGTGTTGCTGACAAAGCAACCGCTGCTGAAGCATTCCAGGCTATCCTGGATTCTGGTTCTGTCTTTATTTCCCGCGGTGACAATAGTGGCACGCACAGCAAAGAAAAAGCGATTTGGGCTTCGATCAATGTCGATCCAACAGGGCAGGCCTGGTACGAGAGCACCGGTTCCGGTATGGGCGCCACTCTGACCGTGGCGGACGAGAAGCAGGCTTACACCATTTCAGATAAAGCCACATTCCTCGCTCACGAGAACACGCTCTCGCTCCTGCTGGAAGAGACTGATGACATGAAGAATACTTACTCGGTCATCGCCATCTCCACCAAGCGCTTCGCGGACAGCAACGCCGCTGGCGCGCAAGCCTTCATCGATTGGCTGAAGACTGAAACAGCCCGCAAAATGATTGCTGAATTTGGCGTGGCTGAATACGGCGAACCGCTCTTCTTCAACCTGGATTAAGACTAAAGAACAAGTCTATTGATTAAACAGGTTCTTGAATTACTGTTCGGTGCAGATCCAGAGTTACGCCAGATCATCGGCGTAACTCTGCGTATGTCTGTGCTGAGCACACTGATTTCGGCACTGATCGGCATTCCCTGGGGGGTGGCGATGGGAGCGAATCAGTTTAAGGGCAAAGCAGTCCTTTCAAGAATAACCAATACGCTGATGGGATTGCCGCCGGTGGTGGCAGGTTTGATCGTCTTTTTGATATTATCCCGCAGCGGACCGCTGGGAAAGCTCAGCCTGCTCTATTCCGTCCCGGCAATGGTGATCGCGCAGGTGGTTTTGATCTCGCCGATCATCGCGGGGATGACCTCCAATATTGTCGGTCTGAGGGCACCTTTAATTAACGAAACCTGCGCAGGAATTGGTATTTTCGGTTGGAAGCGCCTTTGGCTGACAATCAAGGAGTGTCGGATTCCCTTTGTGACCTCGGTGTTGGCTGGTTTCGGGCGGTCCATCGCGGAAGTTGGGGCAGTCCAGATGGTAGGCGGCAATATCCAGTTCAAAACCCGGGTCATGACCACGGCAATCATGATGCACACGAACATGGGGCGCTTTGAACTGGCAGTCGCTTTGGGCGTGGTGCTGTTGATCATCTCCTTCATCATCAACAGCCTGGTGCACAGAATACAGGAGCAGACTCTGCGTGATCGTACTGCGTGATGTGGTTCAGCAATTTGGCGGCAGGATTGTGCTGGAAATCCCTGCGCTGCAATTTTTGCCTGGCAGGCGCTATGGTTTGATCGGCGAAAACGGTAGCGGGAAGACGACCCTGATCCGCATGCTTGCCGGCACTGGCAAGCCAACTTCCGGAACTATTGAGGGTCTTGAAGGCAAAGAAGTGGGCTATCTTCCCCAGTCACCCTATGCATTTTCCTTCTCGGTCTTACAAAACGTTGAGTTGGCATTAAATGGGCATGGCGACGCAAAAGAAATCGCCCAAAAAGCGCTGATTGCAGTGGGGATGGAGAGCCTGATGAACGCCAGGGGGGATCGGCTTTCTGGCGGAGAGGCGCAACGCATGGCGCTGGCCAGGGTGCTGGTGCGTTCTTATGATGTGCTGCTGTTGGATGAGCCGACCTCTTCAACAGACGTGCGCAGTATGGACCAGATTGAAACGACGCTTAAGGAATACGTGCAAAAGACCCAATGCACCCTGATATTCTCCACTCATTCCCCTGCCCAGGCACTTCGATTGGCGGATGAGGTTTTGTATCTTGAAAAAGGCAGATTGGTGGAGCAGGGTCCGGCGGCAACACTCTTCCATTCCCCTCAGGATGAGCGAACCAAAGCGTTCCTCAAGCATTGGAGCTTGAACTCCTGATCGTTTCTTTTTCTTTCTCCAAAATAGCTTCATCAAGGGTAGAATCGTTGCAGTTTCTACTATACCAGTTCGTGGAGAACCCAAAAAATGACCAAACAAACCACCCCCAAAGACGACGCACCGCTCAGGCTGTTCAAATCTGACTTCCTCGAGTGGTTTACCCACATCAGTCCGGTGGTGGTGCTGGTGGTGTTCCTGCCGATCATTGGATTCTTCCTGTGGCGTTCTGCCCGGGCGAACCAGGGGCTTGGATGGTGGCACGTGTTGATCTCGTTTGCGATTGGGCTTTTGGTCTGGCCGCTGGTGGAGTACCTGCTGCACCGCTTTGTTTTCCACTTTTCACCCAAAAATCCTTCCGATCAAATGAAGCGCATGCTCTTTTTGATGCACGGGGTGCATCATGCCCAGCCGCGGGAGAAGTCCAGGTTAGTGATGCCGCCAGTTGTCAGCCTTCCGCTAGCAGCCATCTTCTATGGGCTGTTCCTGGTCTTTGTTGGCAGCCTACTTAATTTGCCAAATTATGTCGATGGCATCTTTGCTGGTTTTCTGCTTGGGTATGTGATCTACGACATGACCCACTATGCCCTGCACCACTTCAGCTTCAAAGGTGACTATTTCATGAAACTCCGCCGCCACCACATGGCGCATCATTTCAAAACCCACAATCAGCGCTTCGGCGTCTCGACGTGGATTTGGGACGACATCTTCAAGACTAACGCTTAACACTCATTCATCACAAGATATTTTTCAGAGGCGCTTTGCCCTAACCCCCGTCATCGCGAGCGAAGCGCGGCGATCTGCCTTTACATCTTTTTACAAACAAATAATGCAGACTGCCACGCCCCTTACACTCTCGGCTTTCGGTTTTTCCGACATAATCGGGGCTTGCAGTGACAGGCCACCAAGTCGTCGCGAGTAATTTGTAGCAATTTGCCCTTGCAAAAACTAAACTCTAAACCAAATGCAGTGTCTCAACTGCGTGGTCGAAGATCGGCTTTACGTTCGCGTATTTTTCATGTTCGCAAGCTATCGAAAGACGAATGACAGAGCCGTTATCCTCCACGAAAGCCATATCGAGGACCAATGGTGCCTGGGTGCCATCCACCAGGCGTTTTTTACAGCGCCATGCGATCCCCACCTGGGTCGGCGGTATGTCCTCATCCATAAATAGCGGACTGGCAAATTTGAACGCCTCTTTGCAGGCTTCTTCAGCGGTTGCTTTGTTTTTCTCTGGGGCGATTATTATCCCAAACAACTCGTCTTCCAGGGAAATCAGTATTTCAACAGAATGAACTTTATCGCCTCGATTAAATTCAATTTTACGGCTGTTTTTTGGGACCTCAAATTGATGGGATCCGTAAGTATAGGTTGCGTGATCAAGCATAGTAGACATCTCTTGCCTCGATTAATCTTTTAATGTCGCACTGAATTTGGCCGGTGCCATCAACCCACACGTCGACTCTATGACCAGGAAAAAGTTCATTGTATTGTGTTTCGTAAATGTTTTCGTAACCCTGAATATTTACGATAAATTTAACTTCTCCCGGGCTGTAAACATCATCGTCATTGACGAATGCTTCACCTAATTGCATACCACGGTCGACTTCATAGCCGCGATTGTGGGCTCTTATTTCACTTTCGGCGCGTTTCTGCATGGCTTCATTCAACATTTTCTCAGCGGTATCAAAATCACCATTGTTCAGGTTCCTCTGGATCCCGGTATAGACATCGTCATTAGGCATCAATCCCATTTTTTTGTCAATTTCATGCTGAATCTCATGTGCCAGGGTTCCGGAAATACTATCTGGAGACCTGCTTGCCCTATCCATAAGATCCTGGTCGATCACAACAGATCTTCCATAAGACGTTCCTCGCGCACCATCCAAATCTTTAATTGATATTTTTACTGCGTAGTCGCCATCGCCTATTATCTTTCCACTTGGGAGGACGAATTTGATTCCATGTTTTTTTGCTAATTCGATCAATTCTTTTCCCGATTCGGTCGACATCATTTGCTCCCAGGCTTCATCGATCGTGTATTGTTGCTTTTTCTGTTCTGCATGGCGTTTTAGCCATCCCCAAACCCCGGATAACGCTGACCCTACACTTACATCACCGATTGAAACTTTCAGGCGGTTTCCCCCGTCGCTGTCAGCCTGAATCCATTGGTTTTGTTCAGTAGACAGCTGATCTGCCATGTACTGCAGATCTGACAACCCGCTGAGGGTAGTTTGTTTCCAACTTTGAAAATTGTCAACAAAGTGATCGCGATCGGAGCCGATCCAATCCATGTTGGATGCTTGGACAGCCGCATTATTTACTCGTTCATTGATGGTTTGTTGAATTTGACGAATTCGTGTGATGATCCGGGTTACTTCTTCCAGATCCATATGAATGATTGCGCTCATAATTTTTCCTCCCAGCAGCAATTATAAGTTATATGTTGATTTTGTAGTGACCTTTTATTTGCCAATATACCCACTAATTATTGGTTTTATAAAGGGATTTGATAATTCCACAATAAACAAGAGGGAATCAGGAAGTAGTTCTTGGAGACCTTCGGTCAGATGCCGTGCTCGGTGTGGACACCGGCACGATCGAATCTGTCATCGCGAGTGAAGCAGCCTGTGCCCGCAAAACTGGGTATGGCAATCTGCCTTTGACATTCCTCATTTGAAGACCTGCGGTCATATCACTCGCTGGTCAGGAGACCTTGCGAGAACTAGATAGAGCCGGGTTGAAACGCGCAACCCGGCCTACAAAAGACTTTCGTCATCGCGAGCGAAGCGTGGCGATCTGCCTTTAACTATTATCTGCTGGAGACCTTCGGTCAGATGCCGTGCTCGGTGTGGACACCGGCACGATCAGGGAATTAAAGTGCCCCCGGCGTGATTCGAACACGCAACCGACTGATTCGAAGTCAGGTACTCTATCCATTGAGCTACGGGGGCGAGCGAGGACATTATACCGCATGCTTGTGGATTTAATTCAAAGAATGCTTATTCCAAATTGTAATAGTTGTAAATCGCGCCGGAAATATTGGCAAAAAGCAGGTTTGCCCGGTCGAAAATCACCTGCACCGGGTGATGGATGAACACGGAAAGGACGTAATTCCCGCCAGGGGTGTAGATGATGGCACAGTCTGCCATGGTGTGCACGTAGCCATCCTGCACCTCGTTCGCCCAGCCGTGTTTGTGCGCCACCTGCGTCCCTGCGGGCACGCCGGCCTCAAATAGCACGCCGATTTTGTTGCGCGAGAGGTAGGTGATCATCATCTGGCATTCCTGCTGAGTGATGGCGCCATCAAAAGCCACCGGGATCGAACCGCCGTAGTTCGTGGCGCAGTAGTAGATGTCCTCAAGCAGCAGGCCCATATCCAGCGGGGTGGTTTGCCCATAGCGGTCAGGGTCGGTGTCGTAATCCGTACGCTGGTTGGCGGAGGTGGAAAAATCCTTAAGGAGCGGCGAGCCAAGCCCAAAGAAACCTCCCCAGAAGGTATTTTCCAGCCCCAGCGTCTGGGCATCGTCGGTGATGCGCAAGGGGGCGAGATTGGGTTCGATGACCTTCTTCGCGACCGAGTCGGTCGATTCATTGCTCGACATCTCCACCATCGCCTCAATCTCCGCCAAAATTTGGGGGTCGTAGGGGGCTTCGAGGTTCTTGAAAAGCGTGATCAGGGTAGGGATCTTGATTGTGCTCCAGGCGGAGTAAGCGATGTTGACCGGGTAGTCCGTGTCGCCGACCTTGCTGTGGGCAAAATGCAGCACGAAACCGCTCTGCAGGTCTTTATAGTAGAGTTCGACCACACCGTCGAAAGCGGACTGGTCGATGATGTCAGTCAGCATGTACTGAAGGATCTCGAAGGAGGGTTTGGCGGGGTTGGTCCGCAGCACTTCCAGCCTGGCGGTACGGCGGGAGTTGGAGGAAAGCGCGTTGATGATGCGGTCAACCGAGGTGTCGTAGTCCAGTTCGGTGCCGGCAAGACCTGTGGAAAAGCCGCTTTCGCCCGGGATCGGCATGGGTGGCGTGGAATTCTGGTCGTAGCGCACGGAAATCTCGGTCTCGAGGTAGTTGCGCATGCGGGCTTCATCGAATTTGGCTTGCAATGGGATGTTCAGGCTGGTTATCGGCTGGTTCCAGATGTACTTCCAGAAACCGGTCCAGAAGGGTTCACCGGTCCGTTGTTTGTCAGCCGCGGCAAGCATGTTGTTGACCTGCAGTTCAAAACCAATGGTGGCAGGGCGCACCTGGATACGCGCGGACTGGTATTGTAGTTCGATGGGGGACATATAGGCTTGCACGAGCCGCTCGGAAGCTGTTTCGAAGGTGAGCCCGCCAATGGGAATATTGGCGACCGTCAGCCCGGTGGGGAAGGTGGCCCGGATGCGCCCATAGCGGACAAGCTGCAGGATAAGCAGGAAGCCTGCCATGAGGATCAGTCCCAATGCAGCCCATCGGATGATAGAAGTTTTTCTGCGCATGGGTGAATTATAGCCAAATTTGGAAAAAGGCTTGAACAAGTCCTATCGTAGATATCGCAATCATTTGATTAGTGCTACTTTCGAGGTCGAGGCGGGTAGGGTGGGTTGACGTCAGCAAATTCTTACCAAAAACCATCTACTTGTAGTCAACCCACCAACACATAAACCTCATATTCAATCGGTGGGTTGGCTTTTAATGGCTCTTCAGATTCCAACACTTTTTTACGCCAACCCACCCTACCGGCCAAAAGATTAAGCGCCTAACTTTTAGGAAATTTTCCTCACGGGCAGCATCTCGATATACCCCCGCCAGCCTTCCGGCGCGAGCTGCATACGTGGGGCTAGTTCCGGCGCCCACTCGTAACCATAAACCTCCGGGTTGAAACGCTTGATCTGCTCCATGCACATCCCGACGGCTTCCTCATAGATCTCATCGTCGTATGGCTCGCCCTGGAAGACCATCATCTGGCAGGCGGGCAGCTCCATGACCTCAAAATTCTCAGGAATTTCAGCGTTGAAATCCTCCGCCACCTCAACGCCATGCGCATAGACGCCCGACCCGGCCGGGCGCATGTTCTCCGGCAGCCAGACGCCCACCGGCTCGTACAAGGCTTCCTTGATCTCAGTCAAGACGTCCCAAGCTGCTGAAGCGTTATTCTCGCCGCAGCCGATCTCAGTGGCATAAGCCATGTAATCGCCGGCTGCCTTACTGCGCCACAGAATTAGCTTGCGAGCAGGTCGGTCGACAATTTGGGTAAAAATTACAGATGTTTCTTTCATGTTCCATTCCTCCAGATTGGTGTTTGCTCGATCGAGATAGCTGGTTGGGATCAGCCATCCTTCCGGTGTAGGGCGGGTGGCATACTTTTTTGGGGAGATGCCAAACCCGTTGGTGAAGGCGCGCGTGAAGCCTTCGTGCGTATCGAAGACGAATTCCAGCGCCACGTCAAGCACTTTTTGCTTTCCCGAACGCAGGCTGCGGGCGGAAGCGGTGAGCCTTTGCTGCCGAATGAACTCGAATGGGGAAACTCCGGTTTGAGCCTTGAAAACTCGGGCTGCGTGGAACTGCGAGTAACCCGCGGCTTTGGCCACATCGCTGGCGGTGATTGGCTGGTGCAGATGGTCGGAGATGAACTTTTTCATCCGTTCCACCGCCGCTGATTTTTCGCTTTTGCTTGCTTGCATCCCTTTTTCGCCTTTCTGGAGGAGATTATAAGGACGATTCTAAAGGATTTCTTGACCTGTAATGCGGAGTTAAGACGTGTTTGAGGGCTGCTTATTAATTTGACAATCTCAACTAAAGGTGACCCTCTTCAGCTTCCTGTCCGTTGCATGGCAGGAGCCAGCTTTACCTCCGGCAAGCATGCAGCCCCCAGGGAAAGTCCAGGTTGGGCATAAAAAGGCATGTCATTAGTAAACAGACACATAATCAGTTGTAGGGAGAAGGTATAATAGCAAGCGATTGCCAAACAAATTACCCGGAAATATGTTCCGGAGTGACAAGGAGAGGTAAGCATGAAAGTAATATTGACCGGTTCGATCGCCTTTGATTATTTAATGCAGTTTCCGGGCTTGTTCAAGGACTGCCTGATTGCCGAACACCTGGATAAGGTGTCGCTGTCGTTTTTGGTACACGATATGATCAAGCAGGACGGAGGGATAGGTCCCAATATTGCCTACACGCTGGCGATGCTGGGTGGTAATGCTTACCTGTTCTCCACAGCCGGACAGGATTTTGGCGACTATGCACGTCGCTTGGAGCAGATGGGGGTAGATACCAGCGGTGTGAAGATCATCCCCGAAAAATTTACGGCTTCGTTTTTTGCCACGACCGACCGTTCGAACGCGCAGATCTCCACCTTTTACACCGGCGCGATGGCGGACTCGGCGGATCTTCCTTTGGCTGAAGCAAAATATGAGCCGGATGACTTTGTGATGGTCTCGGCGACAGATCCGCGGACGATGCGGCGCTACATCCGCGAAGCACAGGAACTGGGGCTCAGGATGCTCTTTGATCCGGGTCAGCAGATCATCAGCCTGGACGCTGATGGACTGCGGGATGGGGTGGAGCATGCCCACGGCATTTTCATCAATGAATACGAGTTTGAGCTTCTGCAGAAGCAAACGGGCTTGAGTGCAGAAGAGCTCTTAGCCAAACCGGCGTTTACAGTGGTAACATTAGCCGAGCACGGCGCGCGCGTCGTGGCAGAAGGGGTGGACTGCGTTGTGCCAGCGATCGGTGGGATTGTGGTAAAGGATCCGACCGGAGTGGGAGATGCCTTCAGGGGCGGCTTCCTGCGCGGCTATATGGCTGGATTGCCGCTGAAGGTCTGCGTTGAGGTCGGCAATACCGCTGCGGCATACTGCATCCAGGAGGCAGGACCGCAGTGTCATAAATACACCTGGGACGAATTTGTCGCTTTTTACCGCAAGCACTTCAATGATGAAGGCTTGCTGGATAAGATTGAGAAAAAGAATTATTGGAGAGGCAATGGAGAATTACAACATTAGAGATTTAAACCTGGCAGAAGGCGGACGCCGCCGGATGGATTGGGCGTCACGCGAGATGCCTGTGCTGGCGATTTTGGAAGAACGCTTCCGCCGCGAACGACCCTTTGAGGGCATTCGCATGTCGTGCTGTATGCACGTGACGACTGAGACCGCGAACCTGATGCGGACGATGCAGGCTGGCGGCGCAGATATCGTGCTGACAGCTTCGAACCCGCTTTCAACGCAGGATGATGTGGCTGCTGCATTGGTGTCACAGTACGAGATCCCCGTTTATGCGATCAAGGGTGAGGACGACAAGACTTACTATAAAAACCTGCGTGCGGCACTCGACCACGCACCGCACATCACCATGGATGATGGCGCGGATTTGGTCAGCACGATCCACAAAGAACGTCGCGATCTGATCCCCGGCATCATTGGCGGCACGGAAGAAACCACCACCGGGGTGATCCGGCTGCGCGCAATGGCGGCAGACAAGATGCTGGAATTCCCGGTGATGGCAGTCAATGACGCCATGACCAAGCATTTCTTTGATAATCGCTATGGTACCGGGCAGTCCACGATCGACGGCATCCTGCGGGCAACAAACGTGCTCCTGGCTGGCAAGGTATTCGTGGTGGCTGGTTACGGCTGGTGCGGACGCGGTCTGGCGATGCGCGCGAGGGGTATGGGCGCAAACGTTATTGTGACTGAAGTGGATCCAATGGTGGCACTGGAAGCCGTGATGGACGGGTTCAGAGTGATGCCGATGGCGGAAGCCGCTCCAATTGGCGATATTTTCATCACGCTGACAGGCGATCTCAACGTGGTTGACAAGCACCACTTTGAGGTGATGAAAGACGGCGCTTTGATTGGCAACTCCGGTCATTTCAACGTTGAAATCAACATTCCTGCCCTCCAAGAAATGGCAGTATCCAAACGTCAGGTAAGACCGTTCGTGGAGAGCTATCAGCTCAAGGATGGAAGGGTTATCAGCATTCTTGGCGAAGGCCGGTTGATCAATTTGGCTGCGGCTGAGGGTCACCCGGCGTCCGTGATGGATATGTCCTTTGCGAACCAGGCGCTCGGTGCAGAATATATGATCAAAAATGCCGAAAAACTTGAGAAGAAGGTTTACGACGTACCGGAAGAGATCGACCGCGAAATCGCCCGCCTGAAGCTGATTGCTATGGGTGTCAAGATTGACAAGCTGACTGACGAACAGGTGAAATACCTCGGTTCCTGGGAAGAGGGAACGTAGGTCTTTAGGTTTTGATGGTAGAAGGAGTCAGTGAAAGCTGGCTCCTTTTTTTTTGCCGGAGGATGTTGATGGTGGGTTGGCTACTTCGAGTTTAAGGTAGATCAAGGTATCTTGACGCCAACACACCCTACCCGAGCTAATATGCAGGCAGAGGCAAAAATCACAAGTCATCGCGAGGGAGCAAAGCGACCGTGGCGATCTGCAGTCTTGGGTATTTCATTATCATTAGTGAGATGACCGGCAGGGGCGAAGCATTTTTGAAGGATGGCTTTGAAATTGCAATCCGTTTCCGATAAATTGCTTTGCCCCTACGTCTGAATTCAAGGGGAATAGAAGAGAGAAAGAGAGATCGCCACGCTACGCTCGCGATGACAGATTTTTTAAGAAGGTTTTGTGTCAAGGATCGGTGAAAAACACAAAACCTTCTTACATTGATATCAATCAATACTCGTTACTGTTCTCTTCTTCATCTCCGCCGCCAGAGATGTCAAAGGTGCCGGTGAGCACCTCGCTGTTGGCAAGGGCACGGACCGAACTCTCGATCTCTTTCATGATATCCGGGTTCTGGACAAGGTAATTCTTGGACGCTTCACGGCCTTGCCCGAGGCGCTGATCTTTGTATGAATAGAAGGACCCACGTTTATCAATAACCTCAAGGGACGTAGCGAGGTCGAGGATATCGCCTGATTTGGAGATACCTTCGTTGTACATGATGTCGAATTCAGCTGAACGGAAGGGGGCGGAAACTTTGTTTTTCACCACGCGCACACGCACGCGGTTACCGACGATCTCAGCACCAACTTTGATGGACTGCACCCGGCGCACATCCAGGCGGACGGAAGCATAAAATTTTAACGCCATTCCGCCGGTGGTAGTTTCGGGGTTGCCGAACATCACGCCAATTTTTTGGCGCAACTGGTTGGTGAAGACCACAGCGGTTTTGGTCTGGTTAATAGCGCCAGAAAGTTTGCGCAGTGCCTGGGACATCAAGCGCGCCTGGACGCCCATGGTGGGATCGCCCATGTCACCTTCGATTTCCGAGCGGGGCACAAGCGCAGCGACGGAGTCGATAACCACGAGGTCCACCGCGCCAGAGCGTACCAGCGTCTCGGCGATTTCAAGCGCTTGTTCGCCGGTGTCTGGTTGGGAGATGAGCAGCTCATCGACCTTGACGCCGCATCTGGCAGCGTAGACAGGGTCGAGAGCGTGTTCCATATCGATAAAAGCCGCGGTTCCGCCACGCGCCTGGCACTCGGCAACGATGTGCTGGCAAAGCGTGGTCTTACCGGAAGATTCCGGACCGTAGATCTCAGTGATGCGGGCTTTGGGGATGCCCCCAACGCCCAGTGCCATATCGAGCGAAAGGGAGCCAGTGGGGATGGCTTCTACTTGCATTTGATGCGCTTCGCCGAGGCGCATAATGCTGCCCTCGCCGTATTTCTTGACAATGTCGTGTAAGGCGCGGTCGAGCACGACCTTTTTGGCTTCTTCCATGTTTTGGTCAGAAGCGGGTTGATTATTTGTTGTTGATGCTTTTCGGGCAGCCATGGTTTCTCCCAGATCTAATTGTTTGGATGATATAAATATAGCACACTTGTTCGAGACGTCAAGGTTTGATCCTGCGACATTCCATGTAGAAACGTTTGTCTTTGGCGTGGTTCATCGAAAATGTTTTCCTCGGCAAGGCGCCGTCGACGATGACCGTCCGGAAGAACGAGTTCTTGCCGATGGGAGGCAGAAAGAAACCAATATTGCCGGGCTTGCGACTCAGTTCATCGACCGTGTCATCCCCGTGGACATAATCAATTTTTGTGTCGGGATGGCTCTTGAGGTAGAGGTCAAGGAACTGCTGCAGGCTGCCGGCTGCCAGATTGTGAATCGGGTGGTCAACTTCGCAAAGGATGTAAGAATCGGGTTGGATCATGCCAAAGCGCTGGGTGGTGGGCGTGGACTTGGCAACTTCCGCAATTAAGGTTTGCATATCAGCAATGGAGTGAAGTGTGAGCTTTTCGCCAAAAAATAGTCGTAGAGTTGTCTCGAAATCTTCACCCGGGTTGAAAAGTACGCGGTGAATGGGCTCGAATTTGAGGGATGGATCATGTAAGTTAACCAGTTCGACGAGTGCATAACGTGACGGATGGTCTGGGCTGACGTGGGGTTTGAGTTCCTCCCAGATCGCTTTGGCTGTGGCAAGAGAGTGATTTCCATCACCCATGGCAAAGAGCAAGGGGGATTCCGGGTCTGGTAAGTCATATTTTTGAGCGTAGGTTGCGGGTTCAATCAGAGAAGCCAAACCCTCGACGACACTGTCGATTAAGGCTGGATCTTCTATCAGGCGACCCGCGATATGCCCGCTGCCAGCCATCAGGTCAAAGTCGTAAGCAAGCGGGAGTTCATCTTTTTGTGGAAAAATCTCAGAAAGTACGACACCTTCCGGATCATCGTAAAGGACCAGGATGTGCGGCGATTCGAGCAGCGCGTCCCGGCGGACTTCCATGCGGGGCGGAAGGCGGTCGAGAATGGTGCCTTCTGTGGCGCGGATGAGGGTTTGGGAGCCCTTGTTGTAATCGTAACATTCCAGATCGAGCGCGACCACAAGCCCCGACTGAACTTTTACCCCGACCTGGCGTTCAACGAAGACAAAACCTTTGCGGGATTCCAGGATTCCGTTTTCAAGGTAGTCCTGCATGGCTTGCTGGCTCTTACGGATGCGATCCTTTACGTCCGGGCTGTGGAGCCAGGCTTCAGGCAGGATCAGATGGAAGGTTGAAGTGGCGTCTCCCACGGTTTCGGCGACCTTCTCCCAATATTCCGGTTGCGAGGTGAATTGATCGCAGGCAATAACCGCCCACTTATGAAGATCTATTCCCGGAACCGGCAGGAGAACTTCAGGCACATGGACACCAATTTTCTCTGCAATTGACATGAATAAGGTCCTTTTCTATAGGTGAGTTGTCCCTATTGTATCAAAACAAAAAAGAAACGGCAGAAAATAAACAGAGTGTAAGAGCAACATGATAATGTCCTAAAGTAG
>Ga0209203_1001180_pt1 | contig 19739 bp, 16 predicted proteins | sample AD_UKC109_MetaG_FD_184423 | JGI IMG/M metagenome (GOLD analysis project Ga0209203, IMG submission 184423) | Active sludge microbial communities of municipal wastewater-treating anaerobic digesters from Hong Kong - AD_UKC109_MetaG (SPAdes)... | ecosystem: Engineered > Bioreactor > Anaerobic >... | reverse complement strand
CATTGGTTGTGGGTGGGCGTAAGTAGCGGGCGGAATCGCCCGCTACTTACGCCCACCCACAACCCCACAAAAATTATTCTTTGTCATTTCGAACGAAGTGAGAAATCAATTTTTTGATAAAGCTATACTTTGCATAATTATAAAACAAAATTTAAACAGTTTCTATGTATATAAGTGTGCTATTTATAAGCATTATTTGTAAATTTATTGGTTTACATTAAGAATTGTATCTAGCAATTTTATGAAACCCAACTGCTTAAGCGATATTCCTGTTATTGCCTGTGAGATTGATGCCCAGGGAAGTTTCATATGGGTAAATAATTTTTTTAAGAATACTTTTCTAACCGGAATTACGGGCGAGGTTACATCAATTTTTAATCTTGTTCCAAGCAATATTATATCGTCAAAAAGCCTTGAAACAAACAATAAATTCAGCGTAAAAACTACTGTGTATGATAGTGGTGGGCGTCCCCAATCATTTTTATTCCATTTTACTCCAAGTATTGTAAATAATTCATATACAGTTGTTGTAACCGATTTAAGTGAACTTGAGCATGAGAAAAAAATTAACTCTTTAATGCTTAGGTTAGCCAATGCTGAAATGATGAGTTCCGACCTGAATACGTTCTATAAAACCCTACAAATTGAGCTCAACGGTGTTTTTGATACCAGCAACCTTTTCATTGTGCTGTGGGATAAACTTCAACATCAACTTAAGCTAACCTACTTCAACGATGAGAAAGATACCTTTTCTAAGTTCCCGCAAGGTAAAACGTTAAGCTGCTACGTGATTGAAAATGGTAAATCGCTACTGGTAACTAAAAGTGAAATTATACACATGCAAAGCATGGGGCTGATTGAGATTGTAGGAACATTGCCGGAAGTGTGGTTGGGTATTCCCCTGAAAATTAACGACGATACGTTGGGTTTATTGGCAGTACAGAGCTATAGGTCTGAACAAGCATACACTGCCGAAGATGTTCAGGTTCTCGAGTTTGTTTCTAGCCAAATAGCAATGTCCATTGAAAGAAAACATTATGAGGATTCGCTAAAACTTGCTAGGAAACGAGCAGAGGAAGCCGATGCTCTTAAGAGTTCATTCCTCGCGAATATGAGTCATGAGATACGTACTCCCATGAACTCAATTGTAGGGTTCTCTGAGCTCATCACACGAAAATCTATCCCTGTTGAGAAGAAGGAGCTTTACGCACAGTATATTTCGAGTAGCGGTAAATCGCTTATCGCCTTAATCGATGATATTATCGATATTTCGAAAATAGATGCCAATCAGCTCAATATTGTAAAATCGTCAACACCCGTAAACCAAATAATGTTGGAACTTTACGAAACTTTTCTGAATCAAGCAGCCCAAATGAACAAGAGCGAAGTAAAGTTGGTAAAACATTGTGCAGTTTCCGATGATAATTTCAGCATTCTTTGCGATTCGGTGAGGTTTCGCCAAATTTTTGGTAACCTTTTAGGGAATGCGCTAAAGTTTACTGAGACTGGTTTCGTTGAGTTTGGTTACATTATTCCCAACAACGCAACCATCCTGTTTTATGTAAAGGATTCAGGGATTGGCATTGAGAAAGAAAAAATCGATTGTATTTTCGATAGGTTCCGCCAGGCAGATAATTCTGCAACCCGAAAGTACGGGGGGACTGGGTTAGGATTGGCAATTTCGAAAAAGTTGGTTCAACTTATGGGAGGAAGAATTTGGGTTGAATCGGAGCCGAACAAAGGGGCAACTTTCTGCTTCAGCTTACCTATGATAATCCCAAGCAGCAGTGATGGTATCATAAAATCTTCGAAGAAGAAGTGGCCTTCACACAACCTTCAAGGCGTAACTATTCTTATTGCCGAGGATGACGATTCAAATTTCTACTTCCTGCAGGAAGTAATTTCTCCAACTTCTGCAACGGTAATTCGAGCGTATAATGGGAATGATGCGGTAGAAAAGGTTCTTCAAAACCCTAACATTTCTATTGTTCTAATGGATATTCAAATGCCTGTGATGAACGGATACGAGGCTACCAAAAAAATTAAGCTTGAGAAACCCGATTTGCCTGTTATTGCTCAAACTGCATTTGCTATGGCCGAGGATAGGGCTAAAAGTATTCGTGCCGGATGTGATGAATACCTTTCTAAACCAATAAAACCTGAGCAGCTGATTGAAGTGCTGAAAAAGTTTATCCCGTAAAAAAGAAAAGGTTTTTTAAGCTATTTTGTTGGCTTCTTATCAAAGTGTTAAAGGTTGAATGGTTAATTGATAACATCATGGATAAAAAAGCGAAGAATTCCAATATTAAACGCCGAGACTTCTTTAAACTATTGACTGTGAGTGGTTTTGGTGTTGCTGTTTCTCCGGTACTTCACAATAAAGTTTTTGCTCAAACCTCCGAGAAACCAGCAAAACCATTGACAAATATTTTTGATGCGTTGCAAATCCCACGCAACCAGAATTCCCTTCCTGGAAAATATCCGGCGAAAGTTATAAAAACCATTCACGAGGGTTCCCATATTGATGGAAAAATTGTTGAGAACGCTGCATTTGAAATGCTCGAAAAATCAATGCTTTCGCTTACTGGTGCAGCAAACATTGGCGAAGCCTGGCTTCAATTTGTTGGGAAAAACGAGCGTATTGGGTTAAAGGTTAACCCCATTGGGGGAACGCTGCTGTCAACCTCCCACGCAGTTGTTAAGGCGGTAATCGCACAACTTGAGTCTGCCGGAGTTCCACGCTCCAATATTACTATCTGGGATCGCCGTGAATTTCAGCTTCATGAAGCTGGATTTACCGAGGAGAATTACCCGGGAATACGAATTGTTGGAACCGAGTGCAAGGGCAAGGATGGCGAGTGGTACGGTGCCGATGGAAAGCTGCTTGGCGAATCACGAATCGACAGGGATTGGTTCTACTGGGCCGACGTGGAGGGCGAGTACGATGAGTATACCATGCCCTACATGGTGAATGGAGGGAAACATTCATACTTCTCAAAAATTCTTACTCAGGAACTCGACAAGGTAATTAATATTCCAATACTCAAGAATGCAGGGTCTTCAATTACCCTTTGCATGAAAAACCTTGGTTATGGAGTAATCTCAAATACAGGAAGGCTTCATAACCAGCTTTGGGGCGATACATCCGCTCAGGTTTGCGCTTTCCCGCCCATTCGCGACAAGGTTGTACTCAACATTGCCGATGGCATTGTTGGTTGCTTCCAGGGCGGACCGGGAGCCAACCCGCAGTTCATAATTCCCTACAAAACCTTACTTGTTGGTACCGACCCGGTGGCTGTTGATAGAATTGGGTACGATATAGTTATTAAAAAAAGAATTGAAATGGGAGTTCAGGAGGCTGAAACCGAAAGGGGTAAGGAGTTCATGGTAATGGCTGCAGGTTACGGACTAGGTGAAGCCAATATCGATAAGATTGATTTAACAACCCTAAATATTTCTTAGCATGAAGAATTTTGCCTTTACGCTGCTTTTGCTTACTTCTTTTGCACAAATTGTTTGCTCACAGGTTGCCGATTCCCTCCGTTTGTCAACTTCCGATTTGCTGGGCATGGAGGAAACCCGTTGGGCAAAGTACGATGAAAACTCGCTGTGGGGTTACATTAATGGGGGTGCCGACCTGTACCTCGAGTACGGTTTCAGCGAAGTTTCTGCTCAGGATTTAACCTACGAGGGTGAAAAGTTCAAGGTTGATGCCTACGTTATGAATTCACCCAAAGCCGCTCTTGGAATTTTTAGCGTTTCACGATTCAGTTGTGGAGAGGCATTAGCATTTGCCCAGTGGAGCTGCGTAAACCAGTACCAGGTTCAGGTTGCCTACGGCAATGTTTACCTTTCGGTGGTTGCATACAGCGGTAGCCAAAAAAGTGGCGAGCTGGCTGTGAAAATTATGGAAATTATTGTTAGTAAGTTAAATGCCAAAGCGTTTGCTTTACCAGAATTTTTGAACTCCGAATTAATTGCTGTCGATAAATCAAAAATTAAGCTTATAACCGGACAGCTTGCCATGCAGAATTCATTCCCAAGCATGGAAACCGTTTTCGATACAGTTTCAGGATACAGTTTATGGGTTGTGCCATTTACCCAAAACGAACAAGCTTTCAGTATGCTGCTCTGCGAGTTTGGCAACGAGAACGATTTAAATGCTGTTATGGGAAGGTATCAGGAAACCCTTTCCGATAGCTTTAAGGTACTCACAACTTCCTGTGGATTATGGATGTTAGCAATTCAGAGCAAGGGAGAGAAGGTTGAATCGGATGATTTCAGCAGCTTGGTACAAGAATTTTATGGCATCTACCAGTAGTTAGAAGCAGTAATTAACGCCAAATTTTACGCTTGTGGAGAATGGGTAGGTTACCTCATTTCCGTACTTCAGTGGTTGCAAACCAATTTTAAGGGTTGGCTCAATGTTCATTCTAACATTTCTCGAAATGGGTGCTGAGAAGCAAACCGACGCTATGGCTGTTGAGTTGAAGCGATTAACTCCTTCTGTTTCTCCGATAATTCTTTTTGAAATGTCTTTAATAATGAACCTGTTGCTAATGAGCAAGCCTGCAGCGTACCCAACTTTAAAGTCGAATTGCGTGTGTTTTGAGGAAACACCATAGGACAGGATTATGGGGATTTCAAGGTAGTGAAGATGCTGGCTAAGCCTTACCTTATTTACAGCAGATGATTTAAGAATTGTGTTTGGGGTGTTTGAAATGTTATTGGAATTAATTACTGCAAAAACTTGGTTATCAAGCGAAACCCAACCATATGTGGTATTGGCAACCAGGTATTCCATTTGCTTGTACTCCTTGCTGCTTGAAAGAAGTAGTATGTTGTTAATGGTTTGGCCTACTGGAGAAACCGATATTCCAGTGAATATTGAAAACCTTCTGGATACTTTTCGTTTAGCCAATATTTCACCCGACCACATCCATGTTCCCCGTTCATTCGAGTAGAAGTTAGCCTCAGCAACTCCAGCTGTATGATATGAGTATGATGGAGCAAGCGCAACATTAACAGACCAGTTGTGGGTTCTTGCTTCTTGTTTGGGCGTATCGGCAACTTCGTTATTTTTCAAATGCTTCTTTTTGATTAATAGTGAAGGGTTAGAATCGTAAAGGTTGTTTTTAATAACGGCAGGTTTGGGTGAAAGTGAAATAAACGGAGAAGGAGAACTCTTCTCTGAATTTATACCAATGGGTTCAGCTTTTTTATTCAGATTTATAAGCTTGGTTCTAGGGGTTAATAATTTAAGTGAAACCACTTCTGGTTCGGATGCAATATTTTGAAAAATATTGCGAGGGTCAATGTTTGATTGTGCAATTCTATCCGAAACTTTATGTGTTGAAATTTTGTAGGTTACTAGTGTGGTAGCACCAAGTCCAATCAGTGTAAGAATGGTTGCTGCAACAAAAAAAACGCTGAGAAATCTCTTTTTCTCTACATTTTTTTGTAGCTGCAGTTTTGTATCAATGCTTTCCCATGAGTCAGCCGGAGGCTTTACTTTTAAAGCCGAAAGTCGATATATAAACTCTTCGTATGCACCAGGTTCAAAGAAAAGCATACTTGTCTATTTTACGAATGTTTATTAGTTTTTCTCTTAATATAGCTTTGGCCCGGCTGTAATTCGATTTGCTTGTGGATTCGCTAATACCAATCATTTCTCCTATTTCGCTGTGTGAGTATCCTTCTATTGCGTATAGGTTAAAAACTAATCGGTACTGGTTTGGTAGCTCAGCAATCAACGTGAGCAACTGTTTGTAGTCAACATCAATTGTTGGCTCGCTGCCTTCAATAGCAATTGCTTCACAAATATCAACCTCTTTTTCTTCCTTTTTACTTTTTCTGTGGAACTCAAGAGCAGTGTTTACAATTATTCGCCTAATCCATCCTTCAATAGATCCTTCAAATCGAAAATTTTGAATACTATTAAAAATCTTTACAAAACCATCCTGCAGTATATCCTTCGCAATTTCTGCGTTGGGGAAATACCGCAAGCACACACCATACATTGTTGGAGAATAGTATTGGTAAAGGATTTGCTGAGCTTTATTATCTCCCTTCCTGCACTTTTCAATTATGCTTGCTGGTAACTCCACTTTTCTGCGAACATTTGGTTTGTTAAACCAAATATATACAGATTTTTTAAAACACTTATAAAATGAAAGCAAAAATAGTGAAGCACAGTATTATATAGATGAAAAATATTTGTATATAGTTGCGTTGATATTATTGGTAACGCAACCTTTTTTAGCTTTTTCCCATCTATGCTATTGTAGAAGTAATTGTCGAAAAACAATTTTTTTCTCCAGCCTAATTAACCCTAACCCGGGATGGTAGCCCTAACCATTCCGGGTTTACATTTTTTTGCTATTTTTGGCCAGCAAATTTTTTACATATGAGAAACTTGAAACGAAACATTTTACTGGCAATTATTGTGTTGCTAGTAGCATTTTCTCAATCATTTGCTCAGGCTGAGAGCGATTCTCTATCAACTTTTGAGAAGAAAATTACAGCGTTGCTTTCCGATAGCAAGGTTACAGCGCAACTATTTTTAGGATACCAGCATCATGTAACATCAAACGATAATTTTAATGAGTTTGCTGTTAAAAGGGGGTACATCACGTTTCGAAAAAGTATTAACCCATTCCTAAGCGGACGCATTACTCCCGATATAACAATCGATAGGGAAGGCGATGGTGAGGGCGATGTTGAAATGCGGCTAAAATACTGCTTCATGCAGCTTCAGCACCCTACCTTGAATGGTTTTTTTACCGAACCCGCAATTTTACTTGGACAAGTATTTACACCATTCATTGAGTTTGAAGAAAAAATAAACCTATACCGAGTTGAGGGCGCTCACTTTCTCGATAGAATCAAACAGGTTAGCTCAGCCGATTTTGGTGTTACCGTAACATCGCTTATTGGCGGTAAAATGGATGAAGGCTACCAGAAACGTATTAATAAAAACCATGCGGGCAGGTATGGTTCGCTAGCGCTGGGGGTTTACAACGGGGGAGGGTACCATTCGCTTGAAAAGAATGCGAACAAAACCATTCAGTGGCGCTTATCGGTTCGGCCATTGCCAAACTTTTTGCCTGGTTTCCAGGCAAGTTTTACGGGAGCCCTGGGGAAGGGAAACACTTCGCAGGAACCCGATTGGAATCTTTACGCCGGATTCCTCTCCTACGAGCACGAATTCTTTGCCCTAACTGGGCAATACTTTACCGCTACCGGTAATCATTTGGGTTTACTTATCGATGCAAACGGCAACTCGCTGACTAATAGCGGTTACAGTTTTTTCGCCGATGTTAGGCTTTTCAAGAAAAAGGTTAGCCTATTCGGGCGGTGGGATTACACAGAAACAGCCTACCTGAATCCTGCCTCTTCATCGAGGTACATTGGAGGCGTAGCCTACCATATTTTGGGTAAAACCAAAGTGGTGGCCGATTATCATTTCTTGGATAATAGCTCATCGCATCCTGAGCCCGACCTGGGAATTTTTGAGTTAATGTTCGAGTTAGCGTTTTAGCATCAATCCTTTAACCCAAGAATTAAAACCACCTACCGATAATTACTTTAATTCCAAAGTGGTTTCCCCACTTCGTATCACCATTGTCGTACCAAAAATGGGTTGCGCCAAACTGTGCACCAAACGATATGGAGTATTTTGGACTAATTTGCAGGTTGTAACCAGGTTCAATCCACACTCCAAAGTTGTTGTGTTTTTCAATCAGGTTTCGGGTTAACCCCAAACCAGGTGCAGCATAAAAACCCTTGGAGGGAACACTAGTATTTTCCTTCTTTGAAAAATGAACTGGGAATGATACCTGAGCGCCTACATGACTAAATTTGCTGTTCTCATTCCTTACTCCAAAATTTACGATGCTTGCTACCCTTAAATCTATCCTGTGTGTAATTGTTTTTTGGTATACAACAGGGAAAACGTTAATGTCAAGTTCCCCTTCCTCGTAGAATGGTTCAACCGTTATGCTGGGATTTAGCCCCCAGAATGTTGCTGATTTGTTTTCTTGAGCGTCAGCATTTGGTTGAAGAATCGCTAAGGAGAATACGAATAAAGAAAAGGTTAACTTAATGTTTGTCATGATTTTATAAGGCTTGATTTACCTCTTTCTCAAACTCTTCAATAACCGTTTTGAAGCTAGTCCCATAAATTGCTAGGGCGCTTTCGTAGGTTTGGTTCACGAGCAACGGCTTTAAATTTTCAATTCCGTAAGTTTTTACGAGTTTCTCCATGAACGCTCCGGCAAAAGGGTACGAGATTTCATCATTATAGTCCCTGAAGTTATACCAGAAATCCATAACCTTCAGGTTTTTATAATTTTTACTTTCCATTACTTTTTTCAGCTGATCCATTTTTTCACCGCTCTCCATGTTGAAGTAAACGGCAATGCCCTCATTAATGAGTCCGGTTTTGCTGGGGTTTTTACCAATATAGTGTGAGAGAACGTGCGTTATTTCGTGGCCAACGGTTTGCCTGCTATGTGAGTATATGCAAGCAGTTTCAGGATTTGCAAACCCTAAATTCATTTTAAATTTCTTCATGGGTTCCTTCTTATCAACCCAAACAAAAAAGTCGATTTTTTTAGGCAGCTGGCTGCCTAGCTCATTCTGTATCTTTACGAAAGCATCCTCTCTTTGTTTAGTAAAAACCTCAAGGTTTGTGTACTTATCAGCTTTCTGGATATGAAAACGAATATGCTCGGTTTCAACAATTGTCCATTTCGAGAAGTACTTGTCAAACCCATAGGCAAACATTCGCTTCTCTGCATATTTTACCGAGTTGGGAGTAGAGTTAAGCTGAATGCATTTTTTTAATGCATCTTCTGATTCTTTGTACTTCCCGAGCATAAAGTAGCATTGCCCAAGAACTCCGTGAGCCCAGCCCGTTACTTCAGTTTTGCTGCAATCAAGCTCTATGGATTTTAGAAGGTAGGGAACGGCTTCATGATGTTTTCCTAAATCGGCAAGTACTCTTCCGTGCATGTGGATGGCGACTTTGTCTAGGGAATCCAATTTTATAAGCTCGCTCGAAAGAGTGTATGCTTTCTCAAGTTCACCTCTGCCAAAGTAATCGGTGACCTCCTTAATAGTTTGCGATTTTGCGCTAGTGAGAATGCAAGTAAAAACAAAGAGAATAAAAATACGTTTCATTTTATTCCGGGACGGGTTTTTATGGATTATACTTCGATTGGTTCAATATTTTTTGGTAATCCCTTTCCTCCATAAGTTCTGATAAAGTAACATTCTCGTTCCTGTTCATGTAGCGGTTAACGATTCTGTAACCTATCCAAACGGCTGCTCTTCCGGGTGATTCTTTTGGAAAATTATGGGTGAAGGGGGCGTCGTCAACAAATTTTCTTATGGTAAAGGCATCGGTATTGAAAAGTAGCTTGTGTTCCACCATGTAGCTCCACATTTCCTTCTCGTTGCGCTGGCACCAGCGCATTTGGTCGGGGCTGAATCCAAAAATAAGGCTGTCGGGCTGATCGGGAAGCATCCGTTTTGTGAAGTACATCAGCATGCCTTCGTACATCATATTGTTCAACAGGTTGTCGATTGAATCGTTGAAATGGAACTCACCTATCGCCCACGAGCGCATTAAATCGGAAGAAATTTTTTTTGGGTGCATGTTGTACGAAATGTAGTTGTACACGCCCAGCCGTGGATACGATGGGTAATTGCGCCCCAGGTAGCGGTCGAAACCAACTCCCAGAATGCTGTCGGCAAGAACAACCGAGTTGTTAAACCCCGAAACGAAACCGTAAACGCTGGGTATTGGCTTACTAGGAAAGTAGTAACGGTAACGTTTAAACGCGTTGGTTAGGGTTTGGTTTAGCTCATCGGTATTCGGGAAAGTTTTTTGTACATCTTTGTAGGCTTCGGCCACCATGTTATCGGTAACAAAGCTGTTTAGGTAGCTTGCAAACTCGGGTTGTTCGGGAAGGCCAATGCCAATAATTCCTTCCGTGAAAAGCCTGAAAAAGTCTGGATACTTGGCATCCAGCCTACCAATTTCATCCTGAATATTCTCGGAATTAATCGAGAAAAGATCCCTGTCGAAGCGTTGAACCTTCACCTCAACATCTATTTCGTTGAGCGGAATTTTTGGCTCGCGCTTACATGTGCATCTATTTATAGTTAAATTAATTAGCACAAAAAATCCCAGAAATAAAAGTTTTTTTACTCTTTCCATGTTAACTGTTTTTTATTCAACTAAGAAATTTTGCAATTGAATGAAAGTTTACTCTTCGTCAGTGGGACGGGCGTTTGTGTAGGTCCTCCAACGTTCAATTACCTGAACCATGTCGGACGGAATTTGGGTTTCGAAGTACATGTCCTTCCCGGTTGATGGGTGCTTAAATCCCAACGATTTTGCGTGAAGCGCATGTCGGGGACAAATGCTGAAGCAATTCTGAACAAACTGTTTGTACTTTGTGAACGTTGTGCCCTTAACTATTGTATCGCCACCGTACTGCTCGTCGTTGAAAAGAGGATGGCGCATGTACTCGAAATGAACCCTGATTTGGTGGGTTCTTCCGGTTTCAAGTTTGCATTCAACCAAGGTTACGTAACCCAAACGTTCAATTACTTTCCAGTGCGTTACGGCGTGTTTGCCCTGCTCCCCGTCGGGAAAAACTTGCATTTTTTTGCGATCGCGAATACTGCGTCCAATGTTTCCGGTTATGGTTCCTTCATCCTCATTCAAATCGCCCCAAACCAGCGCAACGTACTTTCGTGATGTGGTTCTGTCGAAGAATTGTTTGGCCAACCGGTTCATGGCCAGCTCGGTTTTTGCAATTACCAGTATCCCGGAAGTGTTCTTGTCAATCCTATGCACAAGTCCTGGGCGCAGCTCTCCGCTGCTGAACAGCGGGAGATCACGAAAATGGTAAAGGAGCGCATTCACGAGTGTTCCGCTGAAGTTCCCATGACCCGGATGCACCACCATGCCAACCTCCTTGTCAATTACAATCAGGTCGTCGTCCTCATACAGAATGTTGAGCGGAATATTTTCGGGCAGAATTTCCACATCGCGGGGCGGGTAGGCCATAACAATTGAAATCGAATCAAGGGGCTTAACCTTGTACGATGACTTTACGGCCGAGCCGTTCACCAGAATATTTCCGGCATCGGCTGCCGATTGGATTCGGTTTCGGCTAACATTCTGGATTTTGCTCGTAAGGAACTTGTCGATTCTTAGAAGAGTCTGACCCTTATCCACGTCGAAGTGGAAGTGTTCGTACATCAATTCCTGCGATTCACCGGAATCATCAATTTCTTCGTCGGAATTATGAGTATTACCTGGGTCTATCATCTGGCAATTATCAACTTTTTGTTGGCAGTAAAAATCTTGCTACCAATAATTCTTACAATGTATGTTCCAGAGGGAAGGTTCGAAATATCAACCTGTGTGCCGTAATCCTGCGATTTTACGAGCTGTCCGGCCAGATTAAAGATTTTTACACTCAACTTTTCAGCATAGGTTTCAGTTGATATTTGGAAGTAGCAGCTAGCTGGATTTGGGAATATGTTGAAATCGTTAGGTTGTTCGTTTGTGGGTATTGCAGTTGGTGTACCATAAATTTCTCCGAAAACGGGGCGGAGCATTAGCGAACCCTCGAATTGGGTGTTAACCCATTGCCCGCTAATGTTGTAGAAGAGTTTGCTGCTGCTGTTTTGGTTTTGGTCAAAACCAACATTCAGCATGTCGGTTGTGGTTTGCATCCATCCAATGTAGAAGGTTCCGGCGTCAAGCCATAAGGAATCCTCCAGCTCGAAGGATTCAAATTTATTGAGCTCATCGGAGAAAGATGGTCTGAGGCCAAGTTGCTCGTAGAGCAATTCTCCTGGTTTTCCATTGTTGTCGCCCCAAACTCGGAGTCTAAAGTATTTCTGGTTGGCGTCGTTGTAGGTTCGGTTGAAGTACATGTTAACGGCTACCAGCAAATCGGGTTTGTAGTTGGTGAATTTAACGGCAACCATGCCGTTTTGGGTTCCTTCACCGTAAAGGCCATAGCCACTTTCGGCCGTTCCATCGTCGTATGAGTAGTAGTTTTTAAACTCCTGAACGTAGCGGATTGTATCGTTCCAACGAAGGTGGTAGGTTTCAGGATTAAAGTCGGTAATAAGGTAACTGGTGTACTCAAACTTGGCAGAATCGAGCCAAACTGAAGTGAAATCGTACAGGAAATTGCGGAATAGTTCAACCCTGCTGTACGGGAAAATGTTCTCGGCTCCCTGCGAGAAGTTGTATACATCGTTGTTTGAGAGATTCTTGATCGAAAACCTTCGGGTTACGTTCCACGTTTGGTTTCCCAGGTTCTGGTAGAAAACGGTGAAAGTTAAGGGGTCGTTTATCTCGTTTTCCTGCGCCATATCGAAATGCTTCCATGGAATTGATTGGTAACTGTTCAGTATCGACTCCATTGGCTTGTAGAAGGTAATGTCGTTCAGAATGGTGTCCTTGTAGGTTCTTTGCCTGTCGAGCCAAACAATATCGATATTCCAGTGGTCGGAGTTTCCTCTGAGCCCTGGAACGTGGGTATTCTCTGGAAGTGACGCCAGGTTTCTAAACCTGAACTGGAAATTCTCGCTAAGGAAACGCTCCCCGGTAATGGGAAAGTGAACCATATGAAAGGTTCTGTTCAGTGTGTCGGAAACGTAACTTGTGGAACGGTTTGGGAGAATTCGATTTTCCTCATCGAGTTTGTTCTGGGAAAAATCAACCGAGGCTGACCAAACGTTTTCCCAGCTACCGGTTGAAGAATCATAAAAATCGAGGATTAGCGAATCCTGCGTTTGGGGCTGATTTCCATTGCCTTGTGGTTGGTACCAGAAGGTTAGGTAAATGGTTGTATCGCCCGGGAAGTTTAGGTTTACCGAATTTGAAGTAAGCGTATCAGCTGCCGACTGGTAAATTGACAGGTTTGGGTAAAGGTTACCATCGCTACCAATGGCATCGAAAGTAGCAACTCCGGTTGTTCTCGAATTAATTGCGTAAGCGGTATTAACCAGAACGTTTCGGTTTTCCCAAAGGCTTTCGGTTGGATAGGAAAGACCCCTCGAAAAATCGTCGAAAAAGGGAAGCTCAACAGAATTTTTTGAGCTTCGTGCTTGGTTCGGGCTCAAAGTTGCGGGTGTAGAAGTTACGCCAACCAAAATTTCGCCACCATTCTGCGCAAATGCGCAAAATATGGTAAATAGGAACAGAGGCGTTATTGCTAATTTTCTTATCATTCCAAAATTTCCTCTTCAATTTCAGGGTACGTTACCTTTTTTTCAGCTTCCTTCTCCTCTTTCTTCTTGTCCTCCTCAAGCACAGGAATTCTCGATTCGTTAAGGGTTAGCCATAAATCTACCCTTGCCCCAAACGAAACAGAAGTTTCGCCAACGGGATTTGGGTACTGACTGTAAACCTTTGCCTCCATGCTATCGCGGTGATTTGCAATTGTGGCGTCGAAGGTAAGCTTACCCATATTTAACGAAGCATCAATTAAAACATTGCGTGCCTGTGAAGCTGTTAGTCCAATTACCCGTGGAAGAGGCGTTTTTCTGTTTGAGAAACCCTTGCCCAACAGCAAGTTAACCTTTGAACCCTTTGGAATTTTTGTACCTGGTTCAATTGTTTTTCCTTCGAAATGCTGCTCAAGCACGTTATTTACAGCAATATCAGGAGTAAACGAAAGCGTTCCAATTGACAAACCCTGTAGCTCAAGGATTGATTTCGCCTGACGCAGAGTAACCCCCACAATATCTGGCATTTCAACCATTAGCGGTTTAAGAGCGTTAATGGTAACAAAAACTCTTCGGTTAGGTTTAACGTAGGTTTCGGGGTTTGGATTCTGGTCAATTACCGAGCCGGGTTCGCGGGTAAGAATGTATACCGAATCGGAAACCTCAATTCTCAGCTTCTTATCCTTGGCAATTTCACGCACCTCATATATTGAAAGGCCAGCAAAATCGGGCACAGGAAAGCCTTGCCCGTGCCTTGTGAAGAAGTGAAGGAAGGCAAAAAAGAATAGTATAAAACCCAGTACAATTGCTCCGGCAATGAGCGGGCTTTTTACCACAGGGTAATTGAATATTTTTTTGAAGAAATCCTTAATTCTTTGCATGTTTCCTGTGTTAGTATGTTGTTGTTTGCATTACAATTGAACTAACGACAAAAGTATAATTTTATCGCTAAACACAGGTAAAACTAAGCAATATTAATATTAGTTATTTCAATTTCAGAATGAGAGTGTAAGAGAAAAACCTTGCGTTGTAAGGTTAACATTTTCAGCAATCCGGTAAAAGTTGCTGGTTTGTTTTGTTTGGTACTAGAAATTGTGTTTATTATTTCAATTATTTTGTATTCATTTTTAACCTTTAGAGTTATTAAAAACACCTAGTTTATAAAATTGATTTATGCTAGTTTTTTTTTATATAAATATCTTTTGTAATTCACAAAACAAATCTTAATTTTGTAACCATTGTGTAAGGATTAATAATGTGGTTATATGAAAGAATACTTATCATTATCTGAAACTGCTGAAATTGTTGGTAAGAGTAAAGAAACTTTACGAAGGTGGGACAAAGAAGGTATTTTGGTTGCTGTTAGAGAACCAGTTTCAAATTATAGAGTATATAAAAAATCAGATGTTCAAACACTTTTAGGAAATTTATTTCCTGATATTATTAATGATAAGGTTTCTAATTACGTTAAACCAGAAAACTCATATACTGTAATTGAACTTTTTGCTGGTGCAGGAGGCTTGGCTCTGGGGCTTGAAAAAGCTGGTCTAAATTGTGTTGCATTAAATGAGATTGACAAGTGGGCATGTCAGACTCTCAGGTTAAACCGCCCCAAATGGAATGTTCTAGAAGGTGATATTAAGAATTTTAATTTTATTGATTTAAAAAACAAGGTTGATGTTGTAACCGGAGGATTCCCTTGTCAAGCATTTAGTTATGCTGGGAAAAAACTCGGTTTTAATGATGCGAGAGGCACACTCTTTTATGAATTTGCAAGGGTTGTTCAAGAGGTAAATCCTGCTATTTGTTTGGGTGAAAATGTTCGTGGATTATTAAGCCACGAAAACGGCAAAACCTTACAAGGAATGATTTCTGTACTTGATGAAATTGGCTATAATGTAGTTCCAGTTAAAGTTCTTAAAGCAATAAATTTTCGAGTTCCACAAAAAAGGGAACGATTAATACTAATTGGAATAAGAAAAGATATTAATATTAGCTACGATTACCCAAAACCTCACAATAAAGTATTCACTTTAAAGGATGCATTAAAAAAAGGAGAGTTATTTAATTGTGACGTTCCTCAATCAGATGGTGCCAAGTATCCAAAAAACAAGAAAAAAGTTCTTGATTTAGTTCCACCTAGTGGTTATTGGCGTGACCTTCCTCTTGATATACAAAAGGAATACATGGGAGGTAGTTTCTACTTAGGAGGTGGAAAAACAGGTATGGCAAGAAGGATTGGATGGGATGAGCCATCGTTAACATTAACCTGTAGCCCTGCTCAGAAACAAACAGAAAGATGCCATCCTGATGAAACTCGTCCATTTACAGTCAGAGAATATGCTCGTATTCAAACTTTTCCCGATGATTGGAGTTTTTCTGGTCCAATTTCGCAGCAATACAAACAAATTGGGAATGCTGTGCCAGTTAATCTTGGAGAAGAGATAGGTTTTTCTATTGTAAAGTTTCTGAATGAATTTTATTCTATGAAAAATCAAAAAGCGGTGAACTTCTAATTTCTTCTGCCAAATCACCACAACCTCTATTAATCAAATTTTTTGTGTCTATACTGTTAATACTTTTATGTAACTCGGTAACTAGTACGTTGTAGAAGTTTGGGAAACCAGTAACTCTGTGCCAAAAATCCTTCCCAATAATCACAGGATGAACCTTATCAATTATTTTATAATGCATACTTAGTTCACTTTTCTCCCCGTATAAAACTCCAACTATAAAATCAGAATTACAAATGCCTTCAAATGCTTTATTGGTTCTAGCTAAATTTATTGTTTTTGTAAACTTCTGAATTAAAGGTTTTACATCTTCAGAATTGATTGTGTTTGGGCCAGATTTCAATTGACACCACTTTTTTCTTTTGTCAGTTTTATCAACAAATTCAATGTCCATGCCTTTTATGAGAGAACCATTTGCTAATCTTAATTCAACAAACATATTCTGAATTCTTGTTCCAAAAGATGTATTTATTGAAGTTCCAAGTACTCTTGGGTAAAATAAGGCCTTTGCAACACCCTCGGGACTGTAATTGCCTTCAAGTACCTTAGAAAGATATTTTAATACAATTGGGTTTATGTTGTAGGATTTTAATTTTGAGTTCTTTTTAAGTGACGATTCTATATGATTATTGAAAATATTTGTTTCAAAATAATCAACAATGTCTTTAATAAGTTCTAATTCAGTCATACTTTATTAATTAAAAAACTCAAATGTAATAATTTTTATAATTAGTTAAAGGAGTTATTTCTGTTAAACGACTGATAACTTGTGATTTTATTAATCTGCAAAGTAACTAAAGCGTTTTATTTTCTTTGTTTTATTAGAAGGTGAATTATTTTACCGCTTGTTTAGTTTTAATTATTTTCTTCCTTTTCACATCAAATCTTTACCTTCGTATCAAAACTGAAACTAACGCATGCGGCATTTTAAGTTATTATTAATCATTATTTTAATTTTTGTTTTTGGTTGCAAAAACAGTAGTTTCGACGCAAAAAAAGAGCAAAAAGTTCCCGAAAAGCAAACGCTGGGTCTTGATTATGCCCAAGGGTTTAGGGTAAAGCCAACAGACAATGGATATGAGCTGGAGGTGTTCAACCCCTGGCAGGGAGCCAAAAATGTGAACTACAAATACAAACTTATTGAAAGGCAACAATTAAGTAAAACCGATAGCGCTGAAAATGCAATCCCGATTCCAATTTCTCGAGCCATTTGCCTTTCAACAACCCACATTGCATATATCGACCAGCTAAATAGCTCCGCAACAATTGTAGGCGTTTCGGGTAGCGACTTCGTTTCCAGTTCCGCAGTAAGGCAGCTAATAAGGGAAGGCAAAGTTAGCGATGTTGGATACGAGCAAAGCATCAACTACGAGCTGGTTCTTAGCCTCAAACCCGATGTGGTTTTTAGCTACGGGGTTGGTGCCGAAGCTGCTGGCTACCTCCATAAACTCCACGATTTAGATATTCCTGTGGTGTTTGTTGGCGATTACCTCGAAACCTCTCCCCTGGGCAAAGCAGAGTGGTTAAAGTTTTTTGGAGCTATGCTTGGCAGGGAAAAAATGGCCGATTCGCTGTTTGCGGTTATTGAGAGTGATTATGTTGCAACAAAAAGTTTTGTTGAAAATTGCCAAACCAAACCAAATGTATTCATTAACCTTCCATGGAATGACACCTGGTACTTTCCCGGAGGGAACAGCTACATGGCAAATTTAATTCGCGATGCCGGTGGCAACTATTCACTCAGTCACCTAGATGGGAATAGCAGTCATCCTTTCAGCATAGAATCAGCTTTGGTGAAAGGAATGGAGGCCGATGTGTGGATAAATACTGGTTCTGCCGAATCGTTACACGAAATTTCATCAAACTTCCCACAGCTAAAGGTTCTTCCTGTTATAAAAAGCGGTAATGTTTATAACTCCGTTAAACGAACCAACAACCTGGGAGGGAACGATTTTTACGAGTCGGGGGCTGTAAAACCAAACCTGATACTTAAGGATTTGGTTAAGATTTTTTATCCCGACTCCATTGAGCACGAGCTTGTTTACTTTCAAAAGTTGGAATAGGTTACTATAATGAGTTTACTTTCAAAAAATAGAAGCGTTGTCCTTTTTGCTGTAATTTCGGTGCTGCTTATAGTTCTGTTTTTTATCGATACGGTTCTGGGTTCAGTGCTAATTCCATTTTCCGACGTTCTTGAGGTATTGTTGGGCAAAGGCGAGAATGCGGTTTACAAAACCATTATTCTTGAATTTCGGATACCCAAGGCAATTGTGGCTGTACTGGCAGGTTCTGCTCTTTCAGTGAGTGGATTGCAAATGCAAACTGTATTTCGGAACCCATTAGCTGGACCATATGTGCTGGGAATTAGTTCAGGTGCAAGTTTAGGAGTGGCAATTGTTGTGCTCGGCGTTTCTGCTTCTGGTTTTTCCAGCTTGTCGGGGTTAGGAACCAGCTTCTCCCTTGCAGCAGCAGCATGGATTGGTGCGTTCGTTGTACTTATGGTGGTTCTGGCAGTTTCGCTGAGAGTAAAAGATATTATGACAATCCTGATAATGGGAATGATGTTTGGTTCAGCTGCTTCAGCTTTGGTAAGCGTACTACAGTTTTTTAGCAGCGAAAGCATGCTGAAAGCATTCGTAATTTGGACCATGGGAAGCTTAAGTTCTGTTGCAGGAATGCAGCTGTGGGTATTTGGAGTAGCCGTTCTGATTGGCCTTGTGCTTAGCATTCTTTCAATTCCAACGCTCAATGTTATGCAGCTGGGCGAAGGTTATGCAAAAACTCTTGGCATGAACCTTACCCTTGCCAGAGTAATGGTTTTTGTCTCAACAAGTTTACTGGCTGGCAGCGTAACCGCCTTTTGCGGGCCAATTGGGTTTATTGGCATTGCAGTTCCACACATATCTCGATTAATGTTTCGTACTGCCAGTCACTCTGTGCTAATCCCGAGCGTAATGCTAACCGGAAGTGTTACGCTTCTGCTTTGCGATATTTTAGCCCAGCTTCCGGGAATGGAGTCGACCCTGCCGCTTAACTCAGTAACATCACTGGTTGGCATTCCCGTTGTGATTTACGTGGTTTTTAGGAATAGAAAATTTGCTGGGGTTTAAGTATGAGCCAAAGTTTGCTGAATATAAAAGAATTATCAATTGGATACGAGTCGCAAAGGGCTTTGTATCCAGAAATTACCGAGCAGGCTCACTCGGCGGAACTTATCGCCCTTGTGGGGCGAAATGGTGTTGGGAAAAGTACGCTGCTTCGAAGTTTGGCTGGGTTACAGCATCCACTTGAAGGTAGCATTGAGGTTGATGGTGTCAACCTAAACTCTATTTCGCGAAGCGAGAAAGCTCGCTTAATCAGCTTCGTTCCTTCGGAGCAGGTAAAAATCCAAAATCTTAGTATTCGCAGTTTTGTAGGGCTTGCCCGTTTCCCATACGCTGGTTGGGGTGGTGGCTTAAGTAAGCACGACTGGAGTATTGTTGATTCTGCGCTTAGCAGCGTTGGGATTTCGAACCTTTCGGCAAGAGACATTTCGCTGGTGAGCGATGGTGAACGCCATCGAGCCATGATTGCATTTGCAATAGCCCAGGATACCCGAGTTATTCTCCTCGATGAGCCAACGGCTTTCCTCGATTTACCAAACAAATTCGAAACTGTAAGGCTGCTGTCGCAAATTGCTTCCGAAAACAGTAAAACGGTAATATACTCAACCCACGACCTGCAGGGTGCCATTCACGAGGCCGATAGCATTTGGATGATGCTTCCCGATGGAATGGTTTCCGGCTCACCGGAAGATTTGGCGCTTTCTGAAAGTTTTCAAAAGTTACTCGTTAATACTTATGTTACTTTCGACATGGACACGGGAACGTTTAAAAACAAACCTTCTGGTAGTGAGCAAGTTTACGTTACGGGGGAAGGATTACAACTCTTTTGGACAGTAAAAATGTTGCAACGGATTGG
>Ga0209203_1001176_pt1 | contig 19749 bp, 13 predicted proteins | sample AD_UKC109_MetaG_FD_184423 | JGI IMG/M metagenome (GOLD analysis project Ga0209203, IMG submission 184423) | Active sludge microbial communities of municipal wastewater-treating anaerobic digesters from Hong Kong - AD_UKC109_MetaG (SPAdes)... | ecosystem: Engineered > Bioreactor > Anaerobic >... | reverse complement strand
ATAATGCTCTCGGCGACCCCCCACGACGGCAGGGCAAAAAGCTTTGCCAGCCTGATGAACATGCTGGATCCTACCGCAATATCCGATGAGGAGAACTACTCCAGAGATGAGATCAAGGGCCTTTTCATCAGAAGGTTCAAGAAGGATATCAAGCACCAGGTGAAAGATGCCTTCAGGGAAAGGGAGATCAACGAGGTACACATAGAAGCCTCGGAAGAAGAGGAAAAAGCTTATGAAGTGCTGAACGGCATTTCATTCTCCAAGCTCGATTCAAGAAACACAGGCTCAATCCTCTTCAAAACATCCCTTCAGAAAGCCCTCTTCTCAAGCCCGGCAGCCTGCCTTCAGTCAATCGGCAATAGAGTGAACAAGCTGAAGAAGCAGGAAGACATCGCTTATTACAGTGACATCGCCCAGCTGGAGAAGCTTGAAAAGGCAGTGAAGGAGATCACTCCACAGAACTTCAGCAAGTACCGAAAACTGGTTCAGTTCGTAAACAGCGAAGAATACGCATGGAACAGAAGAAGCAAAGCAGACAGGCTGGTGATCTTCACTGAAAGGATCGAAACTCTCAAGTTCCTGCAGAAGCACCTCCCGAAGGACCTGCAGGTAAGGCAAGACCAGGTGGAGATACTCCACGGCGGCATGTCCGACATCGACCAGCAGCGAATAGTGGAAGACTTCGGAAGGGAAGAGGCCAGTGTCAGGCTGCTCATTGCCTCGGATGTTGCCAGCGAAGGTATCAACCTTCACTACCTTTCACACAGGATGATCCACTTCGACATCCCATGGTCACTGATGGTGTTCAAGCAGAGGAATGGCCGAATAGACAGGTACGGCCAGACCGAAACCCCGAGGATAGACTACCTGATAACCGACAGCAGGAATCCCAAGGTAAAAGGAGACACAAGGATCCTCCAGCTCCTGATTGAAAAGGACGAACAGGCCACACGGAACATCGGTGATCCGGCCTCTTTCATGCACCTCTACGACATAGAGGAGGAGGAGAAGTTCACCGCCAGGGCCATGGAGGAACAAAGAACCACAGAAGACCTCAGCCGGGAAATGGACGGCAACATAGACCTGGACCCCCTTATGCTCCTCATTGGCAGTGAACCCCAACCCAAGGGAGAAAAGGCCAGGGAAAGAACTGCAGGCAGAACCAGCTTCTTCCAGAGCAACTTCGAGTATATGCAGAGCGCTCTTGGCTATCTCAGCCAGAACGAGAAGCTGGAGTTCAAGCAGTACCCCGATGAGAAGAGACTCGACCTCCTAATGCCCGAAGACCTCAGGCAGCGCTACAGAAGGCTTCCCAGAGAGATCCGACCCAAGGAAAAAACCCTTATCCTCACCGAGGACACCCAGAGGATAAAGGAAGAGATAAACAACTGCCGAAAGAACGAAACAGCCTGGCCAGAACAGAGCTACCTCTGGGAACTCCACCCGGCAATAGAGTGGGCTAACGACAGAATGCTTGCTGCCTTCGGCAGGCATGAAGCTCCGGTAATCACCCTGCACACCAACCTCGAACCAGGTGAAACCATCTTCCTCATGTCAGGCCTCATCCCCAACAGAAAGGGCCAGCCTCTCATCCACAAGTGGTTCGGTGTAAGATTCAAGAACGAGAACTACAGGGAAACCATGACCTTCCAGGAAGTGCTTGATAAAACCCAGATCCACAGGAGAGTATATCCCAACAAGGCCGAAGAGATCAACACGAAGAAACTACAGGAACTCCTCAAACCTGCTGTAGAGAAGGCTCAGGAATACATGAATGAACAGAGAGAGCTGTTTGAGGAAGAGATCAACACAAAGCTCGATCAGCAGCTCAGAGAGCTTGAGAAGCTGAAGAGAAGCAAGCTGTCCAACCTAGAAAAAAAGCTAAAGGACAGCAGGCAGCCGGAGCACATCCTCAATGCGAGAAGAAGCAGGGAAGAAAGAGCGATTGAGAAGGTCTTCAGCAGTTACATGCAGTGGATAGAGGATACGATGACGACGGAGAGGCAGGCTTGGATTCAGGTGCTTTCCCTGGCAAGAGGAGCTTGTATTTAGTTCAGAAGAAGCAGGGCAAAGAACACGGGGAGATATATTGAAAGCTGTGATTAAACTCTTTAGGGATCTTTTCGGAAAGAAGACTCCGATTCTTGCTCGAGTTCGAGCTGCTTTTCTGCTCGTACTTCCCGCTCTCACAGCAACTCTTTTCATACTAACACTGGTAAAAAGTGATTCTCAGGTAATCAGATATTCGTTCCGAATCTGTATGTCTGGACTAGTAGGCTTTTACACGAACTGGATCGCAATCAAGATGCTGTTTCATCCCAGGGAACCTCTGGCCTTAAGCGGATGGCAGGGGTTGATACCCAAGAATAAGGGGAAACTTGCCGTCCAGATAGGCGAAGAAGTTCAGGGCAAGCTGCTGTCGCCGGAGGTTATTGCAGAGCATGTAAGTGACCAGAGGCTTTTTGAAAAGGGTTCTGCATTGCTTCTCAGAAAGGTCAGAGCTTGGGCGGACACGACAGAAAACAGGCAGAGAATAAGGAATGCCGTTGGGGGTTTCATACAGAGGGCGGGTAAAGACAATCTTGATCAGTTTGTGGAGAAGACACTCAAATACATATCATCTTTCCTACAAAACCGAAAGAACATTCAGAAGCTTCTCGGATTCGCAAGGGATACTTTTGAGAAAGTTCTATGCAACGAACCTCTGAGAGCAAAGATCTCAATCATCATCGACAGGTTTTCTCTCAGCCTTCTTAAAGACGACGGTCCTGTTGCCGGACTTATCGGCAATAGCATCTCCGATTTGAAAGAATTCCTGAAAAAGAAGAAAACACGGAAAAGCATATGTGATTTTCTGCTCACCTCTGTACGAAGCCTGAAGGAATCACAACTCGATGAGATTTCCAGTTTGGCGCTGAAAAAACTGGAGAAGTTCCTTGTCAGCTACAGAAAGACGGGAAAAGCAATAGATGCTGTTTCAGAATGGCTGTCAAGCATTCTGACCAAACCGGGTGTGGTTGATTATGTGGCTAGTGAGGTCATCAGGCTGCTTGAGAAAAACTCTGAAACGTTCGGCAGGCGATTTGCTGAAGGTTTCAAGAATAGTGGGAACTGGTTCGAAAGAGCGGCTAAAAAAACATTTGTGGCAGACAAGTGGATAGTCGATGGGATAGGTGATTTAGGAAGAAGCGATGAGTTCAAAGCCACAATTTACACCAAGCTTGCAGAGATTGCCGATATCTCCCGACTCCTGAAAACATCAGGAGCCAGAAGAAAAATCATCATGTACCTCTCTAAGAACCGAAAGTCCATTGTTGAGTGGTGCATGAAAACCGGGGTACCGCTTCTTGAGAAGCTCATAGACAGCGTGATAGCCTCAGAAGCATTCTGGGATTTTCTCATAAAAACGATTGACAGGTTTTCGGATGAGCTCAGCGCTCTTGCCAGAAAACACCTTCCGATGGTAATGCATTACATAAGGGAACTTCTCCAGCGGCAGCATGTAGGCGAATCAATGCTGGATTATTTCAGCAGGAACGAATCAGTTGTTCTTGAGAAGTTAACAGCCCCTGAAACAGCAGAAAAACTCAGCAGTTACATCTACGAGAACAGGAATGTACTTTCGGAGTTCATTGAGGAAAGAATCAGGCCTCTTCTTGCTGCCGAAGCCGAAAAACTGCTTTCTTCAGAGTCATTCTGGAACTGGATAGACTCGCAGATAAACAGGTTCATCCCCATGATTTCTGTCAGACTCAGGCAACTGGTGCAGGGTGAAGCTGCAAAACGCAAGCTCGCTGAGATACTCCCCGGCATTTCTTCAAGCATAAGAATCAACGAAATCGTAGAACGGCAGGTAAGCAAGTTTTCTACCGACGATTTGGAACAGATGGTTGATAGCGTAAGCGGAGAGAATCTTGCTGGAATCGAGATTTTCGGAGGTCTGCTTGGCCTGGCAGCAGGAACAATAACCATTGTAAGCGAAGCCTGGCAGCCTGCTGCAGTAGTATTCGGCGTTTTTACACTCTGGCTTGTTGCAGAGACTGTGGCGAAAAGAATCAGAAGAAGAGACAACGCAGAACCCACCGGAGCTAAGAATGCTTGACCTTACAGGAATCACCAACGAAAACGAGTTCTACACCAACCACTACCTTTCAGCCATTTTGGAAGAGGATCTGAAAGATCTTTACGGTAAGTGGCGCGAAATGGAGAAGGAAGGTGATCGGAGGGCTCCCTATTTGGTCATTACAGGTTCAATAAGACAGTACTTCACTCTCAGGAATCAGTATAGATCTCAGAGAAGCTCTGAAGCAAGACAAAGTATCTCAAGGGAGATATCAGGGCTGATCTTGGAACCCCTTGACTATAAGATGCACCCTGGAGAAACTGTTCTTGAAGAAGGAGAGATTCTCAACACAGTAACGAGGATCGATAAGCCTAACGGCACTCCGGAACTCTTCATCTGTGAGGTAGATGAAGACGAGGATGAAACTGATCCCCTGAACACGGTAATTAAGCTCTTCGATGGAAAGAAACAACAGAAGCTAAGCTGGGAAGAGCTTATCACCAAGAAGATATTCTCATTGCCTGAGCCGCCCAGGTGGCTGCTTCTAATAAGCGTATCTCAGATACTCCTCATAGACAGAACAAGGTGGAACGACAAGAGACTTCTCAGGTTCGACCTGCCTGAGATACTCGGGCGCAGGGAACTCTCCACCATCAAAGCGATGTGCGCCCTGCTTCATAAAGACAGCCTTGTCTCACCACAGGGTATGAGCCTGCTTGATACGCTGGATGAAAATGCCCACAAGCATGCGTACGGGGTGAGTGAAGACCTGAAGTACTCCCTCAGGGAAGCAATAGAACTAATCGGTAATGAAGCCATCTATTACATACAGACCGTGAGGAAGGAAAAAACCTTCGAACAGGGCCAGAAGTACTCTGAGCTATCACAAGAATGCCTCAGGTACATGTACAGGCTTCTCTTCCTGTTCTACATCGAGGCAAGGCCTGATCTGGAATACGCTCCAATGAACTCCGATGCCTACAGGCAGGGCTACAGCCTGGAGTCCTTGAGAGACCTCGAGATGATACCCCTGCATACAGAGGATTCCAGGAACGGGTACTACATTCACGAATCGATCCAGCTTCTATTCAGTCTGGTGAACAACGGTACGAACTTCAGCACGCCAAAGCTGAACTTCGAACAGTCGATCAATCACAACACCTTCGATATGGTACCACTGAAGAGTCATCTGTTCGATCCCGGCAATACGCCCATTCTCTCTGGAGTGAAACTTCGAAATCATGTTCTTCAGAAGGTTATTGAACTGATGTCCCTCACCAGGGAGAAGAAGACCGGTAGCCGTAGGAAAAGCAGACGCAGAGGCAGAGTGTCCTACGCACAGCTTGGGATCAACCAACTTGGAGCAGTCTACGAAGCTCTGCTTTCCTACAGGGGTTTCTTTGCGGAGACGGACCTTTACGAAGTGAAGCCAGCAAAAGACAATAACCACGATGTGCTGAACAACGCCTACTTCGTTAAGGAAACAGACCTGCCCAGATACAAGGAATCAGAGAAAGTAAGGAACGAAGACGGTACTCTGGTAAAGCACCCGAAGGGTGCATTTATCTACCGCCTTGCAGGTCGCGACAGGGAAAAGTCAGCCTCTTACTACACCCCTGAGGTACTTACGAAAACCCTGGTGAAGTATGCCTTGAAGGAGCTGCTTAAAGACAGAACCGCAGACGACATTCTGAAACTCACCGTCTGCGAGCCGGCCATGGGCAGCGCCGCCTTCCTGAATGAGGCGGTGAACCAGCTGGCCGAGGAATACCTCAGAAAAAAACAGCAGGAACTGGGTCAGTCCGTCAGCCACGATGATTACAAGAAGGAACTGCAGCGGGTGAAGATGTTCATAGCCGACAGAAATGTGTTTGGAGTAGATCTTAACCCGGTAGCCACTGAACTCGCTGAAGTTTCCATCTGGCTGAACACCATTTACAAGGGAGCCCATGTTCCCTGGTTCGGCCTGCAGCTCAGGGACGGTAACTCCCTGGTGGGTGCCCGAAGAAGCGTATATCTCTCATCAAGGCTCAAGAGCAGCAAGGAATTCTATCAGGATACACCTCCGAAGAGGATCAAACCAAAAGAGAAAAGAGAACAGAACACTGTCTATCACTTCCTCCTCCCGGACCCCAACATGGCGAACTACAAAGACAAGGTCGTCAAAGAAATGGAGGAAGAGAACCTGGGCAGAATAAAGAACTGGCAGAAAAGCCAGAAGAAGCCGTTCTCGAAGAGAGACATCATTCAGTTGGAGCAGCTTTCCACTGAAATAGACAGGTTCTGGAAGCTCCACGCAGATACCCTTACAAGGATCAGGGAAGAAACCGAAGACACCCACACACTCTTCGGAATGGACAGGAGTGAGATGGAGACTCTCAGAAACCTGTCAACAGCCGAGAAAGATGAAGTCCAGAAAAAACACCTTCTAACTGAAGAGAGAGACCCCAGCCCCTACAGAAGGCTGAAGCTGGCCATGGACTACTGGTGCGCGCTCTGGTTCTGGCCCATAGACAAAGCTCATCTCCTTCCAACCAGGGAAGAGTGGCTGAGAGAACTGTCCCTCATCCTCCAGGCAAAGGCCTTTGAAGGTGGAGAGGCCGAAGGCGAAGCAAGAGACCTTTTCCACGACTACACCCCCCAGCAGCAGGCACTCAAGTTCGAAGATGAGCACAACTTCCCAGACATAGAGACCATTGTAAAAACGAACCCAAGGCTGATGCTCATCAAGGATCTGGCGGATCAGTACAGATTTCACCACTGGGAACTGGAGTATGCTGACATCTTCCATAACAACGGAGGCTTTGACCTCATTCTGGGAAACCCCCCATGGCTGAAGGTGGAGTGGAACGAAGGCGGAGTTATGGGCGACCACAACCCTGAGTTCGTTATTCACAAGCACTCTGCATCAAAGCTTGCTGATTTAAGGGAAGAAACCATTGATATGCTGGGGATCAAAGATGAATACCTGAGAGCCTTTGAGGATGCTTCCGGAACGAAGAGCTTTCTGAATGCAGAGCAAAATTACCCAGAACTGAAAAGAATGCAGAGCAATCTGTATAAGTGCTTCCTGCCACAGGCATGGATGCTGGGCAAAGAAAAGGGTGTGTCTGCTTTCCTTCACCCGGAGGGCATCTATGATGATCCAAAGGGTGGAGCATTCAGAAGAGAAGTGTATTCCAGATTGAGATTTCACTTTCAGTTTCAGAACGGCATGATGCTTTTTCCAATTGCCCACAGGGAGAAGTTCAGTATAAACGTTTACGCGCATGAAAAGAAAGAGACCCCTTCGTTTGCATCATTTACGAATCTCTTTCTACCAAGAACAATTGATGCCTGCTTTGAACATGACGGCAAAGGACCGGTTCCAGGTATAAAGGACGATGAAAATCACTGGAGTGTGAATGGCCATAGAGACAGGATCATCCATGTCACCGAGAAAGAGCTAACTCTGTTCGCGAAGCTCTACGATTCAGAGGGAACACCCGCAATGGAAGCAAGGCTCCCGGCGTTGCACGCAACCACTCTTCTTTCGGTGCTACAGAAGTTCGCTGACCAGCCTGTAAAACTGGGAGACCTTGAAGGGCAGTACTTTTCAACAGAAATGTGGCACGAAACAAATACTCAGAAAGACCACACCATAAGAAGGGAAACCAGATTTCCCAAGGATGCTTCGGAGCTGATTCTTTCAGGACCGCATTTCTATGTTGGAAACCCATTCTACAAAACCCCAAGAGCAATATGCACTGAGAAAGGACACTACGATGTCCTCGACCTAACAGAGCTCCCCGACGATTACCTGCCCCGCACCAACTATGTGCCAGACTGCTCCCCGGACGAATACTTGAAGAGAACCCCGAGAGTGCCCTGGGGGGACAGGAAGCCGGTGACGGGGTTTTGCAGACTAACCAGCAGAGAGATGATCGGATCAGCCGCTGAGAGAACCTTTGTGCAGTGTATTACACCAAATGGTGTTGGGCACATAAATACTTGCATATCTCTTAGCTTCGAGCATACTTATGACTTACTTAGGTTCTTTGCCTTTGGTATATCACTCCCATTTGATTTCTATGTGAAAACAACAGGCATGGGGCATGCAAATCAAAATGTGCTTAACCAACTACCCGCTATTTCTGATGAATTAAATCATAGGGTTCAAGTTAGAGCGTTAGCCCTAGTTGCTTTGACTTCAGCTTATACGGATCTCTGGGCTTCAGCTTGGCAGAGTACTTCCAGGGAAGAGAAATGGAGCAAGAAAGATTCTCGACTTCCAAGTGACTTCTTCATGAACCTTACTCCAGAATGGAGCAGAAATTGCGCTCTCCGCACAGAGTACTCCCGTCGCCAGGCGCTTTTAGAAATTGATGTTCTCGTCGCCAAAGCCCTTGGCCTTACTCTCGAAGAACTGATAACCATTTACCGTGTACAATTCCCGGTCATGCGCCAGTACGAATCAGATACCTGGTACGACCGGAACGGCAGAATAGTGTTCACAGCAAGCAAAGGTCTTCCCGGAGTTGGTTTCTCCCGTTCATACTGGAACGACATCAAGGACATGAGAAGCGGTTCAGTCCCCCGAACGATTTCCGATGATACTCTTCCCGGAGGTCCTATTGAGAGAGTAATCAAGTACACAGCCCCATTCGACAAGTGCGACAGGGAAGAAGACTATAGAGAAGCATGGGAAGGAATTTAAAAGTTATGCCATCGATCGTACAGTTTACTCATCCAGGAGGAGAACACGGACCAGATAGAGCAAACCGGAATTACAAGTCTTGGAATACAGGATTACATAAAAGGAAGTTTCTTGAATGTGAAGGAAGTTACATCAATAGAGGTTATTTAAAACACGGGTTATTACGCTTCTGGGGTGAATGGGAGCCGCCAAGCGAAGTACGAGAATTGATTAGAAACCCAGAACCTGGTCATCCAAGATGGTTACACAAACCTGTGATGCCTGTTGAGATCCCGATATCTGATGGTAGAACTTATCAGAACACAGATCCTTTTGTGTTTGGTGATCGCTTTAGATACTTTGTATGCAAGCAATACATAAGAAAGACTGGCAGAGTTACCCAGATGGCTAGACTAGATAGAGGCTCAGTGATTCTGTTCGGATCAACAAAGGGAAGATCAAGGGGTGAATCTACATTTTTGCTGGATACTGTTTTTGTTGTCTCTGATTACATCGATTATGACCCAGCAAATGGGAAACTTCTCCTTGAATGTGATGAGAGGATACCAGACTACTACAAAGATATTGTCTACAGAATTGCCTTCCCACAAAAGACGAATGTTTCTTTACCCATGAGATGTTATTTAGGAGCTACTTTTGATTCCCCATTTCAGGGTATGTACTCCTATGTGCCATCGCAGTCTGCAAGGGAGGGGATTTCTACTGGGTTTCCAAGAGTGCAGTTAAAAGATATGCCAATACTAACCAACAATCTCAATTCAAAACCAAAGAGAACTGTTCTTGGCATAGAAGAAATAGCAGAGTATTGGAGTAGTATTCTGAGGTTTACCCAAGAACAAAAGTGTCTGCCTGGTGTTAGAATTAACATTAAGTATTAGAAGGTATTATTACGCAAGTTTGAGTAATTTAAAGAACTTTACTATAACAATAAGGAGACTATGCTCTTGACTACTATTGATAATGAACTTATACCCAATTGCAGTGGTAATATAACTAAGGCTATAATTTCGTTTTCTAATAGCCATCAGTACAGAGAATTACAGTCCTTCTACAACAGGAAATCCAATTTAGAAATCCTAGGGATTCATCGCAAGGAAATAATACACAGCAGTTTCATCGCGTGGCTATTGGATCCAGCAGGATCACACGGTCAGGGCACCTACTGCCTTAAGAAATTTTTCCAGCTGTTCGTTATTTGTCTTCTGGAAAGCAATCAAGCTGATCCCCCAGGAATACCCCGTGTTCTTCTTGATGAGCTAATAGTGGGTTCTTCAGTTGTCGAAAGCGCAACTGTAAAGACAGAACTTGTACTGGGTAAAAAGGGCCGAGTTGACATTTCGATTCTCTGCAATCTTTTACAGAGCAACGGCTCTCGAAAACGGCTATTAATATTAATAGAGAATAAAGTAAATACAAATGAACATGATTCGCAAACATTAAGATATGAGGAATGGCTTGAAAATTGTTGTCAGGAGCACGACTACTCCCTGCTTGTATACCTTACGCCTATTCCTACTCTTAAGTTGAGAAGCTACGATGAACCTGATTGTGCATGCAATGATTTCAGGCAGATTAACTATCAGTATCTTGTCGATTACATGATCGAACCGATATTGGCATTGATTCAGCCGGGACCTGATCACCACTTCATTATGGACTATATGAGAGCTTTAACAATACCAAGTGATGTCATTGATGGAGATAAGATTAGAGGAGATTTGGTTATGGCAATATCATCGAAAGAACGTAAACTTCTGTCTTCCTTCTGGGAGGAGCACAGATCTATCATTATGGCGGCTTTATATGCTATCAGCAGTGACTCTAATCAGGATGAGGATGTACGGAGAAGTGCAGAAAACCTGATTAATTCTGTAAGTAAAAAAGATTACGATCGTTACTCTGTTTCATATGAAGGTGAAACAGTAGCAAGAAACATAAGAAAGACACGGATAGGTATTGAAGTTGCAAGGCTGTTGATAGAAAAAGGTATCAGTCAGATGGACTTTGATCGTCTGAAGTCAGACCGCTCTTCTGGATTCAATCTGATGAAGGCAAAGGAGGAGATAACTGAATCAGAGATGCAATACAATCGTTATCGGATTGGGTCAGAGGAAACATTGAATTACGAAGGAAAAGAGTATTTCGTCTGCGGTAACTGGGGCGAGAACAACATTCCTAAGTTCAGAAAATTCCTTAGTATGAACTTCCCAGCAGTGAAACTCAGGAAGCAAAACAGGAGGTAGGATGATGTTTGATCCCAGCAAGTTCACGGCGCCAACCGCAAAACCCCTCCCTGTAATCCTACTTCTGGATGTAAGCGGAAGCATGTCCGGTGCTAAGATCCAGAACCTCAATGAAGCAGTGAAAGATATGCTGGACACTTTCCGCGATACTGAGAGCGGAGAGATCGAAATTCATGTTTCGGTGATAACCTTTGGAGCTGAGGTAAGGCTGCACCAACCGTTGACCAGTGCTACTAACATTGTATGGGGTGATTTGAGAGCGTCGGGAGGTACTCCTCTCGGTACTGCCTTAAGCATGGCGAAGGCAATGATCGAGGACAAAGAAGTCGTTCCTTCAAGAGCGTATAGGCCAACAGTGGTGTTGGTTTCGGATGGACGCCCCGGGGATAGCTGGAAGAAACCTCTTGAGGATTTTATCTGTGATGGAAGGTCTGCAAAATGCGATAGAATGGCTATGGCAATCGGAGCGGACGCTGATGAGGAAGTCCTTGGTAAGTTCATCCAGGGAACTGCTAATCCTCTTTTTTACGCGGAAAACGCAAAGCAGTTACGCGATGTCTTCAAATTCGTAACGATGACCGTAACCATTCGGACACAGTCTGGAAATCCCAATGCTGTTCCAGAGCCAAGCGCGATTGAGATCAAACCTGCTACAATAGACTCACGTACAGAGAGAACAGACAAATCTCCAGATATCTCACCTGAGACTCATGCTGATGAAGAAGACGATTCAGACGGAGGGTACTGGTAATGTTTGATCCAAAGGATTTCACAGCACCTCAGGCAAAACCTCTGCCGGTTTTTCTGCTGCTTGATGTGAGTGGTTCCATGGGTGAAGTCATTGATCCAGAGAATGTTCGCCGAACAGGGCAAACAGTAGTTACTGACGGCCAGAGATGGGAGGTTGTAGAAGGCGGAACAGCAAAGATCAATATTCTGAATCAGGCTGTCAAACAGATGATAGATACTCTTGCTTCAGAGGAGATGATGGAAACTGAGTTCTTACTCTCCATCATCATTTTCGGAGACAAGGCTGTTGTGCATCTGCCTCCAACCTCTGCTTCTTCAGCAAACTGGGCTGATATGACCCCTGATGGTTTCACATCAATGGGAGAGGCCTTTTCAGTTGTGAAAAGCCTGATCGAAGACAGGAGTGTTGTACCTTCTCGATCTTACCGGCCAACTCTGGTTCTGGTTTCAGACGGACAGCCAACAGATGAATGGGAAGCTCCATTGGAATCCCTAATCAAAGATGGCCGTTCTTCAAAATGCTTCTTCATGGCCATGGGCATCGGTGATGATCCAGGGACGATAGTGCTAGAGCGTTTTATCTCTGGAACACCTGTCCTGGCGGAGGTGAACGGGATTAGTGTAAAAAACAAGGTGTTTCGAGCAAGTGATGCTGCTCAGATACATGAGTTTTTCCGTAAAGTAACTATGTCAGTTACATCAAGAAGCAAATCCGTTTCTCCAGACAGTATTCCTGTCTCTGGTGAATCAAGATCATCTGATGAGGATGGAGGTTACTGGTAATGCCACAGGCAATAGGAGATCCTGAAGAACTGGAGAGATTTGCTCATGCACTGCAGCACTTTATCGACACGCTCAAAGACGCCATTTCCGGTCTGAATGGTGCTTTTGAGCACCTTGGCGATACTTGGAGAGACGAGAAACGTGCTGCGTTCGAGGAAGAGTACAACGCTTTGGTTCAGCAGCTCAGGCAGTTCGATGTCAACGCATCAGAACAGATACCTTATCTAATCGGACTTGCAGCCCGGCTGCAGGATTACCTGCGAATCTGAGGGCTGCTATGGCGCAGGTGTCAGTTGGTCAAGTTGAGAACCTTGAAGATCTGGTAAAGGGGCTGGAAACAGTCCAGGGAGCTCTTGAGGCTGCATGCATGAGACAAATAGCTGGTGCTGAGGCCAAGTCTTCTGAAGCGCGGGTGGAAATGCAACACAGTAGAGAGTTGCTTGATAATGCCCGTGTTATCGAGCAGGAGAGGCAACATGCCTTGGAAGAAGCTGAACGGGCTTTACAGGAAGCTAAACAGGCTTTGCAGGAGGCTCAACAAGCTTTGGAATCAGCACAGGCAGATTTGGAATCCGCACAAAGTGACTTGAACTCTGCTGAATCTGATTTGTCTGCATGTCAGTCACAACCTCCAAATGCGCAAGGCATAGGTCCATGCTGCACTGGTGAAATGGCCGCTGTAGCCCAAGCCGCGAATGCTGTGGCAAGTGCTCAAACTGCAGTTGTTTCAGCTCAGAACGCTTTGTCGGAGGCAGAAGCTGCTCTAGCTGAGGCAGAGACTGCCAAGGATGAAGCGGAAAAGGCATTGGAAAAGGCTACTGAGAATCGTATGAGGATGGAGCAGCGCGTCGAAATTGCTGGTCGAGCACTTGGTTTGGCAGAACAGCTGCTCGAACGGACTCAGCAATACTGCTCATCAGGATTAAACATCGTTAGCGGTATCGTTCAGATAGGCAAAGCTCGCTTGTTAGCTGCTCATAACGCTCTTGAAAACTATCTGGCAACGAATCAACCAGCCGCTTCATTCTATTCATGGTTGAGATGGCAGCCTGATAGAAGTTGCCCAATTACACCTGATGTTATCAGGGATCGCATTAACCTTTCTCAAGAGCAGCAGAACTTACTGCATGAATATCTGTATGAGCGGAAACCCGCTTTCCGCAAAATGACTGATAAATTTCGAGCTGAATGGGCTGGTGCAAAGGGTGATGTGGAGCGAAACATTGTTAATCGGAAAGTCCGTATCAATCTCAGCGGGGCTTATGCAGAAGAAATGGTTCTGCATGCACTTGCTCCTCTTGGGGGCAAAGTGGAAACACAAGGAATAACATATGTTGGAGATGGTGGCAGATACACTAAGACAGATGTGTTGGTGAGTAACTTGTATGCTCCCGTGATCCTTGGCAAAGGGCAGAACATGGGTGCTCCAGCTGGTGGTTCAATGGCGTTCGAAGTGAAATGCGGTAAAGCTGACTACCTATACGCGCAAATAGACCATATGGTGTTTCAGGCAGAGGGTCATAAGCAAGCAGATGCACACTGCACTCTTTGCTCTAGAGATATTCATGACCTGCCAGTTGAGAAAGAGAAAGAAATACGTGAAAAGCTCAGGGTAGCTGGATCTCCAATGGTAGGGATGCTGCCAAGGAAAAATGATATAGACCAGTCATGTCTAGATTTAATTATTAGAAGAACTGATAAGGAGTAAGAATGAAAATTCGATTTGTAGTCATTCCTCCTGATGAGCAAAAGAGTGTTGAAGCTCATGTTACTGAGCTTCGTAATGCTGTTGATAATGGAAATATGGATGCAATGGATCTGGCTACTGATGCACTTCTTAACATTACATCAGGAATGCAACGGTATGAGATAACTGAGGATGAATGGCATTCTTTTCTTTCAAAAATCAGAGAAGCTAATCCGGCATACAAATCAGACTATCTGCTTCCTGGTGAAGTTTGCGTGAACTATTTCCCTGATATTGAACCTGATTGGATGGTGCTCCAATTCCCGATTGATGAGGAGGAAGCCTGAAATGTTCGACGATGCATTTGGTATGGCAAGTCTTTGTGCCGATGCTTTTCAAGATAGCGTTCACGATGCTTTTGGGAATTCGGTTCTTGAGAATGTGCTTGCCCCCATTTTACAGGAAATAGCCTCACTTCGTACATTTCATGAGGAGTATCTGAATCAGTCCTTGACTATTGAATCGCTTCTAGATGAGGTGCGGATGATGCAGTTTAGTGATGGATCAATATAGTGAGCGGGAACACCTTCATGAAAACGAGCTACCTTTCTGCGCTGGAAAGAGTTATCAGTGATTATCAAGTCGGCCTCCTGCGAATCGACCGAGAACATGATGAGGCCTGTGATAAGATCGATAAGCAGATTGCCGGCATTCTCCGGAATGTTTCTAGAGACGATAGCAGGTTTCGTGTTGAATTACCTGATGAAAAAGCATTGCGTCAGCAATCGGAATCTATAGAGCGCGAAATTGCGGATCTAGAAAGCAAGATTACTAAACTTAACCTCGGAATCACAACGGTAGATAAGGCTATCAAATCCATACAGCTTGAACGAACAAGCCTTGAACAGCAGATAGAAAACCGGTGCCTTCTTGAAGTCATTTTTTATTCCTTTTTTCGTGATAGCGAAAAGGATAGATATAGAGTACTGCAGAGAAAGCTTGACAGCCAAGAAAAGGAGAGAGTTGTTTTTGCACAGACAAGGCAGGAGTTCGAGTCTGCCAGAGATCAAGCTATGTCCAGGAAAACGGATCTTCAAAATCAGCTAAAGGAAATCAACCGAAAGCGTACATCATTACTGCAGGCTAATCAATACGCTGATGAAAAATCAAAGAGTCTTCTGAACAGACGCAAAGATATGGAGTCTCTACGAGAAAAGAGAAGAAGTAGACTGGAAAAAACGACCTCACTGAACTGGGGAAAGGCATGTCTGAAAATTACTGAAGAGATATCAGGAATAGTAAAACAACAACCTGCATTTAGGGATATTGGAAAAACCAATGCTGTATTTTCTGAGGTTATTCCAAAGAAGCTTTTACTTGGATCACAAGTCGCAGCATACAAGAACCAGAAGTGCAGGATTCCGCATGCTGTCGCATTTCCTCTTAGGCGTGCGCTTGTAATACCAGAGGATAATGCCGCGCAAAGGCGTCTTGCTCATCATCTGCTACTGCGGCTGGTGCAGGCAATTCCTCCGGGAAGGCTTGAAGTAATTCTGATTGATCCCATCAAACTAGGAGACTCCTTCTCACCTTTCCTTCCGATTCTGAATGTTGAGGAGCTTTTTCCACAGGGGCATGTTCTTACCAGGGCTGACGAGATTGAAAGAACTCTTGACAATCTGGCTAAAGAGGTTGAGAATCTTATTCAGCATCGCTTCAAGGGAAGGACTTCCAGCTGGATTGAGTTTAACGCCGCCTATCCAGAGAACCAGCTGAAGTACAAGCTGATTTTCATATTCAATTCGCCGGAACAACTATCTGACAGAAGTTTGTGGTATCTGGAAAGACTTACTCAGAATGGACCCGGTTGCGGTATTCTACCCGTTATTGCGGTTGAAGGTCAGCGAATCGAAGATAGAAAGTATGAAAAATTCCGTGCCGCTTTGAAAAACACATGTCAACGGCTGGATGCTCTTGTTCATTTCTCTGACAGTATCAAGGAAGGGCTCCTTCTCTCATACCAGCCGGATCAGTGGCCAGAACAGGAATCATTGGACAGCTTCCTTTCTAACGTGGCACTACGTTACTCAGAAACCTCGAAGTTTAAGCAAACACTTCCGGATTTATGGATCGGGTACGGAAAAAGGTCAACCACCATTAAAGGGTTTGAAATACCTATTGGATGGACTGAGTCTGGGGAAATCGTGAACTTGATTCTGGGCTCAACTGAATCTGAACACCATGTTCTGCTTGCAGGCAAGACTGGAACCGGCAAGTCTAATCTTCTTCACGTGATTATCCATTCTTTATGCGAGAAGTACTCACCACAGGAGGTGGATCTGTACCTTCTTGATTACAAGGAATCTACAGAATTCGCAGTATACTCCAAACCACCTCTTCCACATGCACGATTAGTGGCAACAGAAAGCGACCCAGAGTATGGGTTGACTGTGCTCAAACACCTTACGGAAGAATGCGCAAGAAGGGGTCGTCTGTTTAAAAGTGTTGATGTAAGAGACTTTGCAGAATACAGAACTCTTCATAAAGAGCAATTGTCTCGTATACTTATAGTTATCGATGAGTTTCAGGTTCTGTTCATGGATGATCGTCATTTCGCTGATACAGTTGAGCAACTGCTTTCGCAACTGCTAAAACAGGGGCGCTCTTTTGGGGTTCATGTTCTCTTGGCGACTCAAACCTTGAAGGGACTTAACGCCATTTCTCTTGGCTCTCTGGTAACTCAAGCCGGCTGTAGAATTGCACTTGCTTGCAATCAGGAAGATTCTGCCATGATTCTTTCAATGAACAACCTGGAAGCTGCCAACTTAAAAAGTCCTCCTGAAGGGATTATCAACAACGCCAATGGAGCACTGTCAGGCAATGTAAAATTCCTCATTCCACTGGCAGAAAGGGAATTCTGCCGTAATCATCTGTCTACTACTGCTGAGCGTGCTTGGAAGAAGGATTTCCACGGAAAGACAAGGGTTTTCAATGGTGCGGTTCTACCTCGAAGACCGAAAGGCATTGCTCAGCATGGTACCACAGGCGAAATCAATGCTCTTCTACTTGGAGAACAGCTGACTTTCGGTTCCAGCCCACTGTTAGTCCCGCTAGTTAGACGACAGTCTTTCAACGTGCTGTATAGCGGATACAATGATGTGATACACGATGGATTGCTGTCCTCCACCATTGCCAGCATAAGCTCTTCATTGGATTTTGAGGAAATCATCTACTTTAATGGGCGGAACATTGAGCCAGGGGACAATTTCAAAGATGTTACTGAATCATGCAGACAGCGCTTTTCATCATACACCGATATTGACTCGCTGCCACTTCAGCAGGTAGCGGACAACATTGGCAAACGCCCCGTTGCACTCATCGTGGACGGTTTTGATGCTGAAAAAGCCTTGCATCCTGTGCAAACATTCAGCACCCGCAAACCTGGTGAACCGCTGACGCAAGCCGATCTTCTGAAGCGAATAGCTGAAGATGGTTCACGAAAGGGCACTTTCATCTTTTTGTTCATAGATAACTGGAAAAGGTGCGGCTTATCATGCAAAGACCTGTTTAGCTATTTTGAGATGAGAGTGGCTTTCTGCATGAACGAGGATGACGCAGGAACCTTGGTAAGTGGTGGTATAGGTAAGTTCAAAGGGCTTGAAAAGCCAAATCGTGCAGTTTCCGTTAACAGGATGACTAATGAAACAACATGGTTTCGCCCATACATAGCTGAGTTAGGAGAGAATCGATGAAACTGTATCTGGTTATCGATACCTCCGGGAGCATGTCCGAGGGCGGGAAACGATTCATTGCACGGGGGGTAGCAAGATTTACCGAGCAGTATGTCCGTCTCGGCTACGGTTGTGCTGAACTTGTTTTGGTTCTTTGGAGTGACAAAGCTCGAATTGTTGAATGGGACCCAGATCAGGAAATCCCAAACGAAGTGCTTGAGAGCGGAGGTTCGGTAAACTTTGAATCCCTTCTTAACCTGATAGGTGAAAACCCAAAAGCAAAAGTGGCAATCATAACTGATGGCTTTTTCTCTCGAGACAATGCGAAGGCATTTAAGGTTTGGAGACAGAATCTGCAACTGGATTCACTGAGGGTTATTAAAGTTGGAGCTGATGCTGTTCCAAATCTGAAAGAACCGTATGTATACTCATCAGATGATTTGATTTCGGCATATGATGGCTGGCTTGAGGGAGGTGCGGAATAACCGTCTGGAGAAGTTTCGGTGCAAGTGTTATTGGACCTTCTCACATAGCATCGGGGAGGCCTAACCAGGATTCATGGGCTGCTTTGCACAGATATTGGGGTGATGTCATTGCGGTTTCTGATGGCCTCGGCTCAAAGCCTTTCTCCGATTTTGGCAGCCATGCTGCCTGTCTCGCTGTACAATGGGCTATTCGATCTAGTTATCGCTCTGGAATTGAGCGTTCTTGTATAACCAATCTTATTCTTGAGAATTGGCTCCTGCGCATTTCCCCGCTTAATCCTCGTGATTGTGCTGCCACTTGTTTGTTTGCATTTCGTATCTTCAGCGGAGAAATCTACATAGGTATGCTTGGTGACGGATCGGTCTCTCTAGTAAAAAGTGATGGATCAACGGTATCTATATCTGATGATAAACAACAAGGATTTTCAAATATAACTTCAGCACTTTCACCCAGTGTATCTGAGAAAGACTGGCAGTGGTGTACCTTTTCTGAGGAAGAATCTAGAGCGATTGTTCTTTGTACAGACGGTGTAGCGGATGACCTGTCGGATATTGATGGTTTCGTAACAGGATTAATTAAGGTACATAGTGAACTTGCCTCGATTTCAGCTGCGAGACATTCAAGAGAAATGCTGGATAACTGGCCTACACCAAAACACAGCGATGATAAAACCATTACTTGCCTTCTCAGGGAGGAGGTTTCCAGTGAAGATGAATGAATCAGTTAACCATGGAATCGGATTACCTTCTCAAAAAACACTTACTGACGAATACGGTAACTTGCACTACCCTGCTGATGAACTCGCCCGTGGCGGACAGGGTGTAGTGTTTCACACCAAGGATGCTGACCTTGCAATCAAACAACCACTTGATGCATCTGGGAATGTGGACAAATCTGTTAACATGCATCAGCTATTTCAGAGCATTCGTCTTCTGCCGCTGCCATCAGGGATTAGCATTTCTTTACCTGTCGCGATTCTTCGAGATGAACCAGGCTACGTAATGCGTCTTCTCAGCGGAATGAAACCCTTCAGCTCATTTGATTTGAACGGCAATACGATGAATAGGCTCAGAGATTCGATTTCTTCCAATGAACTTGAACTTCCAAAGTGGTTATCTGAAGTCTCAGATGAAAAAGTAGCTCTACGCCTGTTCCACTACGCAAATACAGGTTCTACACGACGTAGGCTTCTTGCACTATCTAAATGTGCATCAATCCTCGGTCGTCTGCATAGTGCAGGACTGGTATACAGTGATATATCGCATAACAATGTTTATATTGATGGATCAGACAATTGCGATGTTTGGCTA
>Ga0209203_1001171_pt1 | contig 19772 bp, 20 predicted proteins | sample AD_UKC109_MetaG_FD_184423 | JGI IMG/M metagenome (GOLD analysis project Ga0209203, IMG submission 184423) | Active sludge microbial communities of municipal wastewater-treating anaerobic digesters from Hong Kong - AD_UKC109_MetaG (SPAdes)... | ecosystem: Engineered > Bioreactor > Anaerobic >... | reverse complement strand
GGTCACGGTGGTGGACCTTATCCTCAGGGAGAGCGAACCGTCGGCGATACAGGTGTCCACAGCCCGGGGGCAGGTGCCAGGCTGGCCGCTGAATCTTTCAGGCTCCCCCGGCGCGGGACCACTGGCCTTGGATCTGGACGGTGACGGAGCAGATGAACTTGCGGCGGGCATATCCTTTGGTGAGGTAATCATCATCGAAAGGAACGGAAGCTTCCAGAGGCTCTCGCCCCCTGCTGGCTTCCTGTACGACAGGCTCCTGGGCATCTCAGCGGGGGATGTCACCGGCGACGGGAAGCCGGACATAGTGGCGGCCTACCAGCAGCACATCGAGCTGCAGGGGCAGGAGAAGGTATCGATCGTTCTCTACTCCCGTCCGGGAACGGTATGGACATCCGCGGAGATCGCTTCGACGAACACCGACGAAGAACTCTCCTCCACCATAGTCGGAGGGTCTCCCCTGCTGATCCAGGCCAACGGGACACAAGAGCTTGAAATAGCCCTGAGGACAAGGGGCAACAATGGAGGCGCCCCCTATCTTTACGTCTGGAAGAGAACATCCCCCGGGACATGGGAGCCCTTTTCCGGTGACTTCCCCATTCCGCTCTCAGGCGGTTTCTTCGACACACCCTCCGCAGCGGACATAGACGGCGACGGCCTGGAGGAGCTCTTCACCACCACCTACACTGCCGGGGAGCCCGGCACCTCAATACTGGCGGTTGACTTCCATCAGAACGGCACGGTTACCACCTCCCTCCACGACCTGCCCGAACTGAACACCCAGGCGCAGCTTGCAAGGGCCTTCGGCACCCTGGCCATCACCGAGATCGAAGGAGCCTTCTACATCGCAGCCGCCGCCAAGCCCGAATCATTCTGCAGTTCAATGAAGAAGCTTTTCGTGCTCTCGGTGGGAAAAACCGAAACCATAGAGATGGATATCCTCTGGCAGACCGGCTGGCTCCAGGGGAAGGACTACTTCGGGAACATGCCCGGCCCCACCCTGGCCTCGGTAACGGGATCCCAATCGCCGGAAGTGATCTACCTCCTTAATGGAGGGCTCTACCAGTCCGAGGGCGTTGTTACCGGCTTCGACCTGCTAACGGGAGCAAGGGTCTTCCAGAGCGAGCCCACGCCATTCGACCCGGTGGCCGGAGCAGGCGGCGCGGACATAAGGTCCCAGGCCATAGCCGGAGCTGTCACGACACAGGGTTCCAGCGAATCAGCCGTTTTCACGGGATTCTCAACCACCTTTGCAGGGATAGATCCGAGCCTGTCGGGAATGTCAGTTCCCGGCTTCCCCGGCTACTCCAGGGACGGCGTCTGGGCTGCGCCGGTGATTGCAGACATGGATCAGGACGGGTCAGTGGAACTTCTGTTCATTGACAATTCCGGGCACGCGGCACTGTTCGACCTCCAGGAATACGGCACATCGCCGAACGCCTGGCCCATGTACCAGGCCAATCCCAGGAGGACAGGCTTCGTACAGTCGCCGGACACCGAACCCAGCCTTGACATATCCCTCGCCATGGAGCACAGCGCCCCCCTCACCCCGGCAGGGGGCACAACGGTGGTGGTGGAGGTAACCGGACTTGTGCACCCCTGCAATGCCTCCATCCCGGTTCAGGGTAGAACGGTCACGGTGGCCATGTTCGAAGCAGAACAGCTTGTGGCCAGTGCGGAAGTGCCCCTGGAGAATGGCCTGCACAGGACTTTCCTCCCGAGGGCAGCTGCGAACTCGAGGATATCCGTCGACCCCGGTAACGAATACAGCGAGGCCGACGAGACCAATAACGAACTGTTCTGCAGAGTGGTTGAGGATCTCTCCATATCCGTGCCGTCCCCATCAAGAGAGCTTGCGGTGGAATTCTTTCTGCCTGAAGGCTGCTCCGAAGGAATCGACTGGCGGGTGTACTCCATCGACGGACGGACGGTGGCAAGGGGACGGGTGGAATCCCTCCCGCCGGGGTCCGGCACCCTCCAGCTGGAGCCCTCCGCAGGGCTGCCGCCTGGGCTCTACATCGTAAGGTTCGCAGGACAGGTCGAAGGAACATTCGAGGCGGTGGTGCTGCCCTGACAAAAAAAGGGAGGAAGGAACTCCGGCTCCCCCCTCCCCTGAAGTAACAGGCGCTATTCCGTGGCTGGTTCCTCAGTGGCCGCCGGTTCCATCATCTCCGCGGCTGAACCCCTGGTGCAGTAGTATCCCCACTCCAGGCCCATCTCGGCAGTAACCGGACATTCAGCGCAGATGCAGCCCACCTCGTCGACGATGCACTCGCTCATTCCGGTGGCGCAGTAGCCACCTTCTCCCTTCTCAGAGGCTTCGGGGACCCAGCTGGGACACTGGGGGCAGATGCAGTTCTCCATGACGTAGGCCATCTTCTCCTCTTCGGTCATCTCCACTTCCACCTCTTCGATGAGCGCGTTGACGACCTCGGGGACCTCGTCGGCGGTTTCGGCCACAGGCGCCGGTTCCTCTTCACCGCAGGCCATGAACGCCGCGGCGGCGGCCACCGCGAGCCAGGGAAGCATTCTCTTAAGCATCATTCTCCCTCCTTCCATTTTGAGAGCGGAACTCTGATTTCATTGCCTTGCATGAAAATAAGGCAACTAGCCATCCAGGTCAACGGCAATGAAAGGTCAGTCCGAAGCGTAGTGCCGCAGCCATCCCCGCCAGAGCGAGGAGAAATGGTGAAGATCCACCGGAAGAAGGGAAAGCACATCTCCATCGGCGCACTCCCGTACCAGCCTGCTGACCGTGTCCATACCGAAGCTGTCCTCGATGCACCTCACCACGGTCCACCCCCAGTGATAGGCGCCATCCCTTCCCGAAAGAGCCGTTTCCAGTGGCGGTATGGTCCCATTGGAAAGGCTTCGCCGAACCTCTGCGAAGAAGGTCGGGTCCTCTTTCCACTGGCCGGAAAGGCTCACCGCGAGCCCCTCGCCCCACCACAGGGGCGAAGCCTCAATGTTAGTCGACAGGGCTTCCTCGACTATGTGAACAAGCTCGTGGAGGCACATCAGGGAGAACAGTCGTGGATCGTATGTGAAGGTGGACTGGGAGTGGTAGACCCGTGGAGAAAGGAGCACCATGCAGTTCCTCTGGGCCTGGGCGATCCTGGCGGGATGGGAAGGCGTCTCTATATCCACACGGAGAAGGTCCCTTACCAGCCTGTCGAACTCTCCCCTGTCAGAAGCAAGCACCGCAAGCACTGGAAGCGGTTCCTCAGCACCCAGGCTGTTCATGATTCCGTGAGTACCCTGCTCAAGGGAAGCAAGCGCTGTCTTCGCGTAGTCAATGTCCTTAGTGATGTATCTGATTGAAACGCTTGCGGAAGCGGAGCTCAGGCACTGAAGCGTGTCAGTCACCAGATCTTCAGCTTATCCGCTGGAAGAGCAGAATGGCCAGGAAAACGGCGCCGACGGTTGTGACAAGCTGCAGAAGCACTTTTGCCTTTACGGAGAAGGTCCTTGGATAGTCCCTGTTCTTCTCAGCCTCCCTGGCGTAGTGCCGAAGAATTACAGCCAGTGGTATCAGACCCATGGCCATGAAAAGAACCGCGCAGATGATCCAGCCTGTGCTCACCGCCCGGAAGCCGAACTCGGTGAAGTTCCACCCCAGGGAGATGAACAGCGCCGACCATGAAAGGCTCATCAGGTTCGGGCCGTTAACCTTCTTTCCCAGCGCAGGTGAAGCGATCATGGATATGACCATCACATTTATGAAAACAGGGAAGATCCAAACATAACCCGGTGCAGGATGGGCAATCTCGTAAGGGCCTCCGCTGGCCACGAATCCCCCCAGCTCCAGCACCCCGCGCATTCCGTTGTACACCATGACGAGACTGAATGTGAAAAGGAACAGAGGAAGCAGGAACAGCAGCCACTGACGAAGGGAACCGTCCAGTCCCGGGAGGACCGGATCACCGGCGATCAGTGCCTTTCTCCATTTTTCCATGTCAGAACCTCTTCACGATGAAAGAAGCGCCAAGCACTTCCACCATGCTGAACGGAACGGCGATCCACAGAAGAGCCGCCGGAAGCACAGACAGGTTCCAGGCAACCATCCACATCATCAGGAATCCTGCGAACCAGGAGAGAAGGAATGTGTCCCGAAGGCAGAACCTCCGGGAAAGGGCCCACACGAAGGCCGCCATGGAGAAGCCCCACCCCACCCATACGGCTCCGTTGACAGGGTCTGACGGGAACACCAGCCCCATACCTGCGAAATGATCCACCCAGTAGTGCTTGAAGAGCAGTTCGTTACGAACGAACTCGCAGATGTTCACCCATACTCCGGCAAGTATCACCGGCAGCAGAGCCTTCTTCAAATCAGACATGACCCCCCCTAGAATTCCGGCACGCTTCCCACCGGAGTCAGAGATATCTCTTCCTTCGTCTTCAAGGCCTCCGCCCATTCGTCACTGTTCTCCCCCATGAACAGGAAGCTCCCAAGGCTCCTGTAGTTCAGCTGGGGGAAGATCATCATGGACCTGTCTCGCCGGGCGGTCTTAACCGGAATGCGGGAACCCGGTATGAAGTAGCCCAGGTCCTTCCGGGGAACAGGGTACAGAATGGTAATGGAGTACTCGTTCCCGGCGCTGTCGGACACATCCAGGTCGAAGAAGTACAGATCCTCCTTCCCCAGCTTCTTCTGAGTCCTGTAAACCTTCCTCACATGGGCCCAGCCCTCAACGCCGTGGTCGGTAACAGACCTGACGGTGCTGATGATGTCCCTGGCGTGCCTGGTCATGGACTGAATCATCTGCGGAAGTATCAGCAGCACAACCGCAGCCCCTATGTACAGAGCTATCCTGTCAGGGCCCCCCTGCTGCAGGTGGGAATGCACAGGTTCGAGGAACGGATGGTCCTGAAAAACGAAGTAGCCGCCCACGAGTGCCGCGAACACCACCAGCAGTATGTTGGAAACCTTCTCCAGCGACATGATCCCCCCCGTCTGTCAAATCAATTGCGGATAGTATAATTGCAGCACAATAACGGAAGGAGACCCGTATGTTCATCCTGGCTGCAGTACTGCTGGCCACATTTTCACAGCACGATCTCCTGGAGGCCGAGATCCTCGAGAACAGTACCAGCGCATTCAGGGAGACCGATGATGTCCTCTGCATCGTTACCACCCGGGGCGACACCCTCACCTTTCAGAACAACGAGGATCGACCCCATGGCCTTCAGTCAGCCATGTACAGGCTGGTGGACCACCTGCCTGAACTGAACTTCTGGACGGTGAAGGTAATGGGCTACGAGTTCATCGACTGGCGGACGGTCAACGGGGAAACCGGAGAGATCACCACCACCATAGGCCCGGGCATCCCCAGCCCCGACGGCACAAGGCTCCTCTGCATGAACGAGGACATACATGCAGGCTACAATCCCAACGGCATACAGATATGGGCGATTCAGCCCGACGGCTCCCTGGAACTAGAGTTCGAGGACACAAGCGTTCCCTGGGGCCCAAGGAACGGCAGGTGGGTGAACGACACCACCATAAGCTTCATCATGCTTTCCTACGACTATGACACCTATGACTACACAGGCAAGAAGAGCAAGCTGATGCTGATCGACGGTATGTGGACGCCGCCGAACTGGGAAGAGTGGGACTGGTAGAGGCTAATCCTGCTCGGCGTACTTTCCCAGAACCGCCACGAGACCCAGGATCACCGCGGAAAGCAGCATGGCGGCACCGGCCGCAGTGCCAGCCTTCCACCAGGTAAGAACGGACAGCACCAGCAGAACTGAAGAACGGATGATATTACCCATCCTGGGTCCGCCCGCCTTCTGGCACCTTATTCCTGAGAACAGGATCATCGCCCCCAGCAGGAAGAACAGCCCCACCGAGAGTGGAGCGGAGAGGGCGAACCATGAGCCGTATCCCACCACCGCCGCTATCAAGATGAAAACAGGCCCAAGAAAGAACGCAGCGGGCACTATGAATTTCTTCTCCACAGGTTTACCTCCCATCAGGAAAGGATTTGCTCTGAACTCAGGAACGAATAATCAAAGTGCTGCAAGTACAGGATCACTCAGGATCCAGATCGGGATCTCCAGTAACCAGGCTCTCTGCGCAGATGTGAAACTGCAACTGTCTGAATTGCTTCAATTCTTACGCGAAAGAAAACTCCGAAAGGGAATGTTTTTACCATGCACCGGCGAACATCGCCATCAACTTCAGGATACAGCTCAGAATTCAGATTGATGCGGTTAATTGAATCCTGAATACTCGCCAGGAAACGGCTACCAAGACCTACCTGCTGTGATTCATACCAAGTCGCAGCTGCGATCATCTCTGATTCCGCATCAGGATGAAGATGAACAGGTTTCATCGAATGACGGCGAATGCCCTGGCAAACACTTCGTCTGCTTCTCTCAGTTCAACTTCCTGTTCGTCGATCTCCCTGCACCTTTTCCGCATCTCCACACGCCAGGCTTCCGACAGCTCGTGCTCTGTGGTCGAATCCAGGCTTTCGATAAGCTGTTCAGCGATGTAGGCTCGAGCATGCACAGACAGCGTCAGGGCATCTTCGACTATTTTCTCTACTTTTGCACTCATATTGCAATGATATTCAGGTTGCCTTCAGTGGTCAATTCACTCTCGAAGAGTATCACTCCCATGAACCGAAAGCGCTGTGAAACACAACCCTGCCATGCGGATACTCACCGGAAAAAGAGAGCGCGAAGAATACCTGGGGATCAACACCTTCATAGAACATGCCTTCGGGGTGAATGAAGCCGAACCTCCCATAGTATTCAGGATGCCCAACCAGGCAGCATCCCGCGGCGCCGGAAGCTTTCAGTTCCTCAAGCCCCTTCCTTATCAGAAGCCCTCCTATCCCCCTGCGATGCAGCTCGGGCAGTACCGACACCGGACCCAGGCAGTACCACCCTGAAACGCCGCTTGAAAGGGTGACAGGCGAAAAGGCAATGTGCCCCACCACCCTGCCGGAAAGCTCCGCCACCAGGGAAACGGAAAGGGCCCCTGCTTCCCTGAGCCTCTCAACCATCAGGTGCTCGGTTACCTCTCCCATGCCAAGGTGGGTGAACGCCTCGAAGTTGACTCGGGTAATGGCGGAATGGTCGTGGGCCCTCTCCGCTCTGATGACCAGTCCATCGATGCTCATTCATCTCCCCCGCTCAAAAAGGTAAAACCGCTTACGTCCATATCATCAATGATCTCTGCGCCTCTGCCGAAGAAGTCCCCCGGCACGGCGAAACGGTAAACCCCACCCCCTATCAGGGACTCTGGGGCTTTATCCAGCACCCCGTACTTGAACAGTATGGCGATGACCTCCCCGGAATACTCCTCCGGTTCCAGCACAATGAACGTGGCCAGCGGAGCCACTCCGTCGGAAGTGGATTCACCATCGTTCTCGAACCACTGGTATTCCTCAAGTCCCGTAAATGAAGCGGTAACCGTTATCTCCTCAGAATCGGCCTTCACCGCGCAGCAGAGAACCACCAGAAGCCAGAAAAGCACTCTCATACAGCACTCTCCCCAAGGTTGGAACCAACAGAAGGTAATCTACAACACATGCATCAGATGAAAGAACTGCAGATCACCCGGCTCAGCGCTCAACATGAATAATGACCTTTCCCCGGGCATGCCCCTGCCCCAGGTATTCCATGGCGGAAGCGGCCTCTTCAAGAGGATACCGCCTGTCGATCACCGGCAGGATGGCACCCTCCTCGTACAGGTTCTTCAGCACCATCAGGTCATCCCTGCTGTTCCTGGCCATGAAGCCCGTCATCCGCCTGCCCCCCTTCTCCGACATCAGTGAGCCGAAAAGCATGGTCTGGAAGATCTGCGCCGGGGTTCCACCGGCCATCACGAAAACGCCCTTCGGAGATAACGAACGCCTGTATGCGGAAAGGGTGCGGAATCCGTTGGCGGCGAATACAAGGTCATAGGCGATCCCGTTCGAGGTGAAATCCTCACAGGTGTAGTCCATAACGTGGTCAGCGCCGATCTCCCTGGCCTGCTCAATGTTCCTGGTACTGCATACCGCGGTAACCTCGGTATCGAAGGCCTTCGCTATCTGAACGGCGAAGGTTCCCACGCCACCGGAAGCGCCGTTCACAAGCACCCTCTGCCCAGGTGTTATTCCTCCGGCATCCCGAAGCCCCTGCAGAGCGGTTATCCCGGCGAGAGGAACTGACGCCGCCAACTCGAAGGTGGCGTTCACCGGCATGGGAACCAAGGCACGGGCCGGAGCGCAGGCGTACTCGGCGAAACCGCCTTTCACCATGCCAAAGACCCTGTCGCCGGGCTTGAACTCGCTTACTCCGATGCCCACCGCCTCAATGACACCCGCCACATCGGTGCCCAGCCTGGGATCCGATGGTCTGAGGAAACCCCCTCCCATGAACCGCACCAGGAAGATATCAGCCGTGAGAACATGCCAGTCGTAGGCGTTCAAGGAAGATGCATGAACACGGATGAGTACCTCGCCTTCACCGGGCACCGGCACATCCGCATCCTCAACCCTGATAACTTCAGGCGAACCATATCTGCCGTAACGAACTGCTTTCATGGGCTTCCTTACGAAAAGGGGAAGAACTACTCCTCATTAAGCAGTGACGATTTCCCGCTGGAGTTATTGCATCAGAGAGAAAGTGGACGATCAGGTAAGATCTGCATCCCCTGTAACCAGCCACCTGGCCCAGTCTGGCCGCCCATTGGCAAGGGCGATGGCTGCTGCAGCGTGCCAGTCGTACTCCACCGCCCTGTGCTCTATGGAAGCTCCACCGTCCCTTACGATACTGTACCTTGCGTGTGGTGAACCGGAGACCATTGAGTGCTCCACAGGCAGGTCATCTTGATAGGCCGGCAGCCCCACACTGCCGGGGTTCACAAGCACTGCTCCCCCGCCGAGATCAGTGGTATACTGCACATGATCATGGCCGCAAAGAACAAGAGAGGCTCCGAACGGGGACAGGGTTTCAGCGATGCTGGACGGTTCCCTCCTTACCAGGCTTCCGCGCCGTACCTCCCAGAGCAGATAGCTGGAGTCGGAAACAGGTGACGCGTGAAAGGCGAGTATCGAACCCTCGGAAAAGGTCTTTCTGAAGGACCTTACCCACTTCAGGTGCTTATCTGTAAGCTGACTCAGTGTATACTTCCAGGTGTCATTAAGAACGGCTGATCCGTCTACCAGCATCCTGTCTCCATTACCACACACCGTGGGAATGTTCATCTGCATCAGCAGGTCCGCGGTGCCAGCGGGATCCACGGCCCCGTAGAGAACATCACCCAGGTTGATGATATCAGTGACCCCCTGCCCGGCAATGTCTGCCAGCACAGCCTCAAGGGCAAGTCTGTTCCCGTGCACATCCGCAATGACCGCAAGCCCTCCTCCGGCCATCAGTGGCTGCTCACACGGGTCTTGGCAGCCCTTCGCTCGGCAAACGTTTCCTGGGAGATGCAGTGCTTCTCCAGAAGCCTGCGGTATGCGGCTGTCTGACTCTCGATTCGGTTCCTGATGAGTTCCGCCGAAGGTGAATCCGGAGAAGCCGCCACAGCTGCCTCAAGCTCCGGCAGAATGGAGTAGAAGGCACAGCAGGAAAGGGTTCCCATCCTGAGATGCCTGCTGCTGCAGTCCCTGCAATTCCCGTGATTGGGGCACTCCAAGTTCGGGCAGGGGCACACTTTCTCTCCACTCATTCAACACCTCATTCAGAAAAGACTTATCCCAGTCTCAGGAAAGGTTTGCAACTTCCGCATCTGTCAGAGGTCTGAAGACACCACGGGCAATGTTGAAGTCGGCAACCATGGTCTCCACCTCCAGAAGTGCGGAACAGAGGTCTCCCGCGCTGAGATGCTTCAGATCCCTGGGAGGAACAGCTGAGATGCGGTTGATATGGGTCTCAAGAAGAAGCTCAACTGAACACCCCGGACAATATATGATCCTGATGCAAGCCGGGCTGTCCAGCAGGCGATTCATGGCTGTGGTTGCCCAGACTGCCGAATCCCCTCGGGAAACGAACGACACCCCGGACTCCCCGTACTCCCTGCCCCCCACCTCTGCGCTGCTTAGCACGATGTTGGTGTAGACGGTAGGATCCTCCCCCAGCAGTGCAAGTGAACAGCAGCTCCCCACTCCGGCCACAGGCATCCGAAGGGCAACCGCCGGCTGGAATCCCATTTCGCCAAGGGCATCGATTTCCATTTGAAAACGCTCGAACAGCTCCGGGATCTCCGAGAAGGAACACCGGCGTGCATCACACAGGGCCATTCCCACGTGAACAGGGCTTGGCAGCTGCAGCACCTTCACCAGAACGGCGCTCAGCTTGCCGAAAGGTCCTGGAGGGCTCATTCGATACAGCTCCCGCAGCTTCGCACGACGGGCGTCAGTGGCGTAATAGACCAGAGAGCTCGGGTCCTCCATTATGACAGAGGCATCTCACAGACCTCAAGGGTTCCCCCGTGAACCACCGTGGGGTATTTCTGAAGAAGGGCCTCAAGGACATCCCAGGAATCCCCCTCGAACCTCATGAAACCCTCTATGCTCACTGTGACATCAGGAACCGTACCGGGTCCAACAACGAACCTTGAGCCTATCTCGCTTCCACCCCGGAACATCCCGCTTCTCTTCGCCAGTTCGATGAAATCGGTCCACTCCTCCTGGGAAGAAGGTGAACCACCGCGGTGAATTAATGCTATGTACTCCATACTGAGATCGCCTTTCAGCCGCCGAGGACCTGTTCGATCTGATCCACGAGTTCCCTGATACGGAATGGCTTCTGAATATAGGCACTGGCGCCTTCATCAAGGATCTCCCTGGCCGAAGCATCCAGGCTGAAGCCGGTTGCCAGAATAGCCCTTACGCCCGGGTTGATCTTTTGCATTAGCAGGAATGCATCGCGGCCGTTCATCACAGGCATGTTCATATCCAGGATCACAAGGTCGATGTTCTTCCATGATTCGCCGTAGCAGGCCACCGCTTCCCGGCCGTCGGCGCATGTAAGAACATCATAGCCATGACTGCGCAGCAGGGTCGCCGTGGTCTCCCTGACGGTGCCTTCATCATCCACGAAAAGGATGCATCGTTTCTCTGGCGCTGTTCCGGCGGCTGCGGGTGATGCCTTTCGAGTATCATTCTCCATGCACAGGGGAAGGAACACTGTAACCGTGGTACCCCTGCCAGCCTCGCTCTCGATCTCGATTGCTCCGCCGTGGGAAACGACGGTTCCGAAAGCGGACGCCAGCCCCATCCCCGTACCCTTTCCCTGGGGCTTCGTTGTGAAGAATGGGTCAAACACCCTCGCCCTGGTGCCTTCATCCATACCAACGCCGGAATCGGCCACCCTGAGGCGGAGGTATTCTCCTGGCTCGATGGTGAAGCTGCTGTTCCTGCAGTACTCTTCGTTCAGCTGCACAAGATCCGTAGAAAAAACGAGCTCGCCCCCTTCAGGCATCGCATCCCGGGCGTTCAGAGCAAGGTTCAGCAGAACGCTCTCAAGCCTTGAATGGTCACCTGAGGCTGTTGAAGGCACGGCTTTGAGATCCTGCACTATCACAATCCTTTTGTCGATGCTGTGCTTGAGCATTGAGACCACTTCACCGATCAGTTCGTGCATGTCCACAGGAGTGTTCTGCATCGGCCCCCTTCGGGCATATGCCAGCAGCTGGCCTGTAAGCTCGCCGCTTCGTTCGCACAACCTGATGATGCCTTCGATCATCCGCAGCAGATTGCTGTCATCCGTTCTGCTCATGAGCAGATCCGCGTAGTTCATGATCCCCGCAAGGTGGTTGTTGAAGTCATGGGCGACACCTCCGGCGAGCTGGCCTATGGCCTCCATCTTCTCAGTCTGGCGGAGGCGGTCCGCAAGCTCCCTTTCCCCGGTGACGTCATGGGCGATGGAGAACGTAATACCCCGCTCAGGCAGAGGGTGAGCAGCCCATTCCAGGTAGCACCACGAGCCGTCCTTCCTGCGGTACCTGTTGGTGAAGCTCATCACCTTCCTGCCCTGCTGAAGCTGATCCTTGATCACTCTTTCGGTGGGCTCGATGTCGTCAGGATGTATGAACTCGAAGAAGCTGTGATCCACGATCTCAGACTCGTCGTAACCGAGCACCCGTGAAAAGGAGGAGTTCACCTTCAGGAACCTGGCCTCATTCAGGTCTGCAGTGCAGATCAGGTAGAGCGACATGTTGAATATCTCATCCAGCTCTTCGCGGCTCTCCCGAAGGGCATCCTCCGCTTTCCTGCTCTCCGTAATGTCCTGAACGAAGCCAATCCCCTTCACTGGATCGCCGTTATCATCGAGGAGGATCTCTGCCTTTTCCCTGACCCACCTAACCTCTCCGTTTACCACAATCCTGTGGCAGATGTCGTAGTCGTTGTCATTCATACGGGCATCCCATTCACTGAGGACGTACTCCCGGTCATCAGGATGAACGCAGTTCATGAAATCCTCAAGGGTCATGGGAGTACCCGGGGAAATGCCGAACAGCCTGTATGTCTCCTCGGTCCAAACAAGCCTGCCGCTATGGATGGAAAGCTCCCAGGAACCTACTCGCCCCAGCTCCTGCGCCTTCGACAGCAGGTAATCACTTCTCTTCAGCTCGGTCTCGGCACGCTTGCGATCGGTTATGTCTATGAAAGTAACCAGGACTTCGGCCACGAACTCTCCAGATGGGTCCGGAACGGGTTCGGTGTTGATCAGAAGCCATCTGGTTTTTGCAGGGTCGCCGGCGAAGACGCCTCTCACTTCGTCCCTCATGGGTCTGCCGGTGCGGAAGGTAACCATTGAAGGGTGTTCATCCCCCGGCACCGGTGTTCCATCCTCCAGCACCATCTGCCACACTGGGTCTGAGGATGTGCGCCCTGTCAATCCATCCTTGTCCATCCTAAAAAGATCGGCGGCGAAATCGTTGATGTGCTCTATCACACCGTCGGCCCTCTGCAGTATCACACCGGCCTTCACCGACTCGTAAAGGCGGCGGTACCTCTCAAGCGTGGCACGCTTCTCGTCCTCTGCATTCTTCAGCTCCGTGATGTCTTCACCGGAACTGAGAATGCCTGTAACTGAACCTTCGGAATCACGGAGCAGGGTGTTGTACCACCTGATGATCCTCTCCCTGCCCCTGCCCGTTAAAACGATGTTCTCGTAGTGCTGGGTAAACTCAACATCACCATTCATCAGACGCGTGAAGACCGAACGGATCTCCTCTCTAAGGTGCTCTGGAATGAAGGTATCCACCCAGTCCCTGCCCACCACATCCTGAGGGTCGCATTCGAGGATCTCCCCTCCTGACTGGTTCAGGAGGGTGATCAGACCATCACGATCAAGGGACAGGATAATGGCAGGGGCAATATCAAGATACCTTTTAGCAAGATCATGATCTGGTGACGTACTCATATCGCCTTCCGCATGAACAGCTGAAACACTGTTCGGCCATAGATAACGTCGTGGTAGCTGCGAAGGGATGACAACGGCGTGCCGGGGACATCCGCACACATGATAATGAAATGCAATGTGTCAGACAAGAATCATAGGAAAGCTCCAGATACGGACGAGTTATCCCTTCACTTTCCGGCAGGGAGATCCAGTTTCTTCCTTTCATCAGGAGTATCGGAAAGAACCCTCCATTCTGCTATCAGATCGTTCTCGACAACGGCTTTCCAGAGAGACGGTCCATTCAGTCTTTCATCGCTGCAAGTGGAATGCCCAATGACCATGACCTCGTTCCCCCTCGATTCAAGTATGGAGAAGTGATTCCTGTAATCCGGAAACATTGCGAAAAAATCCAGCCAGCCTTTCAGATTCTTCCCTTTTCCAGAGAGAATGCCGCCTCCGCTGTCAATGAAAACGCAGTCCTCGGCCATCAGGGCAGCAAGCCCTTCAATATTGCAGCTGTTGATGCATTCGTTGAAGGCGAGCACCACCATTTTGGGGTCCTTCAGATTCATCCCCTCTCATCCCTCCACGAAAACAAGGGTTTCCGTATGCTAACCCTCAGGTTTACAACGAGTCCCTGAGATATGCTTCGGCCCACTTCCTGCCTGTCAGGTCAGTGTAGTGGTAGACCTTGTCATTCAGCTCGTTCCCGTATCTCTGTGCCAGTTCACCCCAGGTGACCCTGTCCAGGAGAGTGACAGGTCTGGGGGGATGGTTCATGTATTTCTCAAGGCAGGAACCGAAAGAATCCTGTTCAAGGTTGCCAAGAAGCATCATCTCCCGATACTCGCAGAAAGGGTCCCCGTCGCAACCTCCTCCGAAGAGCACATTAAGGTCACGATCGATATCGAGATAGATGATACGGCATTTGCTTCCCCATACAGTTCTGGAACTCAGGGAATCATCTGAAAGCACCTTACGGATGAAATCACCCTCCGAGAACCATCCTGATCCCTCAGAAACAAGACGGGAGATCTCGGCAAGCCTTACCCGGTGAGGATCAGCAGATGCCCTGCCCTGAGACTGGGGCAGCATCCACCCGAAGCCGCACTCCGGGCTGCCGAGTTTCATCACAGCATCCTCTGTCTCCTCGTAGAAAGCCTGGTTCCGAGAGTTCAGCACCATTCCAGCAAGCCAGCGGACATCGTGCTTCTCCGCCAGCGAGATGGTCTTCAAAAGGTCGTCATATGCACCCTTCCGTCCCACAAGCTCATCATGAAGGGCTCCGGTGCCATGGAACGTAAGCCTGATATGCTCGAAACCGGCTGCGGCAAGCTCCCGCCAGTCGTTGTCGGACATCCTGGCGAGGCCATAGCCGTTGGTCGCGAACCACCAGTCATCGAAAATGAGATCCAGTGCAAGCTGATGCTTCATGATCACTTTGAACGATGGGTGGGTGGTGGGCTCGTCAAAAAACATGGGGAATACCACCGTACCAAGCTCAGCCTTCAACTCAGCGAGCTGATCAAGGACATTGATGCACTTCTCCACCGGCATGTAGCCAGCTCCCGGCCCCCCTTCGCAGAAGCAGTGCCAGCACCTGTTGACGCAGGGCATGGCGTGTATCCGAACGAAAACGAGATCAGTCATAACAACTCCTGCCCAGGCACATATCCGGCCAACCGAAACATGCAGTGTTTTCTTTCCATGCTCTCACTCACATCAGCTCTGAAGCAATTTCCTTTGAGATGGGGTTGGCCAACCGAAACACCACATCCATGGGTTCAGAGCCGGTATGCGATTGGTAGTCCGCCGTGCCGAGGTAAATGTATGGGGCTGCCTTGCCACCTACCAGTTTGTTTTTTCTCACGAAAAGGTGGATTCTGGATCCGTTTTCCCTGTGCTTGATCACTCCCATTCCCCGTTTTGAGCTTGGCTTCGTGGACCTCTGACTCTGCCAATGGAAAGTGCGGTCATCAATGAAGTAGTCGTGGTACTTGTGGGATTCCTGCTGACCCTGCTTGTTGAGCGTGACTAACAGGAACTGGTCTGTATGATCTTTCGGACATACATGCCCCGCCTGCCAGTTGCCCTGGTTGTATTCAAGACCGAACACCCCTGGAATGTCTCGGGTCTTCTTTTTCGTGTGGAGTATCAGATCCAGGGGATCGATCACCTGCTTCACCCGGGCGCGGGTTACCATATCCCCTGTTGCTGGTATATCGGGATAGTCTTCATTCCAGGCTTGCAGAACATACTCACCAGTTCCCACCTTCTTCACATAGCGAAGCAGGTACTGGTCATCACCTGTATCGTCCTGCTTTTCGATCACCACAAGCTGGTTGCTGATGCTACCGGCGCTCTCCGGGGTCACAAGGTCAAGCAGCAGATAGTCCCCATCCCTGATAGGCGACTTTCCGCCGTTCATCGAGTTTCCGCTAGCCCTGGCGATGAAATGCCTGGCTGGGTTAATGTCTCCATAGGAAAAGGGGAGCGTTTTGTAGCGCAGGCTGTCCAGGTCATGGGAACTGGATTTGAAATGCCCGCAGGCTATTCGGAGGTCGGTGAAGTAAGGCACCTTGATCAGGTTTGAAAATTCAGCGTCGATATGGGTAGGGCTAGTTACCTGAGTTCTCCTGGAAAGATACTGTTCGTATTTGTAGCTAACTATCTCCATTGCCATTGATTCCAGCTCGGCAATTTGCCCGGTGGCCACTTCTCCCCTATACATGAACATGTCACCGGCCAGACTGAATGAGGTTTCCGCAGACTTCCGCTTCTCCCCTGTCCATGCGCTAATGGGATTGTTTTTCCAGTAGGCAATCCAGGGTCTTTCAATTGCATAGTATCGCTCGAAGCCGCCCTTGAATTTCTCCGGCAGATCCGCCTGGCACTTGATTCTACGGGACATTACCTTGTAAGAGCGCTTGCACAGTTCCTCTACGGAGGGAGGGCTGGAAAAACCGTCAAGGTCTATGAAGGCTTCCATTAGTATCATCTTGTATGACTTCGACATTGCTGACGATTCCAGCTCGCTGAGGAACAGGGAATGAGACCCCAGCACCTCGATGAAGCCGGGCTCGATTTCACCCTGGGTTTCAAGAAAGTTGAACCAGCCTCCGTACTCGCTTCTTAGAGCTGATACTCCCCCTCCAGCCAGGAAATACTCTGAAAGGGTAGGTCTTCTGCCCAGTGATTCCTTCAGCGAGAAAAAGAAGTCTCTCTGGGTGCCTGTGTTGGTTTTCATGAGGTTCCTCATGAACTCAATGGACTCAAGATCGTAATTCATGTAGCACCCGGAAGGAAGCTCGAGAGCCTCTGCCTCAACCTTCTCCAGGAACTCCCTCCTCGCCTTGTTCGTCTTATCTATCTTGAAGAGAGCCTCAAACTTGTTGAAAAAGCTTATGTGGTTACCGATGAAGTCCAGCACAGTAAGGTGATTCTTGCTCTGGTGTATTCTCAAACCCCTGCCAAGCTGCTGCAGAAAGAGAATCTTCGATTCCGTGGGCCTTAGCATCAGAACGGTATCAATGCTGGGAACATCGATACCTTCGTTGAAGAGATCAACTGAAAAAAGCACTTCGATCTCTCCATCCCGGAGCATCCTCAGGGCAGCGTTCCTTCGTACTTCTGAACGATTGTGTACGGCAACCGACGGAACTCCTGCCCGGTTGAAGTGCGCTGCCATGAAGTCCGCATGCTTGATGGAAACACAAAAAGCCAGAGTTTTCATCTGCTTGCGCGAATGCCATTCGCTGAGAACGTGGTTTGCTCTGGCGGAGGTAGCGAGCTTGTTCTCCAGCTTCGCCGGATCGAACTTCCCATTCCTCCAGGGTATTTCCCTGTAGTCCACACTGCGGTCAGCAAAACCAAAGTATTCAAACGGGCAAAGCAGGCTCATCCGTATTGAGTCGAACAGGTCTCTCTGAATCACCAGGTTGTCATCGCAAAGAGCCAGGATGTCTGCCTGGTCTGTTCTGTCCGGAGTTGCCGTAAGCCCCAGCAGGAATTTCGGTGAGAAATGCGCCAGCAGCTTCTGGTAAGTTCTGGCTGCAGCGTGGTGGAACTCATCAACGACTATGTAGTCGAAGTGGTCTTCACTGAATTTGCGCAGATGCCCGAGTTTTCCCAGAGTCTGTACAGATGCGAACACCAAGTCGGTATTCATTGTTTTCTCGCCGCCGGTGTAATGCCCTATGCTGGCTTCAGGTCGTATTCTTATGAACGTTTCCTCAGCCTGCTTGAGAATCTCTTCCCTATGGGCAACAAAGAGAACCTTCTTTGCCCGAAGAGCAAATGAATCGAAGGCTGCCAGCCATGTTTTTCCCGTACCAGTGGCCATAACCACCAGACCCCGGGAGTTGCCGTAATGCCTGGTCTCCTCAAGCAAGCGAAGAGCTTCCGACTGGATATGGTTCGGAACTGGAGGCAAGGCTTTCTGATCGGTACCGGGCTGAACTTCAACACTCTTGAAAGACGGTCGACGGGCAATATAGGAATCAATCCATGAGTTGGTGATTTCCTGGGTCTTCGGAGAGGAGTACAATCGCTGGAACTTCTCTTGCAGTTCAGCGAACCTTTCCGGATTCTCATCCATATCCACCCTGAGATTCCACTCAAGCCCATGGGTGAGCGCTGAACGGCTTATGTTGCTTGAGCCTACGAACGCACGGCCTGCAACTGCACTACCGTCAACGCTCTTTATAAAAAGATAGGCCTTCATGTGAAAGCTCTTGCCGGCGCTCTCGAAGATCCGGGTGTCAGCACCCATTTCATTCAGCAGCAGCAGAGTACGAAGGGCCTCTGGATCAGTCACATATAGATAGTCCCCGGTGAGGAACCTAACCTTGGCCCCCGCTCCAATAGCATCCACCAGTGCATCATACAGCAGTCTAAGCCCGGTGGATTGCACGAAGGCAACGGCAATATCAATCTCAGTGGCATTGTTGATCGCGGAAAGAAGCTTCGGCAGAAAAGGGTCGGAATCCCCACCTACAACAAGATGGTCAGTCACCCCGAAGGGATCGTGCTTATCCACAGGAGCCTCCGTGCAACTCCATGATTGAACGGGCCAAGGGAATGTCCGCAGGAGCGAGTTTCCAACCCATCAACTCCCCCACCGGAACCCATTCATACCTGTCGTGAACAGTCAGAGCTATATCACCACCGACAATGGTTGTCTCCAGCAGAACCAAGCGAATGGAACACGAGTCATAGGCATGGGTGCTCTCTGCAACAACAGAACCAACAACAGTTTCCAGCCCAAGCTCCTCGAACAGCTCCCTGGCAAGGCATTCAGCGTAACTCTCCCCATCCTCGACCTTGCCCCCTGGAAACTCCCAGAACCCGGCAAGCTTCTGGTTCATGGCCCTGCGACAGAGAAGGACTGAGTCGTTCTCAGGGATGTAAGCTGCGGTGACGGTTAGGGGCAATATAAGATCCCTTCTTCATGCTATCAGTGACTGGAACTGGTATCCCCTATAGAGCATTGTATGGAGGTGAACCATTCCAGAAGGAGACTGGCTGATTCAATCCCTTTTTGGACCAGTGCTTCAGCTTTTGTAAAAAGCGTAGTTTTCATATCAATTGGTTCCACACGTAATCTGATTACTGCTGACTTCCCTGCTTTCTCGATTCTCATTGATTGAAGCAAGTATGGCCTGTAAAGCTGTTCCATTTCTAATAGTGCATTGCCCATGCCTGCGAACTGCAGATCCACATGACCATACCCAACTTTGTGCAAGAGCGAGACTCCCTCGGGAAGTGAAGCAGGCTTGAATACAATGAAATGTGAATCGGCTGGAATCTCTGGCTTAGGCAACGGCATAGATAACTGAGGTGCGATCTTTTCGCTAAGATCCCAGTAGGATTTCCAGAAATGGCTGACCCCTTTATGGGGAACCAACTTCCAGCCTTTACGGGATCTATCTATCGCTCCTCTAAGGATAGTAAGCTTGTAGTCTTTTCTCATCCCAATATCTGACTTCTCAAACCATGAAAGCAAAAACTCGTATGTCACTCTTGCATCAAAACCGCAGGTCGAGTTCTCGTCGCCAAAATAGACCTCTGGAGCCATAACAATTGTTATCACATCGGTATACTTCCTGGTCTTCCTGTATCTTTCAGCCCGTTCTGCATATCGCTGGGGTTGGTCAGGCTGAAAAGAAGCATCAACCTTGTTCTCAATGAGAAGTCTTATCAAACCTGATGGGCTTTTGTAGGTAAGTTCAAGATCAGACTCACCATTCTCTGTTTTTACAGATCGATGCGCCTCCATGAGTTCGGAAGCTTGTTCGCTTCCGATTTCTGACAGAAACCAGTTCAGAAAAGCTGGCGAAGAAGTAAACTCCTCCAGCAGCAAGAGGTCAATATCACGCTCGCAAACATCTCTAACACGAATATCTACTGGCACTGGAGTTCCT
>Ga0209203_1001167_pt1 | contig 19829 bp, 8 predicted proteins | sample AD_UKC109_MetaG_FD_184423 | JGI IMG/M metagenome (GOLD analysis project Ga0209203, IMG submission 184423) | Active sludge microbial communities of municipal wastewater-treating anaerobic digesters from Hong Kong - AD_UKC109_MetaG (SPAdes)... | ecosystem: Engineered > Bioreactor > Anaerobic >... | reverse complement strand
GATAAAAAGTCAGAGGGATGGCTGTATGACGAAGTAAAGAAATATCCTGAAACAAAGGTTGTTCTAATAGATGAAGCCCAGTTTTTAAGCAAGGAGAATGTCTTTGACTGTGCAAGGATTGTAACTCAGCTTGGAATACCGGTCATCTGCTTTGGATTGAAATGTGATTTCAGGGGGGAACCATTTGAGGGAAGCACATATCTTTTTGCTCTTTCCCAGGACATTGAAGAAGTAACCACCAGGGCCATATGCCGAAGAAGTGAGAAACCTGTCAAGGCCACTGTCAACATGCGACTGGTCAATGGAGTACCGGTATTCAGAGGAGGACAGCTTAGCATTGAAGGCGAGAACAATGTGGTTTATGAACCGGTGTCTCTCAAGGTATTCATGGATATGTTCCTGGCTGATGGAAATAAGTATGGTCATAACGAATAGCTGTAAGTTTACATAGATAACTGATATTTTTATCAAGGGGGGAGTATTATGTTTGGAAACAGTCTTGGAAATCTTCATTTGATGTCAAATGCCAGAACAAGGTCCATATGTGCGGAGAATCCAACGGGAGAACCCGGAAAAGGAGCCATGGCTGACCCCATGGGCGCAGGTGCAGGTTCCAAACTTGGCAAAGGCTGGAAGATAAGGCCGTGTATACAGGTAAAACCCGGAGAAACGGCTGTCCTTGCGGATTACAGCGGTTCAGGAATAATCAGACACATATGGATGACAGCCGATGACAGAATGTCAAGGGCGGGTGTCCTCAGATTTTACTGGGATGGGGAGACAAAGCCTTCTGTAGAGGTGCCTTTTGCAGATTTCTTTGCAATGGGTCATGGTAAGAGATATGATGTCAATTCGCTTCCGGTAGTAGTAAACCCCAACGGTGGAATGAACTGCTACTGGCCCATGCCTTTTAGAAAAGGGTTTAAAATAACATTTACCAACGACTATTTTGAAGAAGTCCGTGGTTTCTTTTTCCAGATAACCTTTGACGAAACAGAGGTTGAAGCTGATGCAGCATATTTCCATGCCCAATGGAGACGCTCAATGACCACCCGTAAATATCCGGAGCACGTACTTGTGGATGGAATAAAGGGTAAGGGTCAGTATGTGGGAACATACATGGCATGGATGCAGTATTCTGATTGTTGGTGGGGTGAAGGAGAGGTAAAATTCTATATGGATGGCGATGGTGAATATCCGACCATCTGCGGAACCGGTACCGAGGACTATTTCGGAGGGGCATGGAACTTTGGTGGTGATTATAAAACAACATTCGGACGGAACTATTCAACACCATTCCTGGGATTCCCGTATTCAGAAACAGGCGAGGGAAAGGTACCGAAACATAGCATGTACAGATGGCATGTAATGGATCCCATCCGTTTTGAGTCTGACCTGAAGGTGACAATGCAGGCACTTGGATGGTGGCCGGGAGGCAAATACCAGCCTTTGACCGAAGACATTGCGTCAGTTGCATATTGGTACCAGACAGAACCGCACACTGAATTCCCGGTGTTCCCAGAACTTGATGAACGCTGGCCGAGATAGGAGATGACATGCTTCAGATCATACAGGTAGTAATAATTTTTCTTATACCCATGCTGATACTATGGGCATCAAAGAGACATAAGATAATAAGGACACTGAGCCCGATTCTGATAGCATATGCCGTTGGAATTGTATGGGGAAATATTCCCGGAATACCTCTCGACAGAGGCCTCTCAGATTTGCTTACCCAGGTCAGCGTTCCGATAGCAATACCTTTGATTCTGTTCTCAGCGGATTTCATCAAGTGGCTCAGGTCTGCAAAGAAAACAGTTATATCATTTGTGCTAATGATAGCATCGGCATTTCTTGCAGCTCTTCTGGCAGCGTGGGTGTTCCGAGGGACTATAGATGAGTTCGCCAAGATTTCCGGAATGATGATAGGTGTTTATACCGGAGGCACACCGAACCTGATGGCGGTTGGTCTGATGCTTGATGTCAAGAAGGATACACTGGTATTGGTCAGCACCTGTGACAGTATTCTGGGAGGAGCATATTTCCTTCTTCTGATATCCGTAATCAAGCCTTTGCTTTCAAAGATACTGAGGCCATTCAAAAGTCTGGCAGCCGCGGAGGAAACAGAAGAAGTTATACCTGAATTTTCAACCCTTGATAAAAAAGAAAAGACCAGGGCAATCAAAGGAGTTTCACTTGCTCTTCTGATTTGTATAGCAGGACTTGGTGTCAGTGCAGGAATTGCATTGCTGCTGACTGGGAATCTTGATGTTGCAATAGTCATGCTTGGAGTAACAAGTGTTGGTGTCGGTCTTTCATTTGTAAAGAAAATCAAGGAGTTGAAATATACCTTTGATGTTGGCCAGTATCTTATACTTGTGTTTTCAATTGCACTTGGTTCCATGGTTAACATTAAGGAAATGCTCAGTGCATCACCGCAGGTGCTTGGATTCGTTGCGATTTCAATGTTCGGAGCGATAGTATTCCACCTGATCTTTGCAATAATATTCAAGATAGATGTGGACACAGCAATAATAACATCAACGGCAGGTGTATACGGTCCGGCATTCATAGTGCCCGTGGCCAATGCAATAAAGAACAAGGAAGTAATCGTTGCAGGACTTACTGCAGGCCTTGTAGGATATGCAGTAGGCAACTACCTGGGCCTTCTGGTATACGGAATCGCTTCCCTGCTCTGAAAGTAAGTCTTTTTTTTCAATTTCACCTCTCGGGTAAAATTGAAATTTTTTTACTTTTACCCCGGGGGTGAAAGTAAAAAAATGGAAAGACGGAGATTGGAAAAACGGAAAAAAAGAGCCGCTCGGTGAGCGGCTCTTTGGTTTTTAATGGGGGTTACTCGGCCATTTTCTTGTAGCCTTCGTAACGTTCCTTTGCATCCTTTTCGGTCTTTACGAAGAGGTCTTTCGCTCTTTCGGGGAATGACCTTGTGAGTGATGCATATCTGTTTTCACTCATCAGGAATTCCTGGAAGTCAGCCGTAGGTTCCTTTGAGTCAAGTACGAATGGGTTCTTTCCTTCTTCCTTGAGCTGCGGGTTGAACCTGTACATATGCCAGTAACCTGCTTCAACAGCCTTTTGTTCCTGAAGCTGCGAACAACCCATACCGGCTCTAATACCATGGTTGATACAAGGAGCGTATGCAATTATGAGGGAAGGTCCGTGATAACTTTCAGCTTCCTTTACTGCCTTGATGAACTGTGCCTGGTTTGCACCTTGTGAAACCTGTGCAACATATACATAACCATAGGACATTGCCATCATTCCGAGGTCTTTCTTCTTTATTGGTTTTCCAGCTGCTGCAAATTTTGCAACTGAACCGGTAGGTGTTGATTTTGAAGCCTGTCCGCCGGTATTCGAGTAAACTTCAGTATCGAATACAAGGACGTTTACATCTTCACCTGAGGCAAGCACATGGTCGAGTCCACCGTAACCGATGTCATATGCCCAGCCGTCTCCGCCGACGATCCACTGTGAACGCTTGATCATGAACTCTTCCTTTTCTATGAGTTCATCAACAACTGCCTGTGTTGCTTCATCGTTCTTGCAGTCTCCTGCGCAGGTTGTGAGGGCAGACATGAGCTTTTCCTTGGCGGATTTGGTAGTTTCGCCATCGTATCTCGAATCGAGCCAGCCCTGTGCGGCTTCTTTCAGACATTCGCATGCTGTGCCTTCAACCAATGAAGTACAAAGCTCAGCAATCCTGTCACGCATCTGTTCAACAGCAAGGTGCATACCGAAACCATATTCAGCATTGTCTTCAAACAGTGAATTTGCCCATGCCGGTCCGCATCCGTTTTCGTCGACTGCAAATGGTGTTGCAGGAGCGCTTCCACCCCAGATGGATGAACAACCCGTTGCATTTGCAATCATCATTCTATCGCCGTAAAGCTGGGTTACAAGTTTGAGATATGGTGTTTCCCCACATCCTGCACATGCTCCTGAAAATTCAAAGTATGGCTTTTCAAACTGGCTGCCTTTTACTGTATATTTGTTTGCAGGATTCGGTTTCTTGCTGAGTGTAAGAGAATACTCCCAGTTCTCAATTTGATTGTGCTGGGATTCCTGCGGTTTCATTATGAGGGATTTTTCCTTTGAAGGACAAACCTGAGCACAGTTTCCGCAACCGGTACAATCCAGAGGGGATACCTGCATCCTGAATGAAATTCCTTCAAGTCCTTTTCCGATTGCTTTCTTTGCTTCAAATCCCTTCGGAGCATTTGCAAGCTCTTCATCACTTACAAGTACTGGACGGATTACAGCATGTGGACATACATATGCACACTGGTTGCACTGTATGCAGTTTTCCATCTGCCACTCCGGAACATTTACAGCGATTCCGCGCTTTTCATACTGTGTTGTTCCTGCGGGGAATGTTCCGTCTTCTCTTCCGACGAAGGTGCTGACAGGAAGTGTGTCACCCCTTTGTGAGTTCATGACCATTGCAACGTTCTCAACAAAATCGGGAACATTGTAATCAGCTTCCGTTTCGTCATCAACTGCAGTCTTCCAGCTTTCAGGGACTTCAACCTTGACAACCTTTTCAATTCCAAGGTCAACGGCCTGGTTGTTCATGTTGACAACCTTCTCACCCTTTTTACCGTATGAATAAACGATTGCATCCTTCATGTACTTGACTGCATCCTCAAGGGGGATTACCTTGGCAAGCTTGAAGAATGCTGACATCATTACCATGTTGATTCTTCCGCCCAGTCCGATGTCCTCTGCAATATGTACGGCATCGATGGTATAGAAATCAATGTCATTCTTGGCAATATACTGTTTCATTGCCGCCGGAAGATTGGCTGTAAGCTCCTCAAGGTTCCAACCGGTATTAAGGAGGAAAGTTCCGCCTTTCTTGACATCCTGAACCATTTCGTACTTGTCAACGTATGAAGGTTGATGACATGCAACGAAGTCAGCCCGGCTAATAAGGTAAGTGGATTTTATTGGCTTTTTACCAAATCTAAGATGGGATACAGTGATACCACCTGATTTCTTTGAGTCATATGAGAAATATGCCTGTGCATACATATCGGTGTGGTCACCGATGATTTTGATTGTATTTTTGTTTGCACCGACGGTTCCGTCAGAACCAAGACCCCAGAATTTACATGTAACGGTACCCTTGGGCGAAGCATCAAAATGTTCGCCGGTCTTCAATGAAAGGTGGGTTACATCATCATTTATTCCTATAGTGAAATTATTCTTTGGCTTATCAGCCTTCAGGTTTTCAAAAACTGCAACAATCTGTTCAGGTGTTGTATCCTTTGAACCAAGACCATAACGTCCGCCGACAATAATTGGATTTCTTTCTGAATCGTAGAATGCACTCTTTACATCAACATAGAGAGGTTCTCCTACGGACCCTGATTCCTTTGTTCTGTCAAGAACGGCAATCTTGGTCACTGACCCAGGTATTGCTGCCATCATATGTTTGATGGAGAAAGGTCTGTAAAGTCTTACCTTCAAAAGGCCGACTTTTTCACCATTCTCAACCATTTTTTCAACTGTTTCTTCTATGGTGTCACATACGGAACCCATTGCAACAATGAGCTTGTCGGCATCTTCAGCACCAATGTAATCAAACAGATTATATGTCCTGCCTGTGATTTTGCTGATTTCCTTCATGTATCCTTCAACGATTTCAGGAACCTTTTCATAGAAATTGTTGATGGATTCCTTGGCCTGGAAGAAGATATCCGGATTCTGTGCTGTTCCTCTCAGAACAGGATGTTCGGGATTCAGTGATTTTGCACGGAATTTCTTGATGGCATCAAAATCAACCAGTTTCTTAAGGTCATCATAATCCATTACTTCGATTTTCTGGAATTCATGTGAGGTTCTGAACCCGTCAAAGAAATGAAGGAAAGGTATGCTTGATTTTATCGCACTGAGATGTGCGATTCCACCGAGGTCCATGACTTCCTGTACGCCACCGGAAGCAAGCATTGCGAATCCTGTCTGCCTTGTAGCCATTACGTCAGAATGGTCACCGAAGATTGAAAGTGCGTGTCCTGCTACGGCACGGGCACTTACATGGAAAACACCGGGAAGAAGTTCACCGGAGATTTTGTACATGTTCGGTACCATAAGAAGCAATCCCTGGGATGCTGTGAATGTAGTTGTAAGTGCTCCTGCCTGAAGTGATCCGTGGACTGTGCCGGCGGCTCCGGCCTCCGACTGCATTTCGACAACCTTGACCTTCTGGCCGAAGATATTCTTTCTGCCGTGGGCCGCCCATTCATCGACGAATTCAGCCATGTCCGATGAAGGTGTTATCGGATAGATGCCTGCAACTTCAGTAAAAGCGTAAGCTACATGCGAAGCGGCATTGTTTCCGTTCATGGTTTTAAAAACCTTGCTCATGTTATTTCTCCTTTTAGATTAAATTATCAAACGGTAAACAAATAAAATCTGAGTACCTTTTTTATTGCCACGCAACATTGTATCACAATTATATAGCGTAGAGTAGCTAATTTCCATCAAATTAGTGCATGTTTTATACATCATCAGGTGATGTAAACAAGGGTTTTCATTATTACATGACGCAGCTGGTTGCAATTGTTGTTTTGACAACCATATAGATATGAAAAGATGGAAAGAATACTGAGGGAAAGCTTGCTTCTTATATATTTCTTGCTGTCCAATGTCTTGTACAGTAGTCAAGGGGTTAAGGTACTTCGAATAGAAATAATCCGGATTTCAGGTTTGATTACATGCGGTCAAAGCTTTTTGTTTAACAATAAACAGGGTTTTCAAACGAGATTTATAAACTTTGTTTGTTGATATATAACTTCAAAAATGATAGAATTGAACCGTAATTTTACACAAGAACTGACTCTCGGATATGTCTGTCTAAATGTACAAATGAAAGAATTCAAGCAGCTTCAAGGCAAGGACCGGTGAAGGGGGCCGAAAAACTGCTGGAGGGACTTGCACAACATTCACTTGCGGGGTTTTCAGAGTGCTTTTTTAGCTGACTGTTCATTTAGTGATTGGAGTGGCGTAAGGCGACCTTTGATGAGAAGAAAGATCAATAATTTATTGATGGTTTATGAATAACAGAACAGGAGGCTGCGATGAAAGCCAAGTTATCATTATCAGATTTCCGTGTGAAAATCATTATCCTTTTTTTCTTCCTGGTACTTTTTTCAGCGGTTCAAACCCAGACGGTATGGGGATTCACATCAGGTGAATATTCATACACCGTGGCTGATGGCAATGCGACCATAACAGATTACACCGGTTCGGGCGGGAACCTGGTCATACCCTCCGATCTTGACGGATACCCTGTCACCGCAATAGGCGATGCAGCTTTTTCCGACAACTATACAATTGATTCTGTGGTCATACCTGAAGGTGTCACCAGCATAGGAAACTATTCATTCAATAGATGCCGAAATATAAAAAGTGTTACAATCCCAGGCACAGTCACCAGCATCGGGGATTCCTCATTTAACCTATGCTATTTATTGGAAAGCATAACTATACCAAATGGTGTGGAAACCATTGGTGAAAAAGCTTTCTCTTCTTGCAGCAAACTGACAAGCTTGACTATACCGGAAAGTGTCACAAGTATCGGCACATATGCTTTCTATAATTGCAGCAAAATCACAAGTCTGGATTTACTGGGAAATGAGCTTAATATAGGCAAGGACTCATTTAGCACATGCAATTCTTTGACTTCCCTGAATATATCGGACGGTGTTATAAGTCTTGGTGAAGGTGCCTTTAGAAGTTGCATTTCCCTGGTCTCCGTAAACATACCGGATAGCATTGCCAGTATCGGTTTAAATGTGTTCGGCAGATGCACATCCCTGAAAGAAATAATTGTCGATACGGCAAACCTCTGCTATATGGATGTTGACGGTGTCCTTTTCGACAAAACCGGAACAAGGCTTATATGTTATCCTGTCGGTAGAACGGCATCATCTTATGAAATCCCAACCGGGGTAACAATAATCGACAACAATGCGTTTTACTATGCGCAGGCCTTGACAGACCTAACCATTCCTGAGGGGGTGACAAGCATAGGAAACAGCGCATTCTACCAGTGCGCTCACATTACCAGCCTTATTTTACCTGACAGCGTAACCAGTATCGGTGAATACGCATTTGACAACTGCCGATCCATGGTCAGCATAAATATCCCGGATGGTGTAACCGGCATTGGAAAGCATACGTTTTATAATTGCAATTTACTTGAAGGTATTACAATACCCGGCAGTGTCACAAGTATTGGAGATACAGCATTCGGGGATTGTGCATCAATGACCAGTGTGACAATACTTGACGGTGTTACCGGTATAGATGAATGTGCATTTCAAAGATGTCTTTCATTGAGCAGCATAAACCTCCCGGATAGTATTACACATATAGGACGATATGTATTTTCTCACTGTCAATCTCTGACCAGTATAACATTGCCGAAAGAGATAACCGTCATTGAAGATGCCACATTCATCAACTGCACTTCCCTTGGCAGTATAAACATACCTGACGGCATAACCAGTATCGGGGATAACGCATTCCAGTCATGCCAGTCGTTAAGAAGCATACACATACCGGACGGCGTCACCAAAATCGGCTGGTACACATTCGCATATTGCGGTAACCTGAGAAGCCTGACAATACCGGGCAATGTCACCAGCATAGAGGACTGGGTTTTTTATGGGTGCGGAAACCTTACTGATATGATTTTTCTTGGATCCACACCACCGGAAACCGATAGTAACTGGCTGACTGGCACCAATTCGAACCTTCTTGGCCATGCATATTCCGACTCCGGTTTCCCTGGACCAGGAATGGATTTCAATGGACTCCTCATGGGAGGCTACTTCAAATACAAGTACACGACTTCAAATGGGGAGGCAACGGTCACACTCTATCTTGATTGGTTTGACCAGGTCGTGACAATACCTGACTCACTGGGCGGTTGTGTGGTAACTGCAATAGGCGACAATGCCTTCAGCGGGATGCGCCTGACGTCCATAACCATACCGGATACAGTTGTCACCATCGGTAAATCCGCGTTCAGCCGATGCACTGGTTTAGCCACCGTCACCATACCCCAGGGTGTCGTAAGCATCGGCGATTCCGCCTTCTACGGATGCACATTTCTAACTGGGATCATCATACCCGACAGCGTTGACAGCATCGGAAAGGAGGTATTTTCGCTTTGTACATCGCTGACCGGTATAAACCTGCCCGGCAGCATTGAAAGCATAGGTGATTTTGCTTTTTCCTCCTGCATGGCATTGAAAGACATCACACTGGGAAGCGGCATTAAGAACATTGGTTACGGTGTTTTCCAGAATTGTATGTCATTGACCGGAATAACCTATCCTGACAGTGTGGTAAAGATCGATAGTTTTTCATTCCTCGGCTGCACAGCCTTGACAGAAATAAATGTTGACGTCGCGAATCCAGGTTACATGAGTGTCGACGGCATAGTTTTCGATAAGACGGGCTCCACACTGGTTCAATATCCTCAGGGGAGAACAAATACTTCATATGCTGTCCCGTCCGGTGTAACCATACTGGGTGATGGCGCATTTGCAGAATGTTCATACCTTACCGATATAACCATACCCGGTGGAGTTGTCACGATCGGAAATGGTGCGTTTTTCGAGTGTTCATCCTTGTCCGGCATTACACTACCGGACAGCATAACCGGAATCGGTGATTATGCATTCCAGGACTGCATATCCATGGTGTATATAGTCATGTCTGAAGGTATCACAAGTATCGGTGACAGTACTTTCAAATACTGTGAGTCTTTGTCAGATATAACTATTCCGAAGAATGTCACCGGCATTGGCGAAAGTGCTTTCTATGGGTGCACGGTATTATCGGAAATCACCTTTCTCACACTTGAACCTCCAAGCATAACAGAAGACTCGTCCTGGCTGGATTATACAAGCGAGAACATCATTGGTCACGCATATTTCGGTGCTGGTTTCCCGGCGCCGGGAGGCAATTTCAACGGCCTTTTGATGGGTGAATATATAGAACCGCCGATATCCGAAGTCCTTCCGACTTCACCTTTGACAGTCTATACCCAGGACACATCTGTGCTGCAAATGTTCGCCGCATCCTATGAAAACCACGGACTGGTTTCATCCGCGACACTTACGGTGGATACGGATATGCCTTTGGATTTGAACACCTCAGGTTTCTCAAATGAGGTTCAGCTTTCAGTGGGCTCACACACCGTGGCTCTGACGATCAAGGATTCATCGGGAAATGAAGCGGCACAAATCTGGGAAGTCTGTGTCATACAAGACATCGAAGCCCCGTTGGTATCAGGTATAGAAGATAAACAAAAGGTCGCATCCGGGGTTTCCGTCACCATCGAAATAACGGATGTCCTCAGCGGAGTCAACTGGGATTCACTTGAGGTGTATATAGATAATAAGGATGTCCTGGCCAGGATCATCAATACCGGCGATGGTTTTATCATTCCTTCTGACTTGCTTGGCAAAGGTGAACACTCCATCAAGGTATATGTAAGCGATAACGTTGGAAATGCCGCTGTACTGAAAGGCGATATAAGGGTGAAGTAGCCAAATAATATACCAGACCTGCTATCTTTTTAATTTCAGTCATTACTGTTATACTCTATGTGAAAGAACTACAGGAGATAAGTACAATGAAGAAAAAACTGGTAATCTTCTCGTTGATAATTGCCCTTCTTTTTACCACTGCATGCAAGACAGAGATCAATGAAAACAATGATCATTCATCCGCACCAACTGAGTCTCCCCAGACAGGCAGTCCATCTGAAAGCCATGATCCGGCATCAGGTTTCTGGCCCAGCGATGTTGAGGCAAAAGGTGATGTACAGTCCCTTCGCTATTGTCTTGAAACCATTTTGTCACAAAACTCCGGAAGATACGGTTTTTCTTATCTGAATTTGACAAAAGGTGAATACCTGGAAATCAGAGGAAGTGAAAGATATATTGCGGGTCAGGCAGCTGCCATTCCGGTGAACCTCTACCTATACATGATGGTTTCCACAGGAAATCTTGGAATGGATGAAACTGTCACATTGACCGATGAGGACCGAAGGGGTACAGAAGGCAAGATTACCGAAAGTGTTTCAGGAACAACCTATACACTCAGTGAGTTGTCGAAGGCCTCAATTGAACAAGGTGATTATACAGCGTTGAATATGCTTGTCAGATATCTTGGAAGACATGATATCAATGACTACATTGAATCCCTGAGGGCTGCAAGCACTGACGTCCCTCTTTATACTTCACCCGCCGATATGGCAATTTTCTATAAAGAAATCTATGACAGGGCAAAGACGAACGGAAATGTTTTTGGAGATCTTTACAACAGCATGGCGGCAGCAGAAGACAACCGTTTGCTGACAAGGGATTTTGATGGATATGTCAATGAATATCCCAGAGGGATACAAGGACAAGAGTATGGTTTGAATGCCTTGAATGAGTCAGGGATATATCTTGAAGGCAGTGATTATATACTGTGCGTTTTTACTCAGGATACCGATGTTGAAAGCGGCGCATTGAAGATAGCCGAAGTGGCAAAAATCATATATGGATATGCCGAACTGGGAGTTCTGCCTGAAGTTGAAAGAAAAGCACAGTCAATGATTCCTGAATACATAATTGAATCAGCAAGACCTTACAGTAACTTGCTTTACGAGGAAGTGCTTCAGAAATCAAAGCCAGTTGCAAACTATTTTGACAAATCTCCAATTGAGTTCCCGGAAGCTGATGACTATGCAGGTGACCTTGGTTTGATTACATTCAGGGGTAACAATTACAGAAATGGCGGAGCTTATGGAACAGCAGACATTACTGAAGAAAAACTTGAGATAGTCTGGGAATTCAACATAGGCAGCATTTCGACACAGTCAGGTGGATACTGGCCGGGAGTTGGCTGGACCGGGCAGCCAGCAATTATACACTGGGATCCTGAAGTAAGAAAATCAATGAACATAAAAGGCAAATTCATGGAAAAGGATCTTGTGGAAGTCATATATGCTTCCCTTGATGGAAACATATACTTCTGTGACCTGGATACAGGCGAATGGACAAGGGATCCCATACATATCGGATATCCCACCAAGGGGACTGTTTCAATTGACCCAAGGGGTTATCCTCTTCTTTACACAGGACAGGGTATTGGAGAGAACGGAACGGATGTCCTTGTTCCTGCATACAGGATATTCAGCCTGATAGATCAAACACTTCTTTACGAAATAAAGGGTGACGACCCTGACTCACTTCGTGAGTGGCCGAATTTTGACTCCTCCGGCTTGCTGGATGCAGAAAATGATACGTTCTATGAAGCCGGTGAAAACGGAATAATATATAAGATAAAGCTCAACACCCAATACAACAAAGGTGACGGTAGTATTACAATTGAACCCGAACTTACAAAATATAGATACATGAATCCTTTCAGCAGCAGAATAGGCATTGAGAGCTCACCTGTAATCTATGATAATCTTATGTATTTTACAGACAATGGAGGCATGGTTGCATGTCTGGACCTGAATACAATGAAAGCCATGTGGGTTGCTGGCACACATGAGGACACTGATTCTTCACCGGTGCTGGATGTTACAGACGATGGAGTATTCATATATACAGGGAATGAGGTTGATATAAACGGTGAAGCTGACAATGGAGCAATGGTGGAATATGACTCAACAATCTCAAAGTTCAATGCACTTACCGGTGAATTGATCTGGGAAGTGAAATATCCATGTAAATTCAATTCGGTTATAAATGGTGGAGTTTTGGGAACTCCTGTAGTCGGAAGAAACGACTTGGAGGGCATAGTGGTATTTGCCCTTGCCAAATGGGGTGGAGAATACAACGGAAAGCTTGTTGCCCTTGACAAGAAAACAGGGCAGGAGGTATGGACCATTAACTCCGAAGCATATAGCTGGAGTTCTCCGACTGCTGTATATACCCCTGCAGGAAAAGGATATATCCTGTACTGTAACTTTGCCGGAAACATGTATCTGATTGAAGGAACCACCGGAAGGATTGTTGATACTGTATCACTGGGAGCAAACGTCGAAGGTTCACCCGGGGTTTACAACGATATGGCCGTAATTGGTTCATATGCAAGAAAGATATTCGGGGTTCGGTTGAAATAACAGCAAAACCAGGCAGTCACTCATTGGGGTTAGTACCCGGGGTTAGAATAATATCATCCGGATGACACTGTGCTATACTCACCGCGGGTGCTTAATAAATCATGTGCCGGGCATTATCATTTCCATATGGAAAAATTTATAAAAAGCGTATTAAGCCACAGGTTTGTAATTCTTCTCATCTGCCTCCTTCTGATGGCATTCGGAGTGTTTGCATACATCAATATACCAAAGCAGGAAATGCCCGATATAAAGGCAGTATACGGTTATCTTCAGATTACCGCACCCGGGCTAGGAAGCAACGAAATCGAGGAAAGAATAGCGGTTCCGATCGAGGACATAATTTCAAGATATCCTCGTGTGGATAATTATTCAACTGTATCAGCTGACAATGCCTGTATTGTGTTCATAGAAATGAACCTGGATGACAAAGATTCGGAGAAGACACTCGGGGAAATCAAGGAGGATGTTTATAATGCTGACCTTGATGAGAGTATAACTGAAATAGATTTTGTCACAGACCTGGATTCCGCTGAAGTGATATACGCTGTATATGGAAATGTAACCGACAAGGATCTGGAAAACCATGCAAAAGGACTTGCTGAGGCTCTTGGAAGACTTGATGATGTTGCTGATGTAAGGGTTGACTCTGCATACTCAGAGGAACTTGTCGTAAAGGTGAATACAGAGGAAATCAAGCGGCTGTCGCTGACTCTTTCTGATATTTATGGAATCATATATGCCAATGGTGTTGAAATCCCGATGGGAACAACAGAAACAGACATGCAGCAAAAGTCCATTACAGTCAGTGGTAACTATGGGTCTGCCGCTGAGGTAGAGAACCTTATAATTGCATCAGGTCCAGAGGGCATGGTCAGATTGTCAGATATAGCTGAAGTAATGACCCGGAAGCCTGTTGACACAAAATCCTATACATTCAATGGACAGCCGGCAGCCTTTGTGCAGGTGTTCTTCGAAGAAAACATAGATTTCACAGTACTTGGTGATGAAATAGAAGATACCAGGGCTGAATTTGAGAAAACCCTGCCAACCGGCATTGCCATAGGAAAGATGACCTTCACACCTGGTTATGTAAAGGACCAGGTTGACCAGGTCATGTCCAATCTGCTGATATGCATAATGATTGTAATGGGTGTTGTTCTGATTGGCCTTGGCCCAAGGAATGCAGCTGCCATTGCTCTTACGATTCCGGTTACTGTACTTACAACAATTGGTATCCTTTACATAATAGGAAGTGAACTCCAGTTGATGAGCATAGCGGGACTCATTATTTCAATAGGAATACTTGTAGACAATTCAATAGTAATCTCGGAAGCAGTACAGCACAATCTGGATATCGGGGATAAAAGGGAAAAGGCATGTATCAAGGCTGTAAAGGACAATTATATGCCGGTACTTACATCCACCCTTACAACTGCAGTTGTTTTTGCAGCACTGTTGTTTCTTCCCGGGATAGCAGGAGAAGTTGCATTTACACTTCCCCTTACCATACTCATATCAATAATGCTCTCATATATAGTTTCCATAACCCTGACACCGGCCCTCGCAAGTATGTTCTTCAAGGCAGGTAAAACGATGAAAAGGGGTAAGAAGGCAGGACATTTTGCAGGAATTGCAATGAGATGGGTATACAAGGCACATATAGTTCCTTCAATCATAGCTTTCATTGTTCTTGGTGGGCTTGTTTATCTGACCATAGACAAAGCAGAAGTTGACATACTGCCAAAGACTGAGAGAAGCGTTGCATATATTAATTATGAATACAAGGAGTCCGGTAACAGGGAAGGAGTTGTTCAGTTCGCATCTGATATAGAAGAGATAGTGAAAGCACAAGAGGATATTGATGATTATGCCTACTCTGTTGGAGGCGATCTTCCAAAGTTCTATATCTCCCTTCGCACATTGAACAACCTTCCCAATGTCGGACGTTTCTATATTGAATTCGATTGTGAGCCGTCTGAGCTGGATGAATATATAAAGAATCTTGAAAGTGACCTTGCTGAACTTGATGACAGGGGCATTATCCTCGTAAACAGGCTGGAACTCTCCACATATGCCGCTCCGGTCCAGATTGTTCTGTCTGATGGTACATATGAAGAGTTATTGGTTGCATCCAGGGAGCTGTACACTGAAATCCAGGCTCTTGGGAGCTTCAGATACGGTGAACTGGTAGCGCCGGATTACAAGGCAGATATAACAATTGACATAGACCGGGACAAGGCTGCACAAAATGGGCTGACGCTGCTGGACGTTGAATCACAGGTCACAGTTGCCATGAATGGTATTTACGGGAAGCTGTACAATTCAGGAGACAGCAGGATGAATCTATGGGTGGAACCTGATGATTCTACACAAAAACAACTGGATGAACTTGATATCAGGACAGGCGACGGAAGGTGGATTCCACTTTCTGAGATTGCCGGTATCAATGAGGGCGAGAGTCTTGAGTATATACGAAGATACAATGGCCGGCCATCTGTTATCATCGAAGCATACAATGACAAGAGCAGCAACACCTATGAACTTGAAGCGGACATTGCGAAGCTCATTGATGACCAGGATAGCGGGCTTGATGCCATGTACAAGGGAAACAATGAGATAATAAGCGAGTCCCTTTCAGGGCTTGCAGTGGAACTTATAATCGCTGTAATATTGATATTCCTCATAATGTATTTCCAGTTCAAATCCATGCGTCAGCCTCTTATGGTACTTACAACCATTCCGCTGTCATTCATTGGCTCGCTTGTTGCAATCATTCTTTTCAAGGAGAAAATAAGCATTACAACACTGCTTGGTATTGCCGGGCTTGTCGGAATAGTTGTCAACAATGGTATCCTTCTTGTTGAATATATCAATGTACGTATGCAAAAAGGGGACAGTGTGAGAAGCAGCTGTGTAAAAGCCGTAACCAGACGGATAAGGCCCATAGCCCTTGCAAGCCTTACAACCATTCTCGGAATAATCCCCCTGGCTTTGACCGGAGGTGATTTCTTCAGGCCAATGGCTGTTACATTCATGGGAGGAATGATGATCTCCGCCTTGCTGGTCCTTATAATAGTTCCGGGACTATATTACATAACCTATCGTAAAAGGGACAAAAAGAACATATAATTGATATATGTGTAATAGACCGAACTTACTTATTTTCAATCCGGACCAGTTCAGGGCTGATGCATTGCATCACCTTGGATCAGAAGAATCAATTACCCCTAATCTTGACAGGACGGCATGTACTGACGGTGTTTCATTCAGGAATGCATTCTGTCAGAATCCCGTATGCACACCAAGCAGATGTTCATTCATGACAGGCTGGTATACCCATGTCCGGGGGCACAGGACAATGTACCATATGCTTCGCAAGGATGAACCCGTTCTTCTTAAAATTCTTAAGGATAACGGGTATTTCGTCTGGTGGGGAGGAAAGAATGACCTGGTACCGGGTCAGTATGACCCCATGGATTACTGTGACATCCTGAACGATACGAAACGAAAAAAGAAGAAGAACCTTCACCAGACCGCTGACCAGTGGAGAGGTCCGAAGGACCAGGATAATTATTATTCCTTTTATGCCGGTCGTCTGGACAGTGATTCAGATGGAACATATATGGACAATGACTGGGCACAGGTAATGGATGCAATTGACTTCATGGAAAACTATGATGGAGACAAGCCGTTTTGCATTTATCTTCCACTTGCATATCCTCATCCTCCTTACGGAGTTGAAGAACCATATTACAGCATGATTGACAGAAAAAAAGTAACCCCGCCGGTAAAGCCTTATGATGATTGGAGTGACAAACCATCCATACTGGATGGTATTAGAAAAGCACAGGGGATGCAGGCATGGTCTGAGGAACGCCTTGTGGAACTCAAGGCTACATATCTTGCCATGTGTGCAAGGATTGATGCACAGTATGGAATGCTCCTTGACGCACTGAGGAAAAAAGGACAATACGATGAAACGGCAATATTTACATTCAGTGACCATGGGGATTTCACAGGTGATTATGGACTTGTTGAAAAAACTGAGAATACTTTCCAGGATTGCCTGACGAATGTACCGCTTCTGTTCAAACCGCCCACAGGAACAAAGGTCATAACCGGCATAAGGAATGCATTGGTTGAGCTGATAGACTTTACAGCCACTGTTTATGATCTTACCGGAATAGAACCGGGTTATACACATTTCGGGAAATCATTGATTCCTGTTGCTTCAGGGAAGGATGAGGAACACAGGGATGCTGTTTTCTGTGAAGGCGGGAGGATGCCTGACGAAAAACACTGCAGCGGCAGCAGATCCACCAGCGCCGGGACTGATTTCCTTTATTCTCCCCGCATCAATCTTCAGATTGGAAACGGACCGGAGCACTCAAAAGCCGTCATGGTAAGGACACATGACTGGAAATATGTCTACAGGGTTGGTGAAAAGCATGAACTATATGATTTGAAGAATGACCCTGATGAAATGAACAACTTGATTGATTGTAAAAGTCATAGGGATGTCCTGCAGAAACTGAGGTTCAGGATGCTGCGATTCTTTGTGGAAACCGGGGATATAGTACCATTTGACGCTGATGAAAGATGGTTTCCGGGAATCGCAGACTAGTTTGCAAAGAGGTGATCATGGTGTCAGGAAAACCTAACATTGTATTTGTTCTTACCGATGACCAGGGCTATGGGGACCTTGGCTGTCATGGGAATCCTGTGATAAAGACTCCGGGTATTGATGGGTTTTACGAAGATTGTGTCAGGTTCACAAATTACCATGTGGGACCAACATGTGCCCCCACAAGAGCAGGACTGATGACAGGTCATTATGCAAACAGCACTGGAGTATGGCACACATTCAGCGGCCGGTCACTTCTAAGGGAAAATGAGTGGACCATTGCAGATGCACTTTCGGAAAGTGGATATATGACGGGAATTTTCGGTAAATGGCACCTTGGAGACACATATCCATACAGACCCATGGACCGTGGTTTCAAGACTTCCGTAATACATGGCGGTGGAGGTATAAGCCAGATACCCGATTACTGGGGCAATGATTATTTTGATGATGTATACAGAGTGAATGATGAACCGGTGAAGTTCAATGGTTATTGCACTGATGTTTTCTTTTCAGAGGGAATAAGGTTCATTGAAGAAAACAAGGACAATCAGTTCTTCTGCTGTATAACATTGAATGCACCTCACACACCTTTGAACGTTCCTCCCGAATATCCCATGATGTACAAAGGTCTTACTGATGATAAAAAAGCCAGGTTCTATGGAATGATAACTAACATAGACGAAAACTTCGCAAGACTCAGGGGAAAACTGCTGGAACTTGGGCTGGAGGAAAACACCATATTGATATTCATGACCGACAACGGGTCTGATTCAGGCATTGAGACCGATATGAATCAGTTTGTTACCAGCGGGTTCAATGCAGGGATGAGAGGTAAGAAGAACTCGGAGTATGATGGCGGGCACAGAGTACCTTTCTTTGTAAGATGGCCTGAAGCAGGAATTGCAGGGGGACGTGATATCCACAACCTTGCTGCAAATGTTGATTTCATGCCGACACTGCTTGAGTTGTGTGGAATTGAAAAAAGAGCAGATATAAAATTCCACGGGAAGAGCCTTTGCTCCATTCTTGTGGGAGATGGTGACTGGCCGGAAAGAGTAGTTGTAACCGATTCACAAAGACACCCGATACCTAAGAAATGGCATAAAAGTGCCGTTATGACAGACAGATGGAGACTGGTCAATGGATCGGAACTGTATGATATGGACTGTGACCGGGAACAAAGAACCGATGTGGCCGGTCAATATCCGGATACCGTGGAAATACTAAGAAACGAATACGAAAAATGGTGGGAAGCAGTTTCCGTGCAGTTCGACCGGATGATTCCGATACATATAGGAAAAATGAGGGTTCCAATCCTTGCGCAGGACATGAGAAATGAAGAGTGTGTTACAGCCTGGGGGCAGCATCAGGTCCGCAGAGGTCTAAAGGCTCTCGGGTATTGGGAAATTCATGTGGATGAAGCCGGTGAATATGAATTTGACATGAGAAGATGGCCCGACACACATGAAAGACCGGTTGATGCAGGCATTCACGGTGAAGACATTGAGTTCAGCAAACGGGGTGTTTGGGAGAATGATTGGTTCAGGTATTCAGGAGGAAAGGCCATACCAATCACCAGGGCATCAATCGAAATACAGGGAATCCATCTGGAGGCATCAGTTCCGGCTGGATCTGAAAAAGCAGTGTTCAATATAAAACTTGACGAAGGAATATGTATATTGAAGGCATCCTTTGGAACGGAAGTGGAAAGGGAGTTGCTTTCACCATATTTCATTTATTCTACCAGGATCTGATGGGATGAGGATATTATGAAGAAGAAGTACAACAGCATAGATAGAACCAATCTTAAGGATAGTGAATCAGCAAGAAGACTCTATGAAATTATGCTCAGGTGGATTCCTTTTGCAGATTCCACATATAATGACTGTTCATATATAGATGGTGCGGGTCACTTTTTCGGAGGAAGCTATTTCTATTCCGTTGAAACAGCAATACCCATGTTCTTATATACGGTGGTGTCTGGATTCGGTGATTACGATGAAAGCATAACCCATATACCACGTGAAGAACTTGAAACAA
>Ga0209203_1001162_pt1 | contig 19877 bp, 15 predicted proteins | sample AD_UKC109_MetaG_FD_184423 | JGI IMG/M metagenome (GOLD analysis project Ga0209203, IMG submission 184423) | Active sludge microbial communities of municipal wastewater-treating anaerobic digesters from Hong Kong - AD_UKC109_MetaG (SPAdes)... | ecosystem: Engineered > Bioreactor > Anaerobic >... | reverse complement strand
GACGAGGCGGCAGAGCCTCGAGTTGGCGGCAGGCCTCACGGCCCTGGGCGTCAAACGGGGCGACAAGGTCGCCATCTTCTCCGAGAGCCGGCCCAGGTGGATCATCGCGGACCAGGCCATCCAGGCCACAGGGGGGATCGAGGTACCGCTGTACCCCACCTCCTCCCAGGAGGAGCTCGCGTACATGACCTCTGACAGCGGGTGCAGGGCCATCGTCTGCTCCACGCGGGACAAGGCGCAGATGGCATGCAGGGCCAGGGCGGAAGCACCCCTCGATATCGTCATCTGCATGGAGTCGCTGACAGGCGACCGGGAGCAGGGAGTGTACCACTTCAACGAGGTCATGGACCTGGGCAGGAAGGCCTTCGACCAGTCGGCGCTGGAGAAAGGCATCAACGAGGCCCGCCCCGAAGACCTCGTGAGCATCATCTATACGTCGGGAACCACGGGCAGGCCCAAGGGGGCTATGCTCACCCACGCCAACTGGATAGCGTCCATGAACCAGGTGACTGAGCCGACCCTCCTGAAACGCCAGGCCATGGACAAGGACCTCCACCTGCTCTTCCTCGTGCACCTGCCCATCTGCCATGTGTACGGACGCACCTGCGACTACCATGCCGGAGGGCTGAAGCAGTCGGGGGTTTTGGCCTTCGAACCGGACTTCCAGAACCTTCCCAGGAGCCTCCTGGAGCTCAGGCCCAACGTGATCATCAGCATCCCCCGCTTCTTCGAGAAGGTCTTTGACCAGATCAGCGCCATCGTGTCCAAACAGCCCCCCATGGCCCGGAAGATGTTCGCCTGGGCCATGCGCCAGGGGGAGAAGTTCGCAGACGCCATGGCCCGGGGCGAGCGCCTCGGACAGCTCGACCTCATCGGCTTCTCCCAGGCCAACATCCTGGTCTTCAACAGGGTGCGGAAGGCGGCCGGACTGGACCGCCTCGTCATGGCCGCTTCCGGCGGCGGGAAGCTCTCCAGGGAGGTATGCACCTTCATCCGCTCCATGGGCATCCAGCTCTGCGAGGGCTACGGCCTGACCGAGACCGCGGCCATCCTCAACTACAACGCTCCCGAGTTCCGGGGGCTTGACGGCAAGGGATTCACGTGGTTCCAGGACAGGATGATCGACTGGACCCTGGACGCCATGGTGAGGATGCCTGCCCGCGGCAGGTCCCCCTTCACCAGCCCCATCGGTTCCCTGAAGCTTTCCATCGCCTACAACGCGCTGGCCTACCGCCTCCAGGTGAAGCCCGGGACCGTGGGCAGGACCGTTTCCGGGACCGAGGAGAAGATCGCCGAGGACGGCGAGATCCTGGCCAGGGGGCCTCAGGTCTTCAAGGGATACTGGAACATGCCCCAGGAGACCAGGGACGCCTTCAACGACGAGGGATGGTTCCTCACCGGCGATATCGGGCGGTTCGACGAGGACGGGTTCCTGGAGATCACGGACCGCAAGAAGGAGCTCTTCGTCACCTCCGGGGGCAAGAACGTGGCCCCGCACCCCATCGAGCTGGCCGTCACGGCCCGTCCCTACATCGACCAGGCCTGCCTCGTGGGCGACGGGGAGAAGTACCTCACCGCGCTCATCGTACCCGATTTCCACGAGCTGAAGAAGTTCGCCCGGTCAAAGGGGCTCGGTACGGACGACCCAGCAGCTCTGGTTTGTCTGGAGGAGGTCAAGGCCCTCATCCAGGAGCAGGTGGACCAGGTGAACCTGAGCCTGGCCCGGTACGAGCAGATCAAGTATTACGTCATTCTGCCCAGGCCCTTCAGCGTGGAAACCGGCGAGCTGACGCCCACCTTGAAGCTGAAGCGGCGCATCATCAAGGAACGCTACGGGGAACTGATCAGGGGTATGTACGAACAGCAGAAGGCAAGGGGTGTTTAGGCGCAGCAGAGAAGGGAAAGGGCATTCCCATACATCATGCCGCATTCCTTGAGCGGACCTCCTTCACGATCCTGGGGCCCAGTTCCTTCTGAGCCACCTTCAGATCGTAGGCGGTCTGTAGATTTAACCAGAATTCCGGTGTGGTCTCAAAATAATGGGCAAGGCGCAGTGCAGTATCCGGTGTAATTGCGCGATGCTCGTTCACGATGGCATAAATCCGGGGCGCAGGTACTTTGAGCTCAAGGGCCAGGGCGTGTGCGCTCATTCCAAGAGGAACAAGGAACTCTTCCCGAAGGATTTCCCCCGGATGAATCGGTCGCATGCTGTTTTTCATATCCATCTCTCCCTCAGTGATAATCGACTATCTCCACATCGAGAACCTCTCCTGCCTCGAATCTGAAACATATCCGCCACTGGTCGTTTATCCTGATGCTCCATTGCCCACGACGGTCCCCCTTTAGTGCTTCAAGACGGTTCCCGGGTGGACTTTTCACATCCTCCAGGGACATGGCAGAGTCAAGCATCTGCAACTTGCGCTCGGCAACGGCAGAGAAGGCTCTGAATCGCTTCGGTGTCCGGCCTTCAAAAAGGGCTTGCGTGTCCTTGCAATGAAACGTTCTTATCACAAAGGATGATTATGCCATAAGTCGTTATACGTCAAGCGTTATATTCGAAAAGTATAACGCGCTTCAGCATAACCAATACGTTGCAATCAGAAATGACGATATCCATATGGGCGATAGGCAGAAGATCATGATCCCAGTCAAAATCGATGAGAATCAGGAATGATGTGCCAATGTAGCTGATATTGATTATTGAATGGTGGAGGTGGAGGGATTTGAACCCTCGGCCTCTGCCCGCTGAGCTTGTGCTGGAGCCATTCTATGAAGACTCTATTTCGGCTACTGCCCACTTACTGCCCATCACATCGATCATCTCACATTATCAACAGTACTCTATTGTGAAATTAGTAGAAGAGTATAATCGTCCGAAGCTTATAACCAGCCTTCTTCTTTCAACCGTGACCAGGCGACCTCGATATGATCAGGCTTGAACATTTTCCTCTTACGATCATTCCACCCATGGACAGCAAATGGCTCCTTTCCGACATCTGTCGGAAAGGAGCCATCATGGTGCACCACCCAATGTACAGAAGACAAAAGTTCCATCCCATAAGGTGTCTCAAAGCCATCTTCATATGATTCTATAGCCATGATAAGTAGTGTCTATTACCTTATCTTCCGCACCTTATCGACAGCACTCTTCATGCTCGATGTCTTATATTCATAATACCGTTTTGTGATCCTGGTCCCTGAGTGTCGCAACCATCGGGCTACCATGTGGATATCCATACCGGAGTTCGCGAGCTGCTGAGCGAATGATGTGCGTGTCGCCTTGGCCATGCCTATGCTGTACCCAAGTGCCTTGACACTGGCATTGTGGAAGACCTTGCCGAGGGCCTTGGTGAACGGCTTTCCGGTATCCGGGTTCATGAACACATACTCTGAGAGGTTCTTGGGGGTCTCTTCAAGGAGTGCCCGCAGTTCATCGGTAATGGGTACCGGCAGGGGTCGTTTACCTTTCACCGGAACAAGGTTTTCATAGATGTCGAAGGCATGACGGAAGACAATCTCCCCTCTCGAGAGCTTCACATCATTCCACTGTAACGCCCTGGCCTCAGCGGGTCTGCATCCTGTGAGCACACCGAACATATAGATTGGCCGGTATTTCGGAGCGAGATGTGCCAGGATCTTCTCCTGTTCGGCGGGTTCCAGCCAGATTATTTCCGGGTCCACCACTTTATCAGTTCCACGCATAACCGGTTTAGCTGGTGCCTTGTCAATATCGTGTGCTCTCTCTGCATCGTGCAGGATCTTCATCATGCAACCCAACACGTTATCCTTTGTCTTCCCGCCTTGGGAGATTGCCTTAACGAGATCCTCAAGATCCTTCTCGGTGATGTCAGTTATGAATTTATCTCCAAGAGCCGGAACAATATACTTGTCCAGGTAGATCCGATAACCTCTCTTTGTGGCTTTCATGAGATGGGTCTGTCGCTCGAACCATTGCTCAGCATAGACCTTGAGATGGGTTGGCTTCTTGACCTTGAAACGGTCTGGATGGAATATACCCATGTCGATCTGAGTGTTTATTACAATCTTGAGTGCATTGCCCATGTCCTCACTGGTGCATGGGATGAGCATTCCACCTTGGATGGGCATCCTGAAGATTCGATGCCGCTCACCCTTCCATCGCAGGTCCACAAACCAAGAATCTGATTTCTTATCGTACCTCACCGAACCAATATTCGATGACATCGCCCACACCCCCTGAAGAGGATAAGGGGCTATGATAGAAGTCATGTCAGATGAGGTCAAGGGCATCGATCTCTCGTCTTACAACGTATCTTTCATAGTGAGTCTTTGATCTGGGTTATCAGCCTCTACAAACTGCTCTTACTCTCCTGTAGCCAACTTTGTAGCCACCCCTTTATAGCCCTTCGGAATAGGCCAGAAGCCATTCTCCTTCTATTTGGCTACTATAAAAGAACTGTATTTAGGTTCTGTATATATAGAGAGGGCTGAAAATCGCCTCTTTCCGTTATATTTTCAATGTCTTGTGCAGTTTTCATGTCGTGGCTACGCTTTTGGCTACACCCTCTCCTTGAGGAGTACCCGTTTCTTGTCCATGTCGAAGTCGATCCGTTTATCCTTCTTGAGGTTGGTCAGAGCCGCATTGAATAGCCATGTCCCGTACCGGGCCGCATGCGCATACTGCTGCAGTTTTCTTTTCGTGAGAGGTCCTTTACGGAGGAGTACCCGGGTGATCTCCTCCTCGATCCGGGCAACCGTGTTTTCGGCGTCAATGGGGTCATAGGCCCGCCGTGTTGCGAGCTGCCAGTCAACCAGGCGGACAGAGCGCCGGACTATCTCATCGTCAATGTGATCCCGGCCATCATTCACGGCCAGAAGGACCATGAACCGCATGGCGTAGGTGTCCAAGCGCTTGCTGTGTACGCTCGCCTGTCGGTTCTGATACCATCCGTCATAGAGTCTCAAGGCCTCTATGGTGAAGGGGAGGCGGAGCTCCTCACCTACCATGGCCAGGATGCCGCCAAGGTCCGTCCGGAGCTTCATCTTCTCTTTCTGAGGGATCATGGGAGGGATTGCGAATTTCCGGGACGCAGTACCCGGGACAATCAAGATCCTATTTGTGAACCCGATGTCACTGAAGGCCGCCGTCCAGGTCCGTTCATAGGTTGCGATTGTCGATGCCGCCAAGAGGCTCAAATGAGCATTATTCAGGGCAATGGCGCTGCTCTTGGTCCGGCTGTGGAAGGTGTTCGATTCGAACAAGGTGTTTACGCAGGGGAGAAGTACACTCGATTCAATGAGGGTCTTGCTCACGAATTGCTTGAATTCGTCCAGACACAGGAGAACCCTCCTATTACCCCCGTTACTCTCATCGAAGAGCCTTACGAGGCCTTCAGCGCTTCCTACGCCCCAGGAAATCTGAAGAGAGCCCCGGTAAAGGGCCTCCTGGAAGAATTCAACCGTCTTCGCGATGGATGTGGATTTCCTGTCATCTGCAGACTCACCCAGGAGAAGACTGAAAAGGCGCGGCTGTGGAGCGAGCTCGCTCTCACAAGTTGCTCGGCCTGAGAGTATGGCGCCCAGACAGGTCAGAAAGCTGAAGTAGAAGAAGGCTGGAGGACTCTCGAGATATTCGCTGTATAGTCTAGCAAAGTCACCAGCCACGCCTATCATGACCTCTTCGGGAAATTCGAGTTCATGCTTGGCCATTTCCTGTTGCAGCTCCTCGGGGATCTCGAGTTCTGTGATAGGATGAGCGAGATTATCACCCATGAGGATAGAGTCTAGGTAGTACGATGCAGCGTCATCGTCCCCTACAGCCTTCAGATAATCATCGAGCCTATTGAATGCCTGGTCTCCATATTTGAAGGTAGCAACCGCCCGGGGCTTGGGGCATTTACCCTGGAGATCGAGAAGGACTCTCTTGACCTTCTCTGTATCGACTGAAGCCCCAAGAAAGGGCAGGAGATAAACATTTTTCCCGGCGCATTCATTCACCCAGGACTTGTCACCATTGCCGGAGAACAAGGCACAGGGTTGATTGAGATTCTTCAGAATCAGGTACTCGCTCTCGTTGAGTGTCAGAAAGATGGAGTTAGGCATAGTGTTGGCCCTTAAAAAATCTTAAATAATTGATCGATGATCTACTTTCCTTTCCATGATGTAATCGTTCGTTTGGCAAGAGATATGCTGTATATGATAAGTCGTATCTTATTGTTTTATTGGTTGTTTTTTCAGCCTGGGGAATGGGGGTATGTCGCTTCATGCTATCAATGGTGAAGGAGTTGCACAATTTCCCTGATCGAGCGGTACCTGGACTGAAGACAACACCGATAATAAGCGCCAGGGCGACAATTGCCATCGCTACATACATGACGATCTTAGCAATCTTGTTCTGTTTAACTTTTTCCATGGGCAAGTCTCCTTTTGGTGACGTTTCAAGGAGACATAATAGGCATGACAGCAAATGATGGGGCAGTTACTTTTCGACATTTGTCGGATAGTATCCACCTTGTATTCAGAATACATGTTCTTTGAAATGAACGAACTGTAATGCTCTTTGTAAGTTAGTTACTTTGTTTTGTATTTGTAAGTATATATAGTACATATAAGAATATACTAATAGGTTGAGAAAAATTGTAACGCTTGGGAGGGCACCTTGAAAGGCATGATCAGCAGGAAGACCAGGCTGGGTAAGTACATCGATACCCGTATCTTGAAGCACATGAACGCAAACTTTGATGAGCCACTTTTCACTGAAGATCTTATCCAAGAGATAGAAAGGTACATTCTCGGTAAAAGGCAGAAAATCAAGGCAGGCTCTTTATTTCATCAGAGAGTAGTGAAATATATTGAACAGTCCAGGCATCGTGCCAGGAGGAACGCTTTCTATCTCAGGCAGCAGAAAAAGCTCTGGGCAAAAGATCTTGGTCTGACGATCGAACAGATGGACGTCCTTGTTAACAAAGGTTTGGTGAGATCCAAGCCTGAAGTGGGCCGACTTCTACGGATCTTGGAGGTAATGGGGAGAAATGGAACTCAGGTTGGCTAGTCTTTCGTGGGTGCGAAGGGCTGTGACATTAAATGGAGCAGGCAGCCAGGCCTATTCAGAAACCGCCGGGGGATCAACCATAAGTCCTGTTTGATCTTCACAGATCATTATACATCCGTTTTCCGGAATATCAGACTTTGTCTCAGTGTTCAGTCGTTTGACCCTTCTTTGAACTGCTCTGGCTAAGCTGTGATCGTACAATGGCCAAGTCCACACAGCCCTGGACGATCCATGCGAGGATTTCAGATGCCTCTGCCTTCAGGTCTTCTTCAAGTGTGCCATCATCCGGCATGCAGTTGTTGTCATAGAAGTCTACCAGACTCCACTGATTCTGATGTGATCGAAGCAATGATATTCGATAAGAATGATACCCTGGGCTGTTCCGGGTATATTCCAGTCGCACGTTATGGGCTGCCTTCAGCCGTCCAAATCCCTGTCCTGTGAGTCTATTCGCCGTGTGGCGGGTTGCTTAGGCTGGGAACCTCACGCCATATCCGGGAATATCCCTTGACACTTAGCGGCATGACCGGCTATATTTATTTCCGGTAGGGCTTGTAACCGGAAAATATCATGACCAGAGTGGTTTTATGTTAGAGACGATCAAATCCATCATCCTGGACTTCCAGGAATCCCGGCTGGAGACCGGGGTGCCCCGGCGTTTGCGAATCGAGACGGTTCACGGCAAGGCCGCCGTCTGTATCGGGGTGCGCCGGAGCGGCAAGTCGACTTACCTGTTCCAGGTTATCCAACGGCTGTTGGACGGTGGGGTCCCCCGGCAGAATATTCTGTATCTGAATTTTTTCGATGACCGCCTCCACAATCTGCGGCAGGACAATCTCGGCCTGATCGCCGAGGCCTATTACTCCATCTACCCGGAGAAGAAAAACACCGAGACGGTCTACTGCTTTTTCGACGAGATTCAGGCCGCCTTCGGTTGGGAGTCATTCGTCGACCGTTTGATGCGCACGGAAAAATGCGAGGTGTATCTGACCGGTTCGTCGGCCAGGATGCTGTCAAAGGAGATCGCGACACAAATGCGCGGGCGGGCTCTCTCGTGGGAGATGTTTCCGTTCTCATTCAGAGAATTCCTGGATTACAAAGGGATCGAGAGCACGGGCGCACTCTCGACAAAGAAACGGCTCCTCGTTCAGAAGGCCTTTGAAGAATACTGGGAGACCGGCGGCTTCCCCGAGGCTGCCGGCCTTGGCCGGAACCTACGGATCAAGATCCACCAGGAATACTTTCACACCATCCTGTTTCGGGATCTGGTCGAGCGCCACGACATTTCACACCCGAAGGCGGTGACCGATCTGGCGCACTGGCTGGTGGACAACACAGCCTCACTTTACTCCGTCAACAGCCTCACGGGCTATCTCAAGTCACTGGGCCACAAGGCCCCGAAGTCCGCGGTGTCGGATTACTTGGGATGGTTTGAGGACGCCTATTTCTTGTTCACAGTACGCATATTCGACCCGTCTCTCGCGCGCAGCAACACTAATCCGAAAAAGGTCTACTGCATCGATCATGCACTGGTGACTTCGGTGTCCTCAGGAATTCTGGTCAACTCAGGCCATCTTCTTGAGAACCTCGTCTTCACTGCGCTCCGGCGTCTTCACCCGGAAATCTACTATTACAAGACCAGGACCGGCCGGGAGGTCGATTTCATTATCCCGATGCGAGGCCGACCGCGGATGTTGGTCCAGGTATGTGAGTCCCTGGCAGAGCCGCAAACGCGGAAGAGGGAGACTGCGGCCTTGAGTGAGGCGATGGCAGACCTCGGCCTGAACACGGGAACCATCGTAACCCGGAACGAGGACGAGCGGATCGATGCCGGCGGGGGGACCATCGAAGTGGTCCCTGCGTGGCGGTTCCTTCTCGAACTGCCGGAATCGACGGAATAGCTGCTTGAGATTTCTGCAAGATATCATCGACCTCGGAAGGGGAGTATAAGCTCCCCGCCGGTATCGGCGGATGATGCACATCAACCTGCCCGACGCTCACATGGGTTACGCCGTCCTCGATATCGACGAGACCGGATCGAAGCTCCAGACCTTTCTCAGATAAACACCGGGTCGGTCGCCAGCGGATCCAGGGAAAAAATCTCCTCGCCCACCTGGTTGAGGATGGACTGCTCCCGGGTCAGCATCACGCACGCCGGGATCTGTGCGGGGGGTGCTCTGTAAGGTGCATCCCTACCGCAATAAAAGACTCTTCAGATAGGGTAAACAGCAGAAACCGGAGGTTATGCACCAGCTCAGACACCCTGAGTCTGCTGGGTGATAATTGTAGATTTGAGAACAGACTCAATTATCCGGGTTATTCAAAAAGGTGTGAGTGATGATCACTCAACCAATCCTTAATATCCTTACATAGTCTTTGAGCCAACGATATCATCTCAGCAGCCTCCTGATCCGAGGCTGAACCTGCCATATCGTAGGAGCCAATGTTTCGCTTCTTCCGGAACTGATCAAACTGAGCGACAAGAACAGGGGAAGCTCCAATTGTATGTGCCAGGGATTGAATGATACGATAATGATGAGCTTCCCTGGCAGCACGATAGCCACATGCGGCAAGTGCGGCCGTAGCCGCTTGAAGCGCAGCATTGTAGGCAATATTCAACCGCCAGTCGGAGCTCAATCCTGGAATCTGGCTGTCTTTTATATCCCGATCCGCCACAGAAAGGAGGTTGGATACCTCCTGAGGGCTTGTCATGTGCTTGACGAGCCATCCATTATTGAGCCAGTCTTTCAAGCTCATTCATATCCCCTACAAGGAAAATCTTGGGTCCTTTCATTATTGCACTGAGAAAGTGATCTTTGGTTACCACCCTGGTGTGAAACTCTTCAGGCGGATATACCGTGGGATTGATTTCTCTCCCCAGGCTCTGCTGTGCTGTGTTCACTGCTGATACAATTTCTGCAAATTGAACTGAACCGATTACACACAGATCCACATCACTAGCTTTATGCTCCCGGCCCTGGGCGAATGATCCGTAGATGAATGCAGCCTGCATGCGTTCCGAGAGCGGGGCAAGAGCAGCCTTCAGTATATCTCCAATACCAGCGGTCTTAACAATGAGCCCTTTCAGCTCGGCATAAACCGGGCAGTCAGGATTGGCCTGATAATATGTCAGGTTGCCTCTGGTAGTGCTTCGAGTGATTCCGGCTTCGGTAAGTGCCTTCAACTCGCGTTGAACAGATCCCATGCCGCTGCCTGCTACCCGTTTGATCTGACGCAGATAAAAGCTTTCATCAGGGTGGGTGAACAAGAGCGACAATACTGCCCTGCGAGTTTTTCCGAACAGAGTAGTTGAAAGGATATCTTCGGTTGGCAACGTACTCATATCGGGTACGAATGTACCCTTTCAGGGTACATAACGCAAGTGTTTTTCCTAACAGGGTCTATATAAACAACTCCACCTTCATGCCACATAAATTCCGATTTGATAATTTTGTTCCAGCGCAGACGTTCTGAGTCAGAAATCTGATTATTGTAGGTTTGTAACTTAGATCATCGCTTTTGACGCCCTCTGAAACCGTAAAGAAATCGAAGTAATCTATACTCTGGGATGACCATATAGTATGGAGCATAATATTTGATTTCAAAGTACTCGATGAAGGGATACAGAAGAATGGCCTCCTTTGGAAAATATTTTCAAATCGATTACAACTATTTCTCCTCGGAAACCTTCTTCATGAATTGATCTACAACTATCAAACTGCTAGACGTTGGGACAGTAGTGACCCACGATATTTGTCATCTGCTTTATCTATGATGGGTATAAAAGCAGCCCCGGCCGGAGGTCCGGGGCCTGATGGAGATGAATTTGATATGGATGTATTTTATATATCGGCAAACAGCCATCATAAACATGACTATATAAAAGAAGCCCAGCTCCTGGAACCGCCGGGAAATATATTCAATGTGAGGTCTGTGTATAATAGTTATTGCCAGTTTCTTGCATTCTATAACTCTTGAGAACAAAGACACTTCTTTGAGGAGAGACCAGTGTATGTGGTTGGAAGATAATTGTATGGGTTGTAATATATCATTAGAAGCAATCTTGTTTTTGAGATTATAGCTTTTTGGCAATTAATCTATCAATGCTGGCTATGTTCATGTATCATAAAGATATAAGCAGATTAATGGAATGGATATCCTATGACAAAAGCAAAAGAATCCCGCAAGATCCTTCTCGTAGATGATGAGACTATTGTGCTTGATGTGACTACAAGAATACTAGAGAGCTTGGGGTACGAGGTCACGGCGACATCCAATAGCACTAATGCTCTCAATTTGTTCAGAGCAGATCCCAGTAATTTTGACTTGGTTATAACCGACCTGACCATGCCCTATATGACGGGTGATAACCTGGCAAAACAGATTATGGAAATACGTCATGGAATGCCGGTCATTGTCTATACTGGATTTAGTAATGCAATCACAGAAGAGGATGCGAGGGATATAGGAATTAGAGAATTCCTCATGAAACCCTTTAACAGGGAGGATCTGTCCAGGGCCATAGCAAAAGTATTTGAAAGAGAGCAATAATTTATTCTGTGATATCTTTTTTACAAATACTTGATAGACAAGGAGCACCCCATGAAATCAGATCATATAATTGTTGGGATTCATGTCACTGACCGGATGAAGAATGCATCAGAGGTTCAGAAGATTTTTACCGAATATGGTTGTAATATCAAGACAAGGTTAGGCATGCATGAGGTACATGGAAATTACTGTGCAGGGGGTGGAATTGTGATCCTGGAGATGGTTGGTGAAATGGCAACCATCGATGATATGCTCAAGAAGCTCAAGAAGATTGAAGGAATAGAAGCAAAGAAGATGACCTTCAGCCATGATTAACCGAAGGTTGCTTTTACTAAGTGTTCACGCTGCCTGAATACAGAAGATCATGGTTGAGAGCCTTTACAGATCTTCCTGTTATTTCGTAGGGTATGAGGAAAACAATTTGCTTTACTTTATGGGCAACGTGAATCAACTTATAATTTTACAAGTGAGCGTGTTGAAAAACCAAAGAAATGAAAAGTTACAGAAAAAACGACCTTTCAGAATACACGAGATTGGAAATATTTTGATTGAAGCTTATGTTTTGATGGTCCCAAAATGATGATTTTTAAGCTTGCCGAGGTTTTTCAATAATCTCTTTTGAGCACTATGAGGATTTTGATTATTAACAGAGTGTAACTTATGTGCCAGAGCGGTGCTATCGACAGGCTGCCTGACTATCATAGGGTTGGAATCAATATATTCAGTTTTTAGCCTTCTCCAAACCGTGTCTCCATCGAAGAAATCATCGGTCCAGGCAAAGTGGCAAGTATGAGTTAGTATCTCTAGCGGGTGGTAATCAAGAATAACCTGCGATTATGGCATGAAATCTATAGCTTGAGATCACAAGAAGAGACATCCCACCATGCACCATCCTTCAGCAAACTGTAAGAATACAACCCGAATAATATTAAAAACAAACGACGCCATTATACCTAAACAAGTCTAAATATTTTTCTACTCCTCCTTCAGCGATTCCCTCTCTGCCATAAAGAACAAACTCATCGCAGTAAAGGAGGTCACTAATATCACAGCTGCACTCAATAAGATAATCTTCTACTATCATATCAGCATACCGATCGATTCTATTTTCACATGTGTTATATTGGCCGAAATGGATTACCCAAACGGGGTCCTCTTCAAGCCAGCTCCGAAAGATCCCTACGTAGAAAGTAGAACATGGATCGACACCATCAGGTCCTTCTTCATAAGACTGTTTATTAAGGAATACCAGCGAGATTCCTCGTCTGATAATAGGATCTCTAAATAACTCATACATACCGAAGTTCAATTTTATGAGAATAAATAGAGTGGTATTTTGCGAATCGGTGGCAATTTTAATATAATCAGGATCGGGTGAACCTGTTAATTCTGATATATTTTCACCTTTTGAACTTATATTCTGAATACAAATATCTACATTTTGCCAATCACTATCATCACCATCAACAATAATGTCAGCTGTAGGGATTATAAACTTTCTTGAAGTATCAATGTTAGAAAGGGGCTTTTCTATTGAACCCTCCGAAGTACTTCCTGAAGAATTATCTGATGAACCTCCAGAACCACAACCTACCACCAGCATTGCTATTAATAGAAAAATAGATACTCTTAAATTCATGGTGCATCCCTCCATACATGATTTTAATATCTTCAGGCATCATGGTCTCATTTGAAGTAAATGCTTGGAAAGAATGCTAGCACTGTTCAATTAGTCAACAACATTAAATCGTAACATATTATAAATCGTTAAAGCATCATTTTCATAGGGTTATCATGTCATATTAATGCATTCGGCATATTACAGTCAAGGCTGCATTTGTTTGCATTACGTTACTTCTTAATCTTACTTACGTTATTGAGATCTTTGCGTAAGGATATCATGTCATCCCTCGTGTTTATCCAAAGGTATTAATTACTTCAATCTCGTCATGGCTTCTGGCTGCCAGAGAACTGGAGATAATAGCTTTGACCTATGATAACCATCCCTGTGGATCAGAATACAAGCTATGGTGAATATTCTTCGGTTTCTAAAATTCTGCATGACAAATCAGTTAACTCAGAAATCAATGATCGAAAAAACTCAAAATCTGACTAAGACATTTTTAAGGTTTTAACAATCGAATATTTCTTTAGATCATTAATTTGGTTGGAAAGCTAGGTTGACATAATGATTCAAGGATTTAAAATATAAATTAATGCTATGTATGGAGGAGTATCCATGAAGAAATCCAAGACCAATCTAATGTATGCCTCTGCATTACTCTCTACCCTGTTCTTGTTTGTTTTTCTCTTCTTGTACAGTTGTGGTGGTGGAAGCAGCGGAGGGAGTGATGGAGACAGTGATGATACTGGTACATATTCTGATACCAGTCTCAAGGGCGCCTGGTTGACCGTTGCATCTACTCCCATTTCAGAGGAACGTGGCTATTATATTATGGATGGGAATGGTAACATTACTGAATACGGTGCCTTTGGCATGGAGACGCCAGGTCATTACACTGTCGATGCAGATGGATCGATTGATTTCATTCATACTGGCACCTCAGACGTCTACGATCTCACAGGACAATTGACATCAGAAACTTCATTTACAATGCAGGGCACAGTTAATGGAGATCCCGTCTCAGTACAATTTGGAAAAGTTACTGACACCTCGATCTGCCAAGGAACCTGGACCGGCACTGTGTCAGGCCATGATATTTCATTTACCGTAAACGAAACAGGTGAGATTACATCCTCAACTGGTATATTTGCCCCGTTATCTGGACATATGTTCAGTCTGAACGGCATGGCAACCGCCTTCTTCTCCACCGGAATTCAAGCTGAGTACAACGAGATAATGCTTGCTGGAACCTTTGCAAACAACAGGTTTGATGGCATAAGTATCATCGATATTGAAGGTTACGACGACGGTGACATGCTATTGACACAATCGAGTGATAGCAACGATGACGCAGTGACCATTGTGGATTTTGTTGGGACGTGGACTGGTAGTGGAACTTTTACATCTCAAGAAGATGCTGAGGTCACTACTAATACTGATCCGTTAATTATTACAGTTGCCGGGAACCAGTTAATTGCCAATGACATTACAGGTACCGTGTCGGATGGAATCTGGTATTTAGAAATTGCGAATCCTAGCCCAAGCAATCCCGATTGTACAGAATGGAGTGTTTCAGGTATTGCATGGCTGGAAGAAAACGCCACAGAGCTTCATATTGAGGCTTCTGGCACCTTCTGTGGATCAGGTGGGGGAAAACAAGGAACTTACACAGGACTATATCATAAGCAATAATGTTTGAAAGTTAAGTTATCTTAATAGACTGTAAGATAGCACTTCAGATACTGATATAATGTCGGGTTAATGGTCTCGTTTTAATGGTAGAGGTTTGCTCTGGATTCATCAAAACCATCAATCTTCTGCCGATCCCCTACAATTGACCCAAAGCAATGATTTATTCAATAAAAGTGTGCTCCCCATTTTAGATGGGCAACTATAGATAACGCAAAAGACTCTTCGGTTTGAATAGCCACCAGAAACAGAATGTTCTGCATCATACTTGACAGTTTCTGACCACTGAATGTTTCTGACCATAATCATATCTTTGCCACCAGAGACTATAACTGTGATAAATGTATGCATTAAAGTATCCCTGAAAACTGTACACATTGAATTGAAAGCGATCACTTTTCAGATCCTCACGTAATCCGACCACCTCCTCATGGTGAGTCTGCCGACCAGGCTCACGGCTTTGCGGGGCAGGAGCCTGACCATGACCAGGTGGAGCGCCCTGTTCTGCCATCCAGGAACCGTGCAGAGTTTTCCCTGCTTGAAGGCCCGGTATCCCTGCTCCACGACCTCGTCGATGGTCTTGAAGGAGATGGTGAAGGGGATGAAGTCCTTGGGGATCCCCGCATCATTGATGAGGGCCGTCCTGGTGAAGGGCGGGTTCATGGTCGCAACGACGATCTTGGAGCGCCAGGGAAGTTCTCCCGTGACGGCCTCGGAGAGCGACAGCGTGAAGGCCTTGGTGGCCGCATAGACGGCCAGTGACGGCAGGGGCTGGAAGGCGGACACCGAGGATACGTTCAGGATCGCGCCATCGTCCTTATCCATCATGGAGGGAAGCACCAGCCGCATGAGTTTCATGTATCCGATGCAGTTCAATGCCACGATCTTCTCCATGCGGGCCAGGTCCATGTCGGCAAAGGAACCGTAGCTGCAGATGCCGGCATTGTTGACCAGGACCTGCACAGGCCCTGCAACCATGACGACCTCGTCATGCAACCGTTCCGGTCCGTCCGGTTCCGTGAGGTCCGCGGAAAACCTCCACGTCCTGATCCCGTGGGCGCGTTCCAGTTCATCGGCAAACGCATCGAGTTCGGCTTTCCGTGCGGGCAGGTCGGTGAGCGCGAGGTTCGCCCCGTCCCGGGCGAAGCTGCCTGCGAGCCCCCTGCCGATGCCCATGGAGGCCCCGGTGACGAGCACGGTCTTTTCTGTGAAATCCAACTTCATGGACCCTCTCTATACAAGGGGGCCCTCCCCATGCAGCTCGGGCCCCCTGATGAGGAGAAACTCAAACCTTTTCGAGTATGTGAATGGTCATGGACGCCTCCTCAACCCCGAGGTTGCCGCCGCCGTTCTCGGTGAGGCCGATGCGGGCGCCTTCGACCTGGCGCTTCCCCGCCTCGCCGCGCAGCTGCGTGACCACCTCGTGGATCTGTGCCAGGCCGGAGGCGCCGATGGGGTGGCCCCGGCACTCCAGGCCGCCGCTCGTGTTGACCGGCAGCCTGCCGCCCAGCGTTGTTGCCCCTGACTCGGCGAAGATGCCCCCTTTACCCAGGGGGCAGAACCCCATGGCCTCGGTCTGGTGGAGCTCGCCGTAGGAGGTGGCGTCGTGGAGCTCGGCCAGGTCGATGTCCTCGGGACCGACACCCGCCGTGGCATAGGCCTGCTTGGAGAGCCGCTCCCCGATGTCTGGCCCGTCGATGTCGCGGTGCATGCCCGAGCCCAGGACCGACGCCCTGATACGAACCGGCCTCGCGTCCGTGAGCTTCTTGAGGTACGATGCGGAACACAGGATGGCAGCCGCGGCGCCGTCGCCTACGGGTGCGCACATGGCCCTGGTCAGCGGGTATGCGACGGGCCTGTCGGCGAGCACCTCGTCCACGGCCATGGTGGTCTGGTACTGGGCCAACGGGTTCAGCGACCCGTGCAGGTGATTCTTGGAGCAGATGACGGCGAGCTGTTTCTGGGTCGATCCGAACTGCGACATGTGCCACCGGGCCCCCATGGCATAGGCGTCCATGAACACGCTCCTGCCCTCCCCGGGAGGGCTCTGGCCCTCGGGAATCTTCACCGTGAAGCGCGTGCTGAGCTCCTCGAACATCTTGAGGTGGGCCGCGAAGTTCTCCACGTCCATGCAGGAAGCATACGCACCGAGCGACATGGCCTTGTTCTCGTGGGTGATCTTCTCGGAACCCAGGGCCAGCACCACGTCGAACATGCCCGCCCTGATGGCCGTGTAGCCGAGGTACATCGCCGTGGAGGCCCCTGCGCACGCGTTCTCGCAGTTCACGATGGGGATGCGGTCCATGCCGATGTCCCAGAGCATGACCTCGCCGCGGATGGAGTGCTGGCCTGCGAACATGCCCCAGAAGGTGTTGGACACGTAGGCGGCCTGAATGTCGTCTCTTGTCAGCCCCGCATCCGTGAGCACGAGCTCCACGGCGTCCCTGGCCATGCCGCGGACGGAACCCTGAGGGTACTTGTTGAACCGGATCATGCCGGTGCCGATCACATAAACGTCGTTCATGACGGGTTCTCCTTCGATCTCATCGGCGTCATTCCTCCCGCAGGATCAGGCCTGCCGCCGCCAGGGCGAGGATGTCGTTGGAGCCGTCCTCGATCATGCTGGCTCTGGCGTCCCGGAAGATCTTCTCGATGGGGTACTCCTTCGAAAGCCCGTTGCCGCCGAAGATCTGCATGGCGTCGTTGGCAACCTCGAAGGCTGATGTGGTGGCGAAGACCTTGGACGCGATGGAGTACTCGGTCTTGGGCGGGGTTGTGGAGAGGTTGAACTGGAGCGCTGCCCGGCTGAAGGCACGGGCGAGTTCCACCTTGGAGAACATGTCGAAGAGCTTCTTCTGCACGGTGAGGTGGTCACAGAGCCGCTTGCCGCCCTGGACGCGCTCCTTGGAATAGGCGAGCGCCAGGTCGTAGGCCGACTGCGCCACTCCCGTGAAGAACGCACCCATGCATGCATTGGCCGTGGCCAGCGTGATGTCCGTGAACATCTCGTAGCTCTCCGGGTCGATGATCATGTCCTCGACCGGGATCTCGGCGTTGTCGAAGTAGATCTCTCCCTGGGGCAGATCGCGCTGGCCCATCTTGTCGAGCGGCTTGCCCCGGGAGACGCCGGGCTGGGTCAGATCGATGAGCCCGATGCCGCCGCCGGACATGCCCTGACCAGGATCGATATTGACGAAGACCGCCGCCTGGGTGGCGATCGTCCCGTTGGAGACCCAGGCCGCCTTCTGGCCGTTGAGGACATACCTGTCCCCCTTCTTCACCGCCTTGACCTGCTGGGTGATCTTGGGGTTGTGGAAGCAGTCCGTAAAGGGCATGAGGATGTCCGAGCCGTGGTCCGGCTCGGTGATGGCCCAGCACGACATGACGCTGGCGTCCCTGCAGCGGGTGTAGGGCAGGATGAACTTCTCGATGTGGTGGTCTTCCGCGATGAGCGACGAGTAGAAGGCGGAAAAGCACGACACGCCGATGGAGACCGCGAATCCGGCGCTGCCGTACCCGATCTCCTCGAACACCATGTGGACGCCCAGCGCGTCGAGGCCGAGGCCGCCATACTCGTCCGGTATGAGGACGGTATGGTAGCCGTTCTCGTACATCTTCTTCATGCAGTCCCAGTAGGGAGACCCTTCGGCTATGACCTGCTCGGGCGTCATGGCGTCGAGTTCGATGGACGCCGGCCTGAGCACCTCTATGGCGAACTTGTGGGCGTTCTCCTTGAGCGCCATGTGCTCGTCGGTTATGTCCAGATTCAGTTCAGTGTATGGCATGAAATCCTCCTTTGCGATGCCTCAATGTATCCCTGTCACTTGTAGTCTTCGTATTTGTAGATGGTGCCGCCTCCTGCGAGGAAGTCCTCCCGGAGCTTCCGGTCCAGGGCCTTCTCCGAAACGGTCTTGGGGATGTCGGGGACGATCTGGAGAAAGCTCGGGATGAAGTTGGGCTCCATGTCCTTTTTGCACTTGTCGTAGATCGCCTTCGGGTCGATGGTCTTGCCCTCGAAGGGCGACATGGCGGCCACCAGATCGCTCTCGCCCGGGGCCCCTGATGCCGCGGGCACGCCGTAGACGCACACCTCGCTCACGTCGGGGTGCTCGCCGATGACGCGCTCCACGTGGTCGGGCTGGATGAAGTCTCCTGCCCGGCGGAGCTCGGTGCCTTTCCGGAAGTCGAAGTAGTACCACCCCTCGGCGTCCCGGTGGACGATGTCGCCGCTGCGGAGCCACCCGCCCAGGGTCTTCTCCTTGGACGCCTCGGGAAGGCCGAGGTAATCGACCTTGGTGTCGCCGCGGACCATCCTGCTGATGAGCTCTCCCTTCTGGCCGACCGGCACCTCGTTGTCGTTCTCGTCCACCACCTTGAACTCCATGATGCCGGGTATGGGTTTCCCGAAGGAGCCGATGGGCCCCTTGCCGATGGGCTTGTAGGCGAAGCCCCCCTCCACCGCGGCATACCACTCGAGGATCTTGACATTGAAGCGCTTCTCGAAGGTGTCCCAGATGGCGGGAGGGGTCCCGGCGCTGATGACGACCTCCACCGGGTTGTCGGCATCGTCGGGCTTTTCCGGCTCGTTGTAGATGGCCCCCATCATGCCGCCCAGCAGGGAGAACGTGGTGCACCCGTACTTCCTGCAGATGTCCCAGATGCGGCTCTTGGTGAAGCGGGGGCTGAACACGGCCTTGATCCCCGCGTACAGGGCGGGGAACAACGTGACGGCCTGCGCGTTGCCGTGGGTGAGCGAGAGCCCGTTGTACAGCACGTCGGTCTGTCTGTACTTCCAGACGAGCTGGTTGAGTATGTTGTACACCCCGGTGCGGTTGTTCCTGATCTTCACCCCCTTGGGGTCACCCGTGGTTCCCGAAGTGTAGATGATCTGCATGGGATGGCGCACGTCGAAGACCTTTTGGTCCACCCGCTGCCAGGAGTCCTTCTCGAGGGTCTCGTTCAGGACATGGAATCTGCTGTCAA
>Ga0209203_1001159_pt1 | contig 19931 bp, 22 predicted proteins | sample AD_UKC109_MetaG_FD_184423 | JGI IMG/M metagenome (GOLD analysis project Ga0209203, IMG submission 184423) | Active sludge microbial communities of municipal wastewater-treating anaerobic digesters from Hong Kong - AD_UKC109_MetaG (SPAdes)... | ecosystem: Engineered > Bioreactor > Anaerobic >... | reverse complement strand
GATGTTCATTGAGACATGATGGTCTTATGTGTTATAGAATGTATCTATGATAAAGAAGATTCTTATTGTCATTCTAATAACTTTGCTTGTTTTTGTCATTGTGATAAACCTGCCCATTGTTACAGTAGGCCACAGGGAATCCGGACACTCATACAGTAACTGGATGTCGGAAACGCTATCTGTTGACAAAAGAATAGTTGATGTTGCAATGCCGGGAGCCCATGATGCCTTCACATCCCAAATGAACCTGTTCAGTCCAGCTGACAAGTATGCAGATGGCATAATGAAAGGTTTTACAGGCACAATCCTGAAAGGGTTTCTCCTAAGGCAATCAGTAACCCAGAAAGCAGACGCGAAAAGCCTGCTTGAAAATGGAGCAAGATATCTGGACATAAGACTGACCTATGATGAAGGAGAATGGCTTACAAAACATAATTTTGTATCCGGTGATTTCATCCCGGTTGCCGGGGAAATTGTCAGCTTCCTGCAGGATAACAAAGGCGAGTTTCTGATACTGGACTTCCAGCATATCAATGGCATTGATTACAACAGTGAAGAGGACTACGGAATCTTCATTGATATGCTTACGGATACAGGGCTGCTTGGTTTTCATTATTTTACTGCGGATGGAGTCGGGAGTATATCCTATGGTGATATCACAGACCAAGGAAAAAGTTCCCGGGTGGTAATAATCGACAAGTTCAGCGTACCTGAAAAAGAAACATATGATTATGGCATTTCAATCAGATCAAACTGGGCTGATGATGACAGCTTCGTGGATGTGCTGCAATTTCTTAATAACGAAGCTGCATTTGTCAACAATAGTACAGATTTTAATGAATCCTTCAGGGTCATGCAGGCGGTTACAACCATGCAGCTATCACTACCCGGTATATTTGACAGTCTGAGGACATGGTCACTGATGGAGCGGGCATCAGATTTCAATAATTTTCTACTTGAAAGCAGTGAGTTCAATGATCTTATGGAAGCCATGCCTATAGTTATGATTGATTATTGCAATTCAAATGAAAATGATTTTTCAGATAAACTGATGACTGTTATTTTGAAAAAGAATGAATAAGGATTTCCAATGACAGGAACACAATAGGTGGTATAATCATTTCATGAAAAAATCCGGTAAAATACTATGGCTCATACCTTTGGCGGCAATACTGCTTGCAGCAACAATATTCATGCTGCCTGTCTTCAATCTTAAGACAATTGAGGTGGAGACTGAACTTGCGGACAGTTCCGGTGAAATTGCTTTTTCCACGGAACTTAAGCAAGGCTCAAATATGTTCCTGACTCTCTTGAATGAAGGAAATATTTTCACCATGAGGTTTACGGGCGCTGAAAAAAGACTTTATGAAAAATATGAGTTCCTGGAAAATGTTGCAGTCAGAGCAGTGCTTCCATCAACCGTTTTTATTAAGTTTGAAACACGGGAACCGGTTTTTGAAATAGCATACGGTGACAGATATCTTGTCACTGATATCAAGGGATGTGTACTGGGGTCAAGGGATAATCATGTTCTTGGATTCCCAAGGATTACGGGCATGGAAATAGAGCAGTTTTCCCTTGGATGCATAGTTTGCGGGAATGATCCGGGATTTGAAAAGCTTGCAGACATATACAATGAAATGAAAAGCTATGATACAAGATTCCTGACTGCCTTCAGGGAATACATTGAATGGATAGATGTGTCCTCCCGGGATGTCATAGCATTGTATTTCGATGGTAGAGTATTGGTAAAGTTTGATGCAACAGCGGATGTTGCCGGGCAGACGGCAGCAATGTGCAGGATTCTGGCTGAACATATCAAAAGCAATGAAAAGGGAACACTTGACTTCAGTTCGGGCGAAAATCCTGTATTTTCACCGGACTGATGGCACGCAGAGGCAATATGGTGTATACTTTTTTACAATAATTATATATAATTATTTTGTTATTTCCGCATGAGAAAGGGGAACAACATGCTGCAATTCGACATAGATATGGAGCAGTTTGCTCAGATAAAGGTTGTTGGTGTGGGCGGTGCAGGAAACAATGCCGTCAACAGGATGATAAACGCCGGACTCAAGGGAGTTGAGTTCGTTGCGGTCAATACAGACAAGCAGGCTCTGCTGGCATCCAAGGCAACAACAAAGATACAGATAGGAGAAAAGCTGACCAAGGGACTTGGTGCAGGCTCAATACCCGAAATAGGTGAAAGAAGCGCAGAAGAAAGCAAGGATGAGATAGCTTCAACACTCAAAGGTGCCGACATGGTTTTTGTCACAGCCGGAATGGGCGGAGGAACAGGAACAGGCGCGGTTCCAATCATTACAAAGATTGCCAGGGAAATGGGTATACTTGCAGTCTGCGTAGTAACCAAACCCTTTACATTTGAAGGAAAACAAAGAAGTGAAAATGCAAAGAAGGGCATAGAAAAATTAAAAGGTACCATTGACACACTTGTGATTGTACCCAATGACAGACTGCTTCAGCTTGCTGACAGAAAAGCGACCATGGTTGATGCTTTCATCATGGCTGATGATGTTCTGAGATTAGGTGTGCAGAGTATATCCGACCTGATTGCCGTGCCGGGACTTATAAACCTTGACTTTGCGGATGTGAAGACCGTAATGACGGATGCCGGCCTTGCCCATATGGGAATAGGAAGGTCATCAGGAGAAGAAAGGTGCATTGAAGCCGCCAAACAGGCAATACACAGCCCTCTCCTTGAAACATCCATAGATGGTGCAAAGAAGGTTCTTATAAATATCACGGGTGGAAACAATCTGGGCCTGATTGAAGTTGATTCCGCTGCAAACATGATATATGAAGCAGCTGACCCCAATGCAAATATAATCTGGGGGGCTGCAATTGATGAAAACATGGGTGACGAGGTAATGGTTACCGTCATTGCAACGGGGTTTGACGGATCAATGCCCATAAGGACTTCGAAGTACATTGAGAAAATGTTCAATAAAAGCAATGAGGAACCTGTACCTGTAAAGGAAGAGGTTGTTGTAAGTACCATAGATGACGAACCCGATTCCTACGAAACGGATTATGAGTCAGAGGATGAAGCCGTGACAAAGGAAGTCAGGAGCCTTGAGGATTACGCCGGTGACAGTGGTTCTGATGAAGAAGAGGAAAATGAAGAAGACAAGGAAGACGACGGTATAGATATACCGAATTTCCTTAGAAGGCTTTGATAACAACACAGGTTTTCCATGGAAGATGGAGGCAGTAGATGAAGTGTCCATACTGTGGCTATGAAGAAGACAAGGTAATTGATTCCAGACCTACCGAAGAAGGCTATGCCATCAGAAGGAGGAGGGAATGTCTGGGTTGCGGACAGCGTTTCACAACTTATGAAAACCTGGAACGAAAACCCCTCATGGTCATCAAGAAGGATAATTCAAGGCAGACTTTCGACCCCACCAAGCTTTTGAACAGATTGCTCATAGCATGTGCCAAGAGACCCGTTTCGATATCAGTGCTTGAGGAAATAGTGGCTGACATAGAATCCTCGTTCTACAGGGAGCACATGAGGGAAATAACCTCCACTGAAATCGGGGACAAGGTAATGGAAAGGCTGAAGGAAGTTGATGAGGTCGCATATGTACGATTTGCTTCGGTATACAAGGACTTCACCGATGTTGATACATTTACAAGGGAAATAAAGAAGATCAAGAAGGAAAGATGAATCCGGGAGGGCAATGGACTTGAACAGCAGGGAAAGATTATTGAATTCAATAAGAGGAAAAGAAACGGACCGCCTCGCGTGGTCTCCTTTTTTGGCATATTTCTGGGATTACCAGCCGGAAAGTGTAAAGAAGGCAGGACAGCTTCAGTTTCTGAAGGAAATAGGGGCAGACCCACTGTTCAGGGGTTTCTGCACCCTTATAAAGGTGAATTATAAAAAATCAAATGTAATTGACAAAACAAGCGGGAATGAAAGGGTTGTAATCCATGAAACTCCCGTCGGGAACCTTGAAACGAGATATACATACACAACCAATGGCAATACATGGTTCATCACAAAGCACCCAGTAAAGACAGGAGAAGACCTGAAGGTGCTTACCTATCTCAATGAAGACATGGTCATAGAAGCAGATTTTTCGAAGTACAGGAACGGACTTGCCCTTCTTGGCGAAGAGGCCCTTTTGATTCCCATCATCACTCCGGAAATGAAGAGCTCATTCCAGTCCATGATAGAAACATGGATGGGCACCGAGGAAGTTGCCTATGCGGTCTACGATTATGAAGATGAGCTTCTGGCCTGCCTTGATTCCATGAAGAAAAATTCAATTAAATCAGTGGAAATGGCTGTTGAATGCGGAGCTGAGGCATATATCTTCTGGGAGGACAGCTCAACAGGTAATCTGAGTCCGGCCTTCTTCAGGGAATATATATCAGATGAAATATCGGCATGGGCAGATATAATCCACAGGGAAGGCTCCCTGCTGGTTCACCATGCATGCGGCCAGATCAAAGGCCTCATATCCGATATGAGCAAAACAGGAGCGGATGTAATTGAATCAATTTCACCACCTCCCACCGGAGACCTTCACATATATGATGCCAGGAAAATGGCTCCAGAAAACATATGCCTGATTGGAGGGATTGAACCGACAGTCTTGCTTAACAGTAAAATGGATGAACTGAGGGACCATGTCGCTGATATAATAGAGAGGACAGGAAAGAAGGGGTTTGTTCTTGCCAATGCAGATTCGTGTCCTCCGGGCGTTGAAGTGGATAAGTTCCGGATGATATCAGAACTGGTAAAAAGCATAGGGAGGTAGGAATTGCGTATTGCAGCTGTCAAGGTTGATGAGATTCCTGAACTGCTTGAGATATACAATCATTATGTCAGGAACACAACGGTTACATTCAACACGGATGAGCTGGATGAAGAACAGTTCATTGCAGCTTTTTGTGCAGACACCGCAAGATATACCCTCAATACCATTTATGAGGATGACCTCATTGTCGGCTATTCATCATTGAATCCTTTCAACAAGAAGGAAGCTTACAGAAGAAGTGCCTATGTATCAATTTATCTTGCACCGGCATCAACGGGAAAAGGTTTTGGAAGAAGAGTTCTTGAACACCTTGAAAAACAAGCCGGGGAAATGGGTTACAGGTCGTTGATAGCATTGATAAGCAAGGAGAATCAGGGAAGCTGTGCCTTTTTTAAGCAAAACGGATACCGTATGGTTGGTGAACTTCAGGAAGCCGGTGAAAAGTTCGGACGGCTTCTTGATGTTGTATATTATCAGAAACTTATATGAAAACGGTGCTTTTGGAATATTGCATGGCTCTATGATATAATGTGTGCCGTACGACTTTCAGGGGGAGTATATGGGATTGAAGGTAAAGGAAATTTATGGAAATCCGAAGGAGTACAACAACACTTCCGTTGTGCTCATGGGTTGGGTGAGAACCGTCAGAAGTTCAAAGAACTTCGGGTTCATAGAGCTTAATGACGGCTCATTCTTCAAGAATATCCAGATAGTCTTCGAAGATGGAAGACTTCCGAATTTCAGTGAAATTGAAAAACTGACCGTAGGTTCTTCAATAGTTGTAAGGGGAGTCCTTGAACTTACACCCGGAGCAAAACAGCCCTTTGAAGTAAAGGCTGATGAAATTGAAGTCGAAGGACTCAGTGACAGGGAATATCCGCTGCAGAAAAAGAGGCATACCTTCGAATATCTCAGGAGCATTGCCCATCTTAGACCAAGGTCCAACACATTCTCAGCCGTATTCCGTGTTCGTTCCATACTTGCCCACGCAATACATGAGTTCTTCAGACAGAAGGGTTTTGTATATGTACATACACCTATCATCACAGGAAGCGACTGTGAAGGTGCCGGTGAGATGTTCAGGGTTACGACACTCGATGCTAAGAACCCTCCCTTGGACGACAACGGAAAAGTCGATTATTCAAACGATTTCTTCGGCAGGGAGACAAATCTTACCGTAAGCGGTCAGCTTGCTGTTGAAACATATTGCATGGCATTCGGAAATGTATACACATTCGGTCCCACTTTCAGGGCCGAGAATTCAAATACTGCAAGACATGCTTCTGAATTCTGGATGATTGAACCGGAAATGGCTTTCTGTGACCTGGCAGGCGACATGGACACAGCCGAGGAAATGATGAAGTTCATAATCGGTTATGTTCTTGAAAATGCCCCTGAGGAAATGGAGTTCTTCAACAACTTCATCGAGAAAGGTCTTTTTGAGAAACTGGCAAATGTAACAGAATCGAATTTTGAAAGAATAACATATACTGAAGCAATTGAAATCCTGAAGGCCAGCAATGAGCAGTTTGACAACAAGGTCGAATGGGGACTTGACCTTCAGACAGAACATGAAAGATACATTACAGAAAAGCACTTCCAAAAACCAGTTTTTGTAACTGATTACCCAAAGGGAATCAAGGCTTTCTACATGAGGCTCAATGATGACAACAAGACTGTTGCGGCTGTGGATCTGCTGGTTCCGGGTGTGGGTGAAATTATCGGAGGGAGCCAGAGGGAGGAACGCTATGATGTTCTTGTACAAAGGATACAGGAAACCGGTATGAGTGAAGCTGATTACTGGTGGTACCTTGATATAAGAAAATATGGCGGAACCAAACATGCAGGCTTTGGTCTTGGATTTGAGAGAGTCCTTATGTATATAACCGGAATGACCAACATCAGGGATGTCATACCTTTCCCAAGGGTTCCGAGGCATGCAGAATTCTAGGAGATTATTATGGATGAAAAACAAAATTCCGAAGGAAATATCGAGGTATCCGATGCCGTCCTTGTTACATATGTAGAAAAAGCAATAGGTGAAGTAGAGGGCCTGAGTCCGTCGAAGAAAAGAAAACCTGTCAGAATCACAAGGAAGGAAAATGCCTGCATCATTGAGATAGGGGTCGATGTATATTATGGCGTTGAAATTCCCGAAACTGTAAGGACCTTGCAAAGGCTTGTCAAGGAGAGAATTACAATGCTTGCGGGACTGCAGGTTGAAGAAGTCAATGTCATAGTATCAGGACTGAACATTGAAGAACTGATTAAGAAGTAGAATGAAGAAAATCATACTGAACTCAGTAATAATAATCATAACATCAATTGTACTTGTCATACTTGTCTTCTTTACTGATGGAGTGCAGAGCCTGTTCGACCTTATTGTGAGGACCAACTATTACTGGCTTTTTGCTGCATGGATGTGCAATGTTATGTTCTGGGTCTTCGGTGCGGTTACGGTAGGTTTCCTGAAAAGGGGAATCATAGGAAGGAAGAATGACCCCGGACAGAACTTCAAGACCGTCATGGTAGGTCAGTTCTTTTCATCCATTACACCCTTCGCAACGGGAGGGCAGCCTGCGCAGGTTTATATGATGACCAGGATGGGCATAGACGGCGGGACCGGAACCAGTATTGTAATTTTAAAATCAGTACTTCTTCAATCGGTGCTGGTAGCCTATTGCTTTGTCCTTTATCTGGCCAACAGATATTTTCTCATTGCCAATATACCAAAGTTCAACACCCTGTTCTTCATTGGGATTGCAGCAAGCCTTTTGCTTCTTTGTCTTTATGCATTGTTCATGTTCAAGTCAAATGCCGCGGACAAAGCCGTGCATCTTTTCCTTAAAATCTCACACTTCTTCAAGATAACCAAGAATCCTGATGAGAAATTCAACGAAATCAAGGAGTCGCTGACCAGGTTCAAGGATGGATTCCGAATCCTGGCAAAAAGGAAGACATATCTGTTTCTTGCATATATGGCCCAGATAGCCCAGCTGACTTCACTGTTTCTGGTACCGGTTTTCATGATGCGTGCACTGGAAGGTGCGTTCATGTTCACCAATGAGCTTTTTGTGTGTACGGCAATGGTTGTAATGATAGCTGCCATGGTTCCGACACCGGGAACAACAGGGGGGGCTGAAGGACTCAGTCTGCTTTTCATATCTCCCTTCTTCTACAATTCACCAAAGATGTCGGTAATCCTGATATGGAGGATCCTTACATACTATTCCAATATTATTTTCGGCGGTATATTCTGTCTTTTCGTGAAGGAGAGACCACTTAAGTCATCTGACGGCGGGGAGGAACTTATTGAAGTATAGGATACTTTGCTGTGATGTACTGGAAGGTGAAATAAATTACATTTTATCCGGGACAGAACACTCTTATGATATTGTTTACACAAAAAAAGCAGAGCATGAGAAACCCGATGAACTGAGGGCCAAAATACAGGCACTGATAGATGAAAGCACCGGGTTTGATGCAATTCTGCTGGGTTATGGTTTATGCGGTAATTCCATTGCCGGTATCAAGGTGCGCGAGATTCCTGTTATAGTACCAAGGGCCCACGATTGCTGCACCCTTTTCCTTGGCTCAAGGAAAAGGTTCAATGACATTTTTGAAGGAAGGGAAAGCATGGGCTGGGGCAGTACCGGGTATTGCCGCAGGGACGGTGATTACCTGAGGAACAGCGATACAGGAAGTGTTCTTGGATATGACAGGACCTATGAAGAATATGTTGAGGAGTATGGAAAAGAGAACGCTGATTTCATCTGGGAAACCATTCATCCCAAAAGACAGTCGGACGAAGTCATGTTCATAGATATTCCGGAGACCCATGACGCCGATGTATTTGAAGGTTTCATGCAGGAGGCAACCGGGAACGGACAGAAGGTGATTGTCGAGAAGGGAAGCATTGATTTGCTACGCAGGTTTGTTTCGGGTGATTGGAACGATGATTTCCTTGTTGTGAAACCGGGATGTGAAATAACGGCGGTTTATGGAAAAGAGGAAATAATTTCTTCCAGGGGTTGAAAAATATGACAAAAAATGTTAAATTAATGAAGGAGGAAGCATGCCTTTGCTGATACTTGCTTCTGGATCTCCCAGAAGACAAGAAATGATGAAACGTATAACCGATGATTTCATAGTTATGGTACCTGACATTGATGAAACTCCCCTGGAATCTGAAAGTCCTGAAGATATGGTGCTCAGGCTTGCAATGGAAAAAGCCCGTGCTGTATACGATAAGGAGGGGAGCAAGATACCTGTCCTTGCCGCTGACACCATAGTGGTGATAGACGGAATTATACTCGGTAAGCCGGGAACCTACGAAGAAGCCTCAATGATGCTTGGACAATTGGCGGGGAGATATCACGAAGTAATAACAGGGGTTGCCCTTGTTGAAGGAGATGACGGGAAAGTACAATCATTTACCGAAACAACAAAAGTGCTTTTTGCAGAACTTGATGAAAGGGAAGTCTCGGACTATATTGCAACCCATGAACCCATGGACAAGGCAGGAGCCTATGGAATACAGGGGCACGGTGGTAAATTCATAAAACGTATTGACGGTTGCTTCTATAATGTGATGGGTTTTCCGCTCAACAGCATTTATTCACTTCTTAAGGGTGCAGGCATAATCTGATTCCTCCTGACAAATCTGTCATTCCGGGGAGGGACACAATGGAAAGACTGCGAATGAAGGACATGCCCTTCGAGGACAGGCCTTATGAAAAACTGGAAAAAACAGGTGCAGAGAATCTCACTGATGCGGAACTTCTTGCTATAATCATCAGAACCGGGAGCCGTAAGGATACAGCCCTTGACCTGACAAGAAGAATCATAAGCACCCATTCAGGGGACAGTGGTCTTGGCTCCCTGAAGAAAGCATCCATAAGCCAGTTATGCGAAATCAAGGGTGTGGGCAAGGTAAAGGCCATACAAATCAAGGCGGCCATGGAACTTGGGTCGAGACTTAAAAAACCAGTATCGCTGAATGGGAAACACAGGATTTCATCCCCCGATGACATAGGTATCCTTTACATAGAAAGATTCAGGCATCTGTCCAGGGAATATTTTACTGTGCTTGTTCTCAATACTCGCAACGAAATCATAAGGGAACTGAATATATCCATCGGAAGCCTGTCTGAAACGGTGGTCCATCCCAGGGAAGTATTCTCTGAAGTGATAAAGGAGCCTGCCGCGGCTGTAATACTTATGCACAACCATCCAAGCGGTGACCCTGCACCAAGCTCAAACGACAAGGAGACAACAAAAAGATTGGTTGAAGCAGGAAAAATACTGGGCATCCGAATACTTGACCATGTTATAATAGGAGACGGAAATATATTCAGTTTCAAGGAGAATGGTTTACTGTAATCATTTGAAGCTGCACAAATAATTTATTTACCGGATTTGGAGGCAATGATGTCATTGTTCGGAAGAGATATTGGAATTGACCTTGGTACAGCCAACACAATTATTTATGAACGCGGGAAGGGAATCATCCTCAGGGAACCGTCTGTGGTTGCTGCTGACGAGAAGAAAAAGGAAGTAATAGCAGTAGGGGAAGAGGCAAAGAAAATGGTCGGCAGGACCCCGGGTACAATCAGCGCAATCAGACCTTTGAAGGAAGGTGTAATCGCTGATTACAACTGCACCTTGCAGATGCTCAACAGATTCATAAGAAAAGCAGTCGGAAAAAGGATGTTCGTAAAACCCAGGTTGATAATCTGCGTTCCTGCAGGTGTAACGAAGGTTGAAAAAAAGGCCGTTATAGAGGCCGGACTTGAAGCGGGGGCCAAGGAAGTATTTGTTGCAGAGGAATCAATCATGGCAGCCCTTGGAGCAGGACTTCCTGTTCTGGAACCCACCGGAAACATGATTGTGGACATCGGGGGCGGTACTTCTGAAGTAGCAGTCATTTCCATGGGGAGGATTGTAACGAGCACTACCCTTCGTATAGCAGGAGACCGTTTTGATGAGGTTATTTCGCAGTATATAAGGAAAAAATACAGACTGTTCATCGGTAACAGGACTGCTGAGAACATAAAGATACAGATTGGTACCCTTTATCCTTCCGATTACTCAGATGAAATGGAAATAAGGGGCAGAAACATGACACAGGGCCTTCCGGTGAATCTGACCATAACTTCTGATGAAATAGCAGAAGCCATGGAGGACATTGGGAATGAGCTTCTTGAGGCAGTCAGAAGCACCCTTGAAAGAACCCCGCCCGAACTTGCAGCCGATGTCATGGTGAACGGTATATATCTGTCCGGCGGCGGAGCATTGATAAGAGGCATTGATAAGTTCATAAGTACCAGAACCGGAAACATACCTGTATATATAGCAGAAAATCCACTTGATTGTGTTGCTATAGGAACCGGAAAGGCACTTGAGAACATAGATTACCTTAGCGGAGCTACGAGGAAATAAGGAGTCCGGATTGATCAAACTCCTGAAAAACAGAAAGTTTCAGATAGCATTGTCTGTCATAGCTTTGCTTTTTATAATCCTCCTTTCGGTGGACAGGTTCAGCAAGGTGAATATTATCAGGAACATTGTTACTGCTCCTGTTGTTTTTGTACAAAAAGGTGTAAAGGCTGCCGGGGATTGGTTCGGTGGAATAATCTCCGGAATCAGAGGATACAAGGACGTAATTGACCTGAACAATGAGCTTAAGGACGAAAATCTTGACCTCAGGCAGAAGGTTACTTCACTTACTCAGCTTGAAGAAGAGAATCAAAGACTGAGGACAGCTCTCGGACTGAAGGATAAATTCTCTGAATATGATGTAATAGGTGCAAACATCGTAGGGTCGAATCCGGGCAATTTTTACTATAATTTCAGGATTGATGCCGGAAGCCTGGATGGGGTTGTAATCGATGCCCCTGTTGTTGCCGGGGACAATGTCCTTGTCGGAAGGGTTTATAGTGTTGACCTTACATCTGCTGTAATAATCCCAATGATTGACGAAAAAAGCGGTATAAGTGTATGGAACACCAAATCCGAGGGAGGCCAGGGAATTGTAAAGGGTGACATTGAACTGAAGGAACAGGGAAAATGCCTCATGGATACAATCAGCGAGGAGTTCAGGCTTCAGGTAGGCGATGTAATAGAGACATCAGGAATCGGCAGTGTTTATCCAAGGGGAATTCTTGTAGGAGTTGTAGAGAAAATCAACAGGGAGGAATCCCTCATTGAAAGAAATGCAATAATTGAACCATTGGTCAATTTCAATGAAATAAGGGAAGTATACATCCTGGTGGAAAAAGACAGGGGCGATTGATATGAAGTCATACAAATGGCATGCAATCCTGTTTTTGTTTATCATGGTGATAGTACAGCCGTATATCTTTGAATGGACCGGGATTGGTGGTGTTTCCATCAATTTTGTGATGTATTTCACAATGCTTTTTGCATTTACCAAGAAGCCCGGGCAGTCCTTTGTGCTGGCTGTTGCAATAGGTCTGGTCTATGACATGATATACAGCATATGGATAGGTAAGATGATAATAGTGCTGGTCCTCGGTACAGCTTTGGTATTGATATTCAACAAGAGGATATATCGTGAGAATATTCCGGCCCTGTCCATTTTCTTCCTTGTGTCAATGTTCCTTTTGGAAAATATAAACACGATACTTGAAACGGGCTTCATAGACTACATCAATAACTTTGTATTGATCCAGGGACATCTCATTTGGATTGCCGTTTATGCAGCTGCGTTGTCGGTTCTTACAGGAGCTTTATATTTCCTCGCTTCACTTAAGGGTGACAGGAGTATAAGGATGAAAGGTGCAAAATAATATGAAGATTTCTGATGTACTGAAAAACAGATATTTCATATTGATCATTGTGCTGGTAATCTGCTCCATTGGACTGATTGTCAAGTTGTATGACATGCAGATAGTAAAGGGAGACGAATATGCGTTGATGTCATCCAAGAAGGTCACCCACAGCTTTGACATCGAAGCTCCCAGGGGTCTTATATATGACGCAAACGGCCGGCTCCTTGCATACAACAGGGAAAGCAATGACCTTTATATGACAAAGGCCTATACCGAGGATGATGAACTCAATGCCGGACTCCTGATGCTCAGTGAAATACTGAAGGCAAATGGTGAAACATATTATAAGACCCTCGAAAAATATATGCTTAAGTCTCCAAATGTATTCAATCCTGACAAGACAATGGAACAGATATATGAGTGGCAGCAGAATGCAGACCTTTTTGATATCCAGGAAAAGGACCTTATAAACAATGCCAAGGAGTTCTTTGTGTTCCTCAAGGACAAGTTCAATGTTTCCGACGAGTATTCATATGACGAGGCCTTTGCCATTGTGACAATGAGATATGAGATACTCATCAATCGTTGGAACTATGTTACAGGAGGCAGGATAAGGATTGCAGAGGATGTATCACTTAAAACAATCGGTGAAATTTCCGAGCTCAGACATCTTATAAAAGGCATCATTGTACAGAAAAAGATGGTTCGGGAGTACGGAAACGTCATGGATGTTGCCCATGTACTGGGATATATAGGCAGGGTAACTGCTGATGAGTTGGCTGACAGGGAAGGATATGACAGCGGTGATTTCATAGGAAAAAGCGGTATTGAGCTGTTTTATGAGGATTATCTCCGTGGAACCAACGGGCACCTTATGGTTGAGACGGACACAGAAGGTACGATACTCAGACGATTGAGCGGTATGGATGAAGTTCCCGGAAACAATCTGTCGCTGACCATTGACATGAATCTTCAGCGTGTTGCCATGGATTCCCTTGAAAGGACAATTACACAGATCAGGAACAGGTATGACGGGGATGCTAATTTCGGTGATGCCCATGCAGGTGCAGCGGTGGTAATAGAAGTCAGTACGGGAAAAGTGCTTGCAATGGCAAGTTATCCCACCTATGACCCGGGGTGGTTCATCCACAATGACACTGTTTCTGTAGCCAAGCGTCTGGATGCAATGTTTGATTCATATGGAACCCCGATGTTCAACAGAGCCATACAGGGGAGATATACACCTGGATCCACATACAAGCCTATCGTAGCCATTGCGGCACTCGAGGATGAAAACCTTGACTATGACAGTGAGTCACTTGTTTTGTGCGATGGTAAATGGACTTATGATGAATGGACATACTGGTGTTATGAATACAGGGAATTCCATTGGACCCATGGTGCAATCACCATCTCAGAAGGAATAGAGACCAGCTGTAACCTGGTATTCCATAAACTTGGTATAGCTACCGGGATTGACAATATATCAAAATGGGCAAAAGCCTTTGGACTCGATTGTAAAACAGGCATTGATCTGAATGATGAGATTCCGGGGATAATCGCCGACAAGGAATACAAGTACAGTACATTCAATGAAAGATGGTGGTCGGCTGATACTGGGCAGTCATCTATAGGTCAGCTTTATAATAGCTTCACGCCCATTGAAATGGCTGTTTATGCGGCAGCTCTGGCAAACGGAGGAAAAAGGCTTGTTCCATATATCGTGGATACAATAACGGATGATGACGGTAATATAGTCTATCAGGCTGAAACAATTTTTGAACAAATAGAGTGGTCAGAGGATACAAAGAAAGTAATTTCAGAAGGAATGAGCAGTGTTACCCTTGATGGTACTGCCAGTAAAGTATTTGACGATTACCCGATCAATGTTGCCGGAAAGACCGGAACAGCTGAGACCGGAAGAGAGGCAGATGAATCGTCTAACGGTATCTTCATCTGCTACGCTCCTGTGGAGAATCCGCAGATAGCCATAGTCACAGTAATTGAAAACGGAGTATGGGGATCATATACTGCACCGGTTGCGAAGGATATACTGAGTGCATATTTTGGAATAAGGGGAGATTTGGAATGGGAAAAGGATTATTCCACATTTATTACGGAGAGGGAAAGGGCAAGACTACCGCATGCGCCGGCCTCGCAATGAGGATGGCAGGCAGCGGAGGTAGGGTTCTATACGCCTTCATGCAAAAGGGCGTCAAAAGCTCAGAGGTAAGGCTCATGGAGAAGATTGAGGGAATCGATGTTTTTCAAGTGTGCAAAATCACGAAATTCACACATCTTCTCAGTGATTCTGAGCGTGCTGAGTATAACAGACAGCATAAGGACGGATGGGAAAAGATATTGGATATGGCTGATACAGGTCAGTATAATATGGTTGTTGTTGATGAAATGCTGGGAGCACTGAAGGAAGGTGCCATCGGACTTGATGATGTGATGGAAGTTGTTCTTGATGACAACCGAAGTTATGAACTGGTATTCTCAGGAAGGGAAGCTCCTGTGAGGATCGTTGAGGCAGCTGATTATGCATCGAGGATAGAGGAAGTGAAGCACCCGTATACCAGGGGAATAAAAGGTAGAAAAGGAATCGAATTCTAAAGGAGTTTTTGATGGCTGAAGTGAAATTGGCAACCGGCTGGAAGGATTTCAGTCTTTTGAGTACAGGCAACGGGGAGAAAGAAGAGCAATGGGGAGAATATATATTGCGAAGGCCGGAGCCGCAGGCAGTCTGGCCCCATGACGGGTCATGGCAGAAAGCTCATGCCGTATATCACCGCAGCAGTTCCGGAGGGGGACACTGGGAACATCTGAAGGATATACCCGAGCGCTGGGTAATAGGATACAGGAATCTCAGGTTTAATGTTGAAACCATGGGATTCAAGCATACGGGTCTTTTCCCTGAACAATCAGTCAACTGGGATTTCATGGAAGACAGGATAAAAAATGCAAACCGTGAGATCAATGTATTGAATCTGTTTGCCTATACAGGCGGGGCAACGGCTGCATGTGCAGGCGCAGGTGCTGCGGTATGTCATGTGGATTCAGCAAAGGGAATGGTAGCAAGGGCCAAGGAGAATCTTGCTCTTTCCGGACTTTCGGAGAAACCTGTCCGTTTCATAGTTGATGATGCAAGAAAGTTTGTACAAAGGGAAATCAGAAGGGAAAGAAAATATGACGGTATCCTTATGGATCCTCCGGCATATGGAAGGGGACCCTCCGGGGAATTGTGGAAGATTGAAGACGAGTTGTATGGTTTGGTTGAATTGTGTTCAGAACTGTTGTCAGACAATCCGGTTTTCTTTCTCGTAAGCACATATGCATCAACCATTACTCCTTTGCTGATGGAGAACATATTGAACATGATTCTGGTGAAAAACAAAGGCGGCAGCGTTGAAACCTATGAGCTGGGTCTGAAAAGCAGATACAATGGAATAGTTCTGCCCTGTGGGTTTACCGGCAGGTGGGTGCCATGATTAAAATACTTTATGAGGACAACCATGCAATAGCTGTGGTAAAACCTCCCGGCATACCTGTCATGCCCGATATCTCCGGTGATGAGTGCATCATTGAAATGGTCAAGGCTTATATAAAGAAGAAGTATGAAAAACCGGGCGATGTATTTCTTGGACTGGTTCACAGACTTGACAGGCCAACCGGCGGAGTAATGGTCTTTGCCAGGACTTCAAAGGGCGCATCAAGACTATCGGAACAAATCCGGGAGAGCAGGATGGAAAAGACATATCTTACGATACTCGAGGGCATCCTTGAACAAAAATCAGGCCGGATTGAATCATATCTTCTCAAGGACAGGGATTTGAACAAGTCCTGTACAGTTACCGGGGGTACTGCCGGGGCCCGTAAAGCAGTGCTGGAATATTCGGTCCTCAGGGAGAAGAACGGGCTTTCACTTGTAGAAGTACATCTTGTTACAGGGCGGCATCATCAGATCAGAGTACAGTTCTCCGAAATGGGGAATCCGGTCCTTGGTGACACAAAATACGGAGCAAAGAAGAAGGACCACAATCTTGCGCTGTGGTCCAGGAAACTTGTTTTTTCTAAACCTGTGGGAGGAGACCCCGTAATTGTGGAAGCCGACCCTGATTATTGCAGGGATCCCTGGAGTCTCATGAGCTGATCTAATTTTTTCTGTGCCTGCTCAGGGGTCAGGGTAGACAATCCGTCAAATTTCAGCTGAACGCACTTTTTCATATATCTTACTGCACTGTCGGTATCTTTCATCCTTTGCATCAAGTCTGCCATGTTATAGTAAGCTTCAGGGAACTGAGGGTCTTTCTTCATCAGTTCCTCATATATGTCAAAGGCCTCATCCAGCCTGTTCAACTTAATATATGTCAAACCGAGGTTGTCCAGGATTGCTTTGTTGGAACCATTGTACTTATAAGCTTTTTCATTGAGTTCAAGGGCCTTTGAAAGATCATCGCCTAATGTTATGACGTATCCATAGCTTCCGTACAACACAGTTGACTCGCCTTCATCCAGCAACTTTTCATATAATTCCAGGGATTCGGTAATACGGTTCTTTTTCCACAGAAAAAGTGCCTTGTTTATTGAAAGGCTGTATTTTTCCTGGTCCGTCATTTTCCTTGGCTCGGTTTCGCCGATGATTTCTCCTGCCTTATCATATTTGGCAGCCTTTAAAAGCAGATATATGAACATAAGGGCAGTATGTACTGTGGAGTTCTTCAGTTTATATGCCTTGAATGCATATACGATTGCCTTGTCAAGATTATCCCTCTTGCTATGATAGCCGGTGAAAATCTTCAGGATGTTCTCGTACTGAAATAGGACAAATATCGAGAAGTAAAGGACTATGGCAATGCCCATTATTATGTAAAGCTTGTTGATAGCAAGCATAAGAAGACCAATTGGGAAAACAACATATATAAGCAGTGATTTTATTTTAGCCATCTTTCATCCTCCGTTTAAGCAAGGTTTATTATACATTGGTTGTGTAGAAAGGGGCAAGAAAGAATTAAGTTTCAATCAATCGTTGATGATGTGGGACATGGAATACAATCCTGTTTTCTTTTTGCTTATGAAGATTGCAGCCTTCAGGGCACCTTCAGCAAATATATTCCTTGAAAGAGCTTCGTGCTTAATTTCTATTATTTCATCATTGCCGGCAAAGACAACCGTATGCTCTCCCACTATTGAACCGCCCCTGATGGAATGAACACCTATTTCACCGGCATCCCTTTTTTCTCTTCTGGTGGTTCTGTCATATATGGGTTCCTTTGGTGTTGAAAGTGCCTCATTGATTGATTCCAAAATGGATATTGCCGTGCCGCTTGGAGCGTCAAGTTTGTTGGAGTGATGTTTCTCGATTATTTCTATGTCAAAAAGGCCCTCTGTAAAGGCTGCGGCTTTTTTAGCAAGTTCCATCACAAGATTGACTCCCATGGACATATTGGCACTTCGAAAGACTGCGCAGTCAATGGATATTTCGGATAGTCTTGTAAGCTGTTCCGCTGAAAGACCGGTTGTTGCCATGACAAGGGGAATTTTATTGCTCTGACAGAACCCGGTTATTGTATCAAAGGCAGCAGGATGTGAGAAATCAATCACTGCATCCATGTCGACAGGGCATTTCCCGATATCCGTATAGACAGGAAATCCTGCAGATGAATCGGGTTTCACATCATACCCTGCAACTATTTCAATGTTGCTGCGGGTCTTTGCTATGCCGGCAATTACTTGCCCCATTCGACCACTGCAGCCTGACAAAAGGATTCTGGTCATTTGATTCTCCTTATTTGATCAACCGGTGTTTCTTCATTGCTTCCTTCAGGATGCCTGTATGGTCATCGTCCATTTCAACAAGGGGAAGCCGTACGTCCCCGGTGCCATAGCCCATAAGGCTGAGAGCCTTTTTGATTGGTATGGGATTGGTTTCAAGACCAAGGGCTTTGACCAGTGGATGTATTTCATAGAATATGCTCCTTGAGGTCACAATGTCACCTTTCAGGTATGACTCGGTTATGGCATGTGTCTTGCCCGGTATGATATTCGACATGACTGAAATCAATCCCCTGGCTCCAAGAGCCATGAACTGGAGGACTTCATCATCACTTCCGGAATAAACAGTAAAGTCGTCAGGGGTGCCGGAAATGATATCCGCAACCTGGAATATGTTGCATTCCTTGACGCCTACGATATTGGGGACCTGAGAAAGTCTTATAATGGTAGCAGCATCAATGTTGACCACTGTGCGTGATGGCACATTATATAGTATTACCGGAAGTTCCACGCTGTCTGCAATGACTTCAAAGTGCCTTACAAGCCCCCTTTGGATGGACTTATTATAATAGGGAGCCACGGAGAGCAGTGCATCTGCCCCAGCTTCCTGTGCCATCTTGCTGAGTTCAACTGCATGGGCTGTATCATTGCTTCCTGTGTTCGCAATTACCGGAACCCGTCCTTTTGTATAGTTGACGCCGAATCTTATGACATCCATGTGTTCATTGTCCGGCATGGTTGAGGACTCTCCTGTGGTTCCACAGAACAATAGTGCATCAATTCCTTCATTTATCTGGAAATCAATCATCCTTGCAAGGGTGTCATAATCCACCTTTCCGTCCTTGAAAGGGGTTGCCATGGCTGTTGCCGCTCCCTTGAATACGATGTTCTTCTGGTATGTCATAAAATCTCCTATGAATATTCCCAAATTCTTATCAGTTCCTGTGCAATCTGAACTGCATTGGTTGCAGCGCCTTTTCTTATGTTGTCAGCAACCACCCACATATTGATACCTGATTCAAGGCTTTCGTCCCTGCGGATTCGGCCTACGAATACTTCATCCCTTCCTGCTGCTTCCTTTGCAAGAGGGTAGATGTTTGCAGCCGGTTCATCCCTGAAGATGATTCCTGGGGAAGATGCCAGTATATCCTTGAGTTCATTTAGGTCAAACTGCTTCTCAAACTCAACATTGATGGATTCGCTGTGGCTGTAGAAGACAGGAACACGAACGGTTGTTGCCGTAACCCTGAGACCGGGGGCATGGAGTATCTTCCTGGTTTCCCATACCATCTTCATTTCTTCCTTTGTATATCCATTGTCCATGAAAACATCAATATGAGGAATGCAGTTTCCGGCAATTGGGTGGGGCATGATCTTCGGGGGTTTTCCGGCAAGTGAGTCTGTAAGTTCGTCATAACCCTTCTTTCCTGCGCCTGAAACAGATTGATAAGTACTGTAGACCACCCTCTTGATTTCATATCTGTCATGCAGGGGTTTAAGCGCGACCACTGCCTGAATGGTGGAACAGTTTGGATTTGCTATTATTCCTTTGTTCAACCTTATAACCTCC
>Ga0209203_1001157_pt1 | contig 19945 bp, 15 predicted proteins | sample AD_UKC109_MetaG_FD_184423 | JGI IMG/M metagenome (GOLD analysis project Ga0209203, IMG submission 184423) | Active sludge microbial communities of municipal wastewater-treating anaerobic digesters from Hong Kong - AD_UKC109_MetaG (SPAdes)... | ecosystem: Engineered > Bioreactor > Anaerobic >... | reverse complement strand
CCGGCGCCATCTCGTCGCAGTTGTCTGCGGTAAAGATCTTGCGGTCAACCACGATGCCGTATTCGCCGTGCGGAACACGCAGCGAGGTGTCGCGGACTTCGCGGGCCTTGTCGCCGAAAATGGCGCGCAGCAGGCGTTCTTCCGCCGTCAGTTCAGTCTCGCCTTTCGGAGTGACTTTGCCGACGAGGATATCACCGGCACGCACTTCGGCGCCGACGCGGATGATGCCCTGTTCATCGAGGTCTTTCAGGGCCTCTTCGCCGACGTTCGGGATATCGCGGGTGACCTCTTCGGGTCCCAGCTTGGTATCGCGGCATTCGAGTTCGTGTTCTTCGATATGAATGGAGGTGAACACGTCGTCGCGCACGATTTTTTCATTGATGAGAACCGCGTCCTCGTAGTTGTAGCCCTCCCAGGTCATAAAACCGATCAAGACGTTCTTGCCGAGGGAGATTTCGCCCTGGCTGGTCGCCGGACCGTCGGCAATCACCTGTTCCGCTTCGACCCGCTCGCCGACTTCGACGATCGGACGCTGGTTGATACAGGTACCCTGGTTGGAACGCATAAATTTGATCAGGTGGTATTCCCTTTCCGTTCCATCATCGGATTTGATGATGATCTTGTCGGCGGTAACAGAAGTGCAGATGCCGGCATTTTTAGACTTGAGCACAACGCCCGAGTCATAGGCGGCCTTGTATTCGATGCCGGTCGCGACGATCGGCTGTTCGGAAACGAGCAGCGGAACGGCTTGACCCTGCATGTTCGAGCCCATCAGGGCGCGGTTGGCGTCGTCGTTTTCAAGGAGGGGGATCATCGCGGTCGCGACCGAGACGACCATCTTCGGCGAGACGTCCATATAGTCGATTTTTTCACGCTCGATTTCGAGAATCTGGTCGCGGTAACGGGCGTTGACGCGGGGATTGACAAAACGCCGTTCCTCATCCAGCGGCTCGTTGGCCTGTGCGACGATGTAATCGTTCTCGTTGTCGGCGGACATGTATTCTACGATCTCGGTGACCTTGCCGGTCTCCTTGTCGACCTTCAGATAAGGCGCTTCGATAAAGCCGTATTCGTTGATTTTGGCAAACGTGGCCAGATAGGAGATCAGACCGATGTTGCTGCCTTCCGGGGTCTCAATCGGGCACATTCTGCCGTAGTGCGAATAATGCACGTCACGAACCTCGAACGAGGCGCGGTCACGCGAAAGACCACCCGGACCGAGTGCCGATAAACGGCGCTTGTGTTTTAACTCTGCCAGTGGGTTGGCTTGATCCATGAATTGGGACAACGGTGACGAACCGAAGAACTCTTTGATCGCAGCCGAGACGGGCCGGATCGAGAGCAGGCTCTGCGGGGTCACGGTCTCGCTGTCGGCCAGCTGTAGGGTCATGCGCTCTTTGATGATGCGCTCCATGCGGGCAAAGCCGATGCGGAACTGGTTTTGCAGCAATTCGCCGACCGAACGGATACGGCGGTTGCCCAAATGATCGATGTCGTCGACCGTGCCGACGCCGCTTGCAAGGCCGTTCAAATAGTTGATGGACGCCAAAATGTCCTCAAACATCATATGTCTGGGGATCAAATCGTTAATCCGGTTATAAAGCTCTTCTTTCAGCGCGTCGCGGTCGAGTTCCATGTCCAGAATTTCGCGCAGCAGCGGGAAATAGACTTTTTCATAGACGCCGATCTCTTCAAGTTCTTCCTCAGTCAGATCGACAAAACCGCGAATGTCGACCATCTTATTGGTAAAGACAACAACGTCTTTATCCTCAACCGAGAGCAGGACGCGGTCGACGCCGTGGTTCTCAAGGAATCGGGCGCGTTCGCGGGTCATGGTCTCTTCGGCATCGGCGATGATTTCGCCGGTCAGCGGGTCGGCAACCGGTGCGGCAAGGGTCTTGCCGGTGATGCGGTCTGCCAGTCCGAGCTTTTTGTTGTACTTGAACCGTCCGAAACGGGCGGTGTCGTATTTGCGGGGATCAAAGAACTGACCGTTGACCAGCGAATAGGCCGAATCGACCGTAGGCGGTTCACCCGGACGCAGCTTGCGGTAGACTTCCAGCAGCGCCTCTTCGGTATTGCGGGTACCGTCTTTCAGCAAAGTGGCCTCGATGCGGTCATCATTCTCACCGAACATCCCGCGGATGGCGTCGGTCTCGGGGATACCGAGTGCGCGCACCAGACAGGTCATCGGCAGCTTGCGGTTCTTGTCGATACGGACATAGAATGTGTCCGAAGTGTCGGTTTCATACTCAATCCACGCGCCGCGGTTCGGGATGATGGTCGCCGAATACAGCGGTTTGCCGCTCTTGTCGTAGGACATATCGAAATACACGCCCGGCGAACGGACGAGCTGCGAGATGATCACGCGTTCGGCGCCGTTGATGATAAACGTGCCGCTTTCGGTCATCAGCGGAAGGTCGCAAATAAAGATGTCGTGCTCGTTGATCTCACCCGTGGTCTTGTTGTGCAGACGGGTCTTGACAAACAAACGGGTGGTGTAGCTGACGTCGCGTTCCTTGCACTCGGCGACAGAATATTTGGGTTCCTTGTCGGTGCGGAAGTCAATGTAGTCCAGCGTCAGATTGTTGTTATAATCCGAGATCTGAGAGGCATCGCGCAGGACTTCTTTGAGACCTTCGCGCATAAACCACTCATAGGAGTCGCGCTGAACTTCGATGAGGTTGGGCATTTCGGCAACCTCGTTGATGCGTGAGAAACTCTTGCGCTCGGTTTTTCCGAGCATCACAGGTTTCACGTTGACCACTGATGTATCACTCCGTTTTTATAAAATCGACCGCCATCCAATCCGGCAGTCCGAGATGTCATAATGGTGTGGAAATCGGAAAATACATTTTAAGATCGTGTATAAACACGCCGTTTTCCGACACTTGTCCCACCCGCCCCGAGAGACCGCATTCGCGCTTAGCGGCATACCGTCCCATGATAAGCGTTAGAGTATTATACTATCTTTTGCAACCCGTGTCAAGAAATATTTTAAAGATTTTTAATGTTTTTTCATTTACCTTTCATGAGGTTTATGTTAGAATGGTAAATATTGTAGTTTGATTATTGGTCGAAATCAATTCTTTCATTCAGGAGGCACAGCATGAAAATTCTTGTCACCGGCGGAGCCGGTTTTATCGGCTCAAACATGGTCAATGTTCTGGAGCAGCAAGGCCACGACGTGGTCATCATCGATAATCTCTCGACGGGCAATATCAAAAACCTCAAAACGAATCTCCCGTCTACAAAATTCTATCTTCAGGATATCCGCAACCCAGAGATCAAAAAGTTGTTTGAGATCGAACGCCCCGAAATCGTCGTCCACTTCGCCGCACAGGCCTCGGTTATCGACTCGGTCAAAGACCCGATGCTGGACGAGGACATCAACCTGAAAGGCATTATCAATCTGATTCTGTCCAGCGTCGCAACCGGCGTGAAAAAATTCATCTTCATCTCCACCGGCGGAGCGATTTACGGCGATGCCGACCAAGTTCCCACCTCCGAGACCTATCTGCCCGACGCCGTCTCACCTTATGCGCTCACGAAAAAGACCTCCGAAAATTACCTCGCCGTGTTTCACAAGCTGTACTCGCTCAACTATACGGTATTGCGCCTCGCCAATGTCTACGGTCCCCGCCAAATGCCCAAAGGCGAGTGCGGTGTAGTTCCGATTTTCTTTGAAAAATGCATGAAAAACGAAGATGCCGCCCTGCTGACCTACCCCGACATGCCCGACGGCACCTATCGGGACTATGTTTATGTCGGCGACGTCTGCGCGGCAGTTTTAAAATGTATTGACCGCGGGGACTGCGATATTTTTAATATCGGCACCGGCGTTTCGCTCTCCATGCGGCAAATTTTCGAACAAATCAAGACCGTCGTCGGCTCAACCAATCAATTGATCACCAAAAACCCCCGCCTCGGAGACGTCCGCAAAAGCGCACTGGATTGCCGCAAGGCAAAACAAATCCTCGGCTGGCAGCCCCAAATCACCTTTTCCGAAGGTTTAGAACATACTTATCATCACTTGAAAGAAAACAAGTAGTGCCGAAAGTAGGGGTATTATGAGTAAAAAGGCAATTCTGTCCCTTTGCATCTTGATTTCCGGATTGGCTTTTTGCCTTCTCTTTGGCTGTTCCGGCCCGCCGGAAAGCAATTCTTCCCGGATTAACCAAACTTCCTCACCGATTTTCACAACCTCTCATTCTTTCTCGTTTCCGCCCGTCTCGTGGGGAAAATCCTCGTCTATACCTTCCGCCATTTCGGAACCCCTCCCTTCGGAGTTGTTGCTTAAGTTCGCGGTAACAGGTTTCAATTCGCATTCAATTCCGATCAGCCTATATTACTATTACCGCTCCGAAGGCAAACCGCCCGACGATTATATGACCAATTTCCAGAGCATTAATGCATGCTATGCCGCCATCGCTGCCGGCGCTATTGAGTATAAATACGATTCATCGCGTCAAAAGCGGTATTCATCCTTCTACGATCTGGCGTTCGTACCCTGGTCGGACGAACTCGCAAAATCCTACGAGACCGGCGAATTTACCTTCGGCAAAGTTCCCGTCGCCAAAGACGCGGTGATTTTTGTAACAAAGACCAAAGAGGAGAAGGAGCAGCCGCAGTTCAACCTGACGAGCGAACAGATTCACGCAGTTTTTTTCGAGGGTAAAACGGTCTATGTTAGCGACGGCGGCGTCGAAAGGTGGCTTGTGCCAATCGGAGGTTACTATCAGACCGAAATCCCGGAATTGATCGACAGCGATTACGAGGTCTTCCCCGACACAGTCATCAATGAATTTGACAATCCCGCTACCGTCGATGTAGGAGACGAAAACGTCGTCTTGATCTGGCCGGTTTATTACATTGTCGGGACCAGAGGGGGGATAGGCCTAAACGGCGTAATTGCTTCGATTGACGGAATCACCCCCGATATTGATAATATCCTCGACGGGACCTACGCTTACTCCCTTACCTACTATGCGATTTACGATTCAAGCAATGCCGAAGCCAAAGCGCTTGCCGAACTGCTCGGCAGCGACAAGGGGCAGGAAGAAATCCTAAATGACGCCGTGATCGCCAACCTGCGCGGCGAATCGGATTACCGTTAATTTTATTTTCAATCACACAAAACCCGGACGCCGTCTGATTTGCGGCGTCCGAATTTTCTCTCTTCTCAAGCGAAGCGTGCTGTTTTGTGTTATAATACTTTTATGATTTATGATTTATTTTTTCTGTGTGATATGTTAAAAATAAAAAACCATGATTCATTATTGGCGATTTTGATCTTTCCATTCCAAATCATCCTTAAAACTGAAAAACAGGAGGCAGAACATCATGGAGACGATTTCAATCGGAATTCAAAACCTGCTTGCTCCTTGTCATTGCGCATGCAAATACTGCTTGTTGCAATCGTGTAAAAAAGCCGATAACGGCATTGATTATAATAGAGGCAAAAAATTTGCAGAACGCTTCGTCTGTTGGGGAAAAGAAAAAGGTCTTCCCGACCTGCCGTATTATTTCATCGGCTACTGCGCCGAATATCCGGAGCTGTTTGACAACATCGCATTCAATCGTTCCGTCGGATTTATCGGGGCAAGTTTTTTGCAGTGCAACGGAATCCGAATCCGAAATGAAACCGAGACCGACGAATTCATCGGTAAGTTGAAGCCGCCGGAATCACTACGATTGATACCACTTTTTTCGGTAATGAGGGATATCACGACCGATTCGCCGCCCGCACGGGTGATTATGAATTCATGCTGCGGCTCGCGAAAAGCGCGGAACGGCAGGGGATCACCTGTTCCCCTTCGGTCGTCGTCACCGAAGAAAACATCCCGATGCTGGACGGCCTCATCAGCACATTGGCACAAATCACCGATATGCGCAATATCCATGCCTTCCTGCCGGATTATCGGGGACGTGGATATTTGATGGAGGACACCCGACTGACCATAAAAAGCTATGAAAAGTTATCCGACAAAATAAAAAATAAAATCAATATCAGCCGATATAAAACAGAAAGCGAGTGGCTTTCCATGGACATACTTCCCGAATATACCAAACGAGCCCTCGTCATCACCCTGCGCAAAGATAATATTGAACAGTTCGAACAGATGTCCTGCGGTGAAATCATCAAATATATAGAAGATCTCGACGACGCGTATTACGGGGCGATTCCGCCGATCAATCAGCTCTCGAAGCTCTACGGTGACCCAAACAACACAAAACTCTATCGCCTGCGTGATCTGTTTTGGATGTGGCAGAAACAATATATCAAAGAAAATCATCTGTCTCTTTACGATGTGACCGACGAGAGATTGTGTAATACCGTCAGAAGCTAAATTAAAAAGCTGAACCTTTCGCCCTCTTTTTCCGTCTTTATTTACGGAATCGATTCCGATGATTCACGAAAGGAGGAGGGATATGGGCTTCGAAGACCTGCTCACCGGGTGCAAAAGCGCCTTGCAACGCTTCGTGTATTACAAACTGCCCGTGAAAGCCGACGCGGACGATGTGATACAGGAAATCTGTCTGCGTGCCTATCAAAAATTCGATACGCTGCGCGACAAATCCGTTTTCAAAGCGTGGATTTTGGGCATCGCCCGCAACGCCTGCAGCGATTATTTCCGCCAAAAAGCAAAGCAGCTCGAAATTCCGCTTGAAAGCGTATCCGAATCCGTCTTGGCACAAAGCCGCAGCGGATTGCGGGAAATCTCTGCGGTGCGCGAGACCCTTGACGCACTCGGCGACAAGGATAAGCAGATTTTATATCTGTATTATTTCCGCGAACTGCCGCAGGCTGATATTGCAAAGCGCCTCGGCGTTCCCGTCGGCACGGTTAAAAGCCGTTTGCATACTGCAAGGGCAAATTTCAAAGAGCATTATCCGTTTCCTCCGAAAGAAGCCAAAGGAGCAAAAGCTATGTTAAATTTCCCCGATATTTTACCCGAATATAAAATTGCGAAATCAAATAAAACACCCTTCTCCGTCCGCTGGGAGGAAAACCTGGGTATGTTCATCGTCCCGCGCGTCGGCGAAAAAATCAACTGGGCGATGTACGACTTCCCCGCCCGTAACCTGACCGGTCTCGACGAAGTTGAAGCGGTCTCAAAAGCCGTCGTCCATGGCGTAGAGGGGGTCGAAATCACCTCGGTCTGGCACGACCCGAACGCAAAAAATTCCGACCGCACCGAGCACTCCTACGTCATTCAAATGACCGATACCCACATCAGCTATCTGGCAGAGCGCTATCTCAAAAACGGCGTTCGCCATTACCTCACCTTCCTCGATGGCGACGAATTTCTCGACGAATGGGGCATGGGCAAGGACAATTGCGGAAAAGAAATCAATATCGCGCCCAAAGGTCTAATTCAAAGAGACGGTAACACCGTCACCTGTGAACACCCGAATGAAGCCCTTGATGTCGTCGGGCGCTATACGCTGACCCTCGCTGAAAAAGTTTATGACACCATCTGCGTCATGTTTCTCGATGATGGCGTTGCCACCGAACAGTTCCTCGACCCAAACGGGCGCACCATCCTGTGGCGCCGTTTCAACCGCGACGACTGGGCGCTTGAACGCTACAAGCAGCGCTGGACGGAAAGATTTCCGGAAAACGAACGCCTTACCATCAACGGCCGAACCTTCGTCCACTGGTACGACTGCATCACCGATTATATTCTGTAAGGAAAACGGGCGGCAAAACCGCCCGTCTTTGCGAGGAAAAGCGCGGGGCGAAAACCGCGCGTGACGAAAGCAATTCAGAAACGAAGCGTCCGATTACCCCGCGATCATCCTAATCCCCGTCCAGCCGTTATCCGACCGCCGGGTCTCGATGACAAATCCGTGTGCTTCTGCGGCTTTGACGACATCGTCGGCATATCGGTCAATAATGCCGCTGGTGATAAAAATACCGCCCCTTTTGATCAGTTTTTTCACAGTCGGCAGAATCGCGATAATCACGTCGGCCACGATATTGGCGGTAATGATGTCAAACCCATTTCCAAACGAATCATCCGCACCACCCTGCTTGACCTCGAACCGGTCGCCCAATCCGTTCAGTTCAATATTAGAACGGCTCATTTTCACCGCCACGGGATCAATATCGAACGCACGGGCTTCTTTTGCACCCGCCAGCAGCGCGCCGATGGACAAAATCCCGCTGCCGGTGCCGATGTCGAGAAACCGCTCGCCGCCTTTGACGCTCTCGCCGACCATCTCGAGACACAGCCGTGTGCTCTCGTGCGTGCCGGTTCCAAAGGCCATTCCCGGGTCGAGGGTCAGCACAATCTCGCCGTCTTTTGGTTCGTATTCCTCCCAACACGGGACGACTTTGAACTTTCCCGCCGTAACCGCGTGGTAATACTTTTTCCAGGCCTCGCTCCAGTCGTCCTCGACGATTTCGCGCTCGCCAAAATCAAAGCCGACGCCCACATCGGAAAGGAGCGTTTTCAAGCGCTCCTTTTTCTCCTCAACGTCCACATCGGCATTGAAATAAATATGGATCACCGCGTGCTCGCGGTCTTTTTTCAGCAATTCCTCGTCGATCAATTTCATACCGGTGATTTGAAAGCACCCTTGTTCAAGATCGGAATAATCCTCGACATAGATCCCGCTGTCGGCCACTGCGACGGCGATATCCTGCGCGGTCTCAAGGTCTTTTTGTTCCACGGTCACGGTGATCTCTGAAAGCTGCATTTTCATAATCCTTTCATATAAAGGCTGTCATTCTGAGGCAAGTAAACCGACGTTTTTGCGACGGTTTACGAAGACGAAGAATCTTGGACTGTAGAAGTTCTGCCCTTCTAAAGAAGTTCTGTCATTCTGAGCGAAACAAACTGACGTTTACCGTTGGTGAGCAGGAAGAATCTCGAACAGATTATAGCCTTCGGATAACGAGATCCTTCGGCTGCGCGCCGTAAACGGCGCTCCGCTCAGGATGACACTTATCTCCACTTTTTCTTCTTTTCGGTGGCTGCAGCACCGGTGTCAAACTGACGCAGCAGTTCCTGCTGCTGCGAAGTCAGCTTGGTCGGCACCTCAATTTTGACCTTGATGTACAGCGAACCCTTGCCGCGTCCGTGCACATCTGGAATTCCCTTATCCTTGACCCGGAATGTGTGCCCGAATTGGGTGCCCGACGGAACCTTTAATGCGATTTTCCCGTCAAGTGTCGGTACCATAATTTCCGCGCCGAGTGCCGCCTGTGCGAATGTGATGGTCAGTTCCTCCCAGAGGTCGTTGCCGTCGCGCTCGAAAATCGGATGCGGACGCACCGAAACCACGATCAACAGATCACCCGCCGGACCGCCGTTTGCACCCGAATTGCCCTGTCCGCGCACCGTGACCACCGAGCCGTTGTCAACACCGGCAGGAATATCCACCGAGATTTTGTGCGAGCGCCGCACCCTGCCCTGACCGTTACACTTGGTACAGGGTTTTTCGATAGTTTTCCCGGTTCCGTTGCACGACGGGCAGACCTTAGCGGTTTGAACAACGCCGAACGGGGTCTGTTGGGTGACACGCACCTGACCTCTGCCGCCGCATTGGTCGCAGGTTTTGGGCGTTGTGCCCGGTGCCGCACCCGTGCCGCCGCATTGGTCGCAGTCCTCTACACGGGAAAAATCGACGGTTTTCTTACAACCGGTTGCAGATTCCTCAAATGACAGCATCACATGAGCCTCGATATCGCTTCCGCGCATCGGACCGTTCTGTGTCCTACGGCTTCCACCGCCGCTGAATCCGCCGAATCCGCCGAAAAAGCTCTCGAAGATATCGCCGAGGTCACCGTTAAATCCGCCCGCACCACCGGTAAACGGATTATACCCGCCCTGTCCCGCGCCGTAATTGGGATCGACGCCCGCATGCCCGTATTGGTCATAGCGCGCGCGTTTATCCTTGTCGGACAGCACCTCGTAGGCCTCGTTGATCTCCTTAAACTTCGACTCTGCGGTCTTGTCGCCGGGGTTCAGGTCGGGGTGATATTTTTTAGCGGCCTGTCGGTAGGCCTTTTTTATGTCCTCATCGGACGCGCCCTTCTGCACGCCGAGAACCTCGTAAAAATCCCGTTTGTCAGCCATGTTACGCTCCGTTGCTCATGATACGCCGCAGACCTTACGGTCTGCGGCGCTCTATTTTATGAATTTTCTCTACTTTTTGTCCTCGTCTGTGACGTCTTTATAATTGGCGTCGTCGACCGTTCCGCCGCCCTGCGGGCCCTGATCGGGTGCAGCGCCTTGCTGCTCCTGCTGGGCCTTTGCTGCCTCCTGATAGATGCGGGTCGAGACCTCGTAGAACTTCTTCTGAAGCTCTTCGGTGTCCGCCTTGATCTTATCGTTGTCGGTGCCTTTGAGGGTTTCTTTCAGCGCTTCGAGTTTCTCTTCCAGCGCCTTCTTTTCATCTTCGGTCAGCTTGTCGCCGAGTTCCTTAATGGTGTTCTCGGTCTGATAGACCGCCTGCTCACCGGCATTCTTGATGTCGATGGCCTCACGGCGCTTTTTGTCCTCTTCCGCGAACATCTCGGCATCCTTGACGGCCTTGTCGATGTCGTCCTTGGACATGTTGGTCGAAGACGTGATGGTCACTTGCTGCTGTTTTCCGGTGCCGAGGTCTTTTGCCGAGACGTTGACAATGCCGTTGGCGTCGATGTCGAAGGTGACTTCAATCTGCGGTACGCCTCTCGGAGCCGGTGCGATGCCGTCGAGATGGAAACGACCCATGCTCTTGTTGTCGGCCGCCATCGGACGTTCGCCCTGTAAAACGTTGACTTCAACCGAGGTCTGACCGTCGGCTGCTGTCGAGAAGATCTGGCTGCGCTTGACCGGAATGGTCGTGTTGCGCTCAATCAACGGCGTGCAGACGCCGCCCATGGTCTCGATGCCCAACGTCAGCGGGGTTACGTCGAGCAGCACCATGCCCTTAACGTCTCCGGTCATAACACCGGCTTGAATCGCTGCGCCGACCGCCACGCACTCGTCGGGATTGATTCCCTTAAACGGGTCGGTGCCCATGTAGGATTTAACCAGATCGATGACCGCCGGAATACGGGTGGAGCCGCCGACCAAAAGCACCTTATGGATATCGGAGGGCTTCAGACCCGCGTCGGTGAGCGCTTGTTTCATCGGGCCCATCGTCTTGTCGACGAGGTCTCCGGTCAGTTCGTTGAATTTCGCTCTGGTGAGCGTCAGATCGAGGTGTTTCGGACCGGTCGCATCCGCCGTAATAAACGGCAGATTGATGTTGGAGGTAGTCAGGCCGGAGAGCTCGATCTTGGCCTTTTCGGCAGCTTCCTTGAGCCGCTGCATAGCCATCTTGTCGCCGGACAGGTCGATGCCGCTGTCGCGTTTGAATTCGGCGACCATCCAGTTCATCACGCGCTCGTCGAAGTCGTCGCCACCCAGACGGTTGTTGCCCGCCGTGGCCAGAACTTCCTGAACGCCGTCGCCCATTTCGATGATCGAGACGTCGAAGGTGCCGCCGCCAAGGTCATAAACCATGATCTTCTGGTCGTTTTCCTTGTCAATACCGTAGGCCAGCGCCGCCGCCGTCGGCTCGTTGATAATGCGTTTGACCTCAAGACCGGCAATTCTGCCTGCATCCTTGGTGGCCTGACGCTGTGCGTCGGTGAAGTAGGCCGGAACGGTGATGACCGCTTCGGTTACCTTGCCGCCCAAGTAAGCTTCCGCATCGGTCTTGAGTTTGGTCAGGATCATCGCGGAGATCTCCTGCGGGGTATATTTTTTGCCGTCGATGTTTACGGTAAAATCGCTGCCCATCTGGCGTTTAATTGAGCTGATGGTGCGGTCCGGATTCGAAATGGCCTGCCGTTTGGCGACCTGACCGACCATACGTTCGCCGGTCTTGGAGAAGGCGACGACCGACGGGGTCGTGCGTGCGCCTTCGGCGTTGGCGATGACGACGGATTCTCCGCCCTCCATAACCGCCACGCAGGAATTGGTGGTACCAAGGTCAATGCCGATAACTTTTGACATAATTGTTTCCTCCCATGTAAGTGAAATAAAAGTTTTTATTGATTGGTGACTGCGACCTGCGTGTGACGAATCACACGGTCGCCGATTTTATAGCCCTTTGCCAGCACGCAGCCCACACAGCCCTCGGGCAGTTCGGGATTCTGCGTCTGCATCACGGCATTATGGAGATTGGGGTCCAGCGGATCGCCGACATTGGTCTCGATCTCGCCGACGCCGAGCGTGGAAAGCGCGTCGGAGAACTGTTTCAGCGTCATCTCGACGCCTTTTTGAATCTGTTCGGCGTCTCCGCCGGCCTCAACGGCCCGTTCGAGGTTGTCTAACACCGGAATCATCTTACCGATCGTCAGTGCGGTCACCTCGGCAAAAATCGCGTCTTTTTCACGTGCCGTCCGCTTTTTGTAGTTGTCGAATTCCGCCGCTGTTCTCAACAGCTGATTCTTGGCCTCTGCCAACTCGGCGTTTAGTTTGTCAATCTCGGCCTGCTTCGAGGATTTTTTAAAATGTTTCGGGGTTTCCTCCTCGACGTTTTCCTCGGGTGTGACCTTCTCTTCATCCATCGGTTGTGTCTCCTCCGTTCTCTTGGTCTCGCAGGAGCTTTTCGACGCTGTGCGTGAAATATTCCAGCTCCGCAATCATATTTTTGTAATCGATCCTTATCGGAGCGATGATACCGAGTTTTGCGGGCGATTCGGGATCGCCGTATTGGGAAGTAAGTAACGCCGAGCCGAACAGCTGCGGCAGGGGAATTTCGGAACCGATTGCAACCCCGATGCCGGGGCTTTTGTTCCGGAGCAGCTGTTCCAAAATCCGATGGTTGGCCAGCATGTGCAGCAGACCGCGCAGTTGTCCCGTGTCATAGTCGGACAGTGCAAAGAGGTTTTGTTCGCCCGCCAGGTTGATTTCGGGCGCGCCGAGTGTCTCGATTGTCTCAGCCAGCGCGTCGGTAAAACCGGTCAGTTCAAACAGGTATTCACCCTCACGCATCCCCAGCGTCTGAATCGCCGCAGCGTTCAGGTCTCCCACGGCCATGCCCGCAAAGGTCACGGACGCGGCCTGTACAAACCGCTCGACCGCCGCTTCGGACGGACGCTTTCTGCACCGTACCGGGCAGTTGGCAGCCCTGCCGTTTTCGGTGACTGTGATCACCGTAAAAATCTGATCGGAAATCGGAATCACGCGCACACAGGCGATCTTGTCTGCGGCCCGTTCTCTGGCGGAAAGTGTCGGAAGCCCAACCAGTTCAGACAACGCCTTTCCGGCGTTTTTTGCCGGATTGCTGTCGGCGGCGAGTTCTTTGACGGCCTCATCGATGCGCTTTTTACGCGCCGGAACCGAACGCCTCGCCGTGATGCCGTCGACGTAGATGCGGTAGGCCTTCACGGTCGGAACCCTGCCCGCAGAAGTATGCGGTTGTTCGAGAAATCCCATCTCGGTGAGCGCCGCCATATCATTTCGAATCGTAGCGGAAGAGACGGTGTTGCCGAAAATCTCGGCAATCGCCTTGGAGCCGACCGGCTCGCCGGTATTGATATATTCATCGACAATCGCCATCAGAATCGAGAGTTTTCTGTCCATTCGTCTTCCGCTCCTTTCGTTAGCACTTATTTCTCACGAGTGCTAAACCTCATATAATTTACCACCGCACCGTTTGGTTGTCAAGGGGAGTGTAGTTCATAAGAAACTTTCCTCCCGCCGTTTACCGGCGAGACGCTTCTCATGCTTTAAACACCAACTTCCCCTCCTCACATCCACACTTTACGGTGTCGCCGGGTTTGAATTCCCCTGACAGAATCCCCTCTGCCACCCGATCCTCCACTTCGCTTTGAATCACACGCCGGATGGGACGCGCGCCATAGATCGGGTCGAATCCCGCGTTTGCGATATACTCGATCGCCCCGTCGGAAAATTCGAGTTTGATGCCGTTTTGTTCGGTGCGTTGGCACAGGTTTTTCAGCATCAGCCGGGCGATGTCGCAGATCTGCGGTTCGGTCAGCCGATCAAAGACAATAATGTCGTCAACGCGGTTTAAAAATTCGGGACGGAACGCCCGTTTCAACTCCTCCATAACCGCCTGTTTAAGGTCAACCCGCTCGTCGCTCTGGGTAAACCCGAGCGAACGCTGCTTCTCGACCAGCCGGGATGCGCCGACGTTGGAGGTCATGATGATAACGGTATTGCGAAAATCGACCTTGCGCCCCTGCGAATCGGTCAGAAAGCCGTCCTCAAGCACCTGGAGCAGGATATTAAACACATCCGGGTGGGCCTTTTCGATCTCGTCGAACAGCACCACGCTGTAAGGTTTGCGCCGGATCTTCTCGGTCAGCTGTCCGCCTTCCTCAAACCCGACGTAGCCGGGCGGAGAACCGATCATCTTCGAGACCGTGTGCTTCTCCATATATTCCGACATATCCAGCCGAATCATCGCACGCTCATCGCCGAACAGCGATTGGGCCAACGCCTTGCACAGTTCCGTCTTGCCCACGCCGGTCGGGCCTAAGAAGATGAATGAGCCGATCGGACGGTTGGGGTCTTTTAATCCGCTCCGTCCTCTGCGGACTGCTTTTGCCACGGCGGTCACCGCGGCCTCCTGCCCGACAATCCTCTCATGCAAACGGCTCTCCAGATTGATCAGCCGCTGCCCCTCCTCTTTGGTCAGTTCGGACACCGGAACACCGGTCCAGCTGGACACGATGCCTGCAATGTCTTCCCGGTCGACCGAGAGGCGGGTTTCGGCCCGTTCGCGTTCCCAGTCGCCGCGTTTTTGATCGAGCTCGGCCTGCAGTTTTTTCTCATCGTCGCGCAATTTGGCGGCATTTTCAAAATCCTGCTGTTTGACGGCGTTTTTCTTGTCCTCATCGAGCATTTCAAGTTGTTTTTGAATCTCTTTGAGCTCGGGTGGTTCTTTTAAACCCGCCAGCCGCACTTTGGAGGCGGCCTCGTCGATCAGATCGATGGCCTTATCGGGCAGAAACCGGTCGGCCACATAACGCGCCGAGAGTTTGACGGCGGAATCGAGTGCCCCGTCGGTGATTTTAACCTTGTGGTGCGCCTCATAACGGTTACGCAGCCCTTTTAAAATTTCAATCGCGTCTTTAACCGAGGGTTCGCCGACTGTTACGGGCTGAAAGCGACGTTCAAGCGCCGCGTCCTTTTCGATGTGCTTGCGGTATTCCGCCAGCGTTGTCGCACCGATGACCTGTAACTCGCCTCTTGACAGCGCCGGTTTGAGGATGTTGGCCGCGTCGACCGACCCTTCGGCCGCGCCCGCGCCGATAATCGTGTGCAGTTCGTCGATAAAGAGGATGACATTGCCCTCTTTTTTGATCTCCTCCATGGCCTTTTTCAGCCGCTCTTCAAAATCACCGCGATACCGCGTCCCGGCGACCATCGCGCCCATATCCAGCGAAAAGATCCGTTTATTTTTCAGTTGATCCGGCAGCACGCCCTCGATGATCTTCTGAGCCAGCCCCTCTACCACGGCGGTTTTGCCGACGCCCGGTTCACCCACCAGACAGGGGTTGTTCTTGGTACGGCGGGACAGAATTTGAATAATCCGCTGTACTTCCTGTTCGCGCCCGATCACGGGGTCGAGTTTTCCCTCTTTGGCCGCCGCCGTCAGATCGCGTCCGAACTGTGCCAGCATCGGGGTCTTTCCGGTCGGTTTGTTTGCGGGTTGTTCTCCGGAAGCGGGTGCTTCCTCCCCAATGGAATACTGCTCCTGCACGGGTGTATTGCCGCTTTGCGCCAGCGCATTCACAATGGATTGCGGATCAATATTGAGTTTTTTCAAAATCGAGATCGCCATATTATCGCGTTCCGCGCACATCGCCAGCAGCAGATATTCGGGCACCACATAGTTACTTCCGGAATTGCGGGCGATGGTCATAGCCGTCTCGACGATAAATTTACTGCGCGGAGTCAAATCGGCGGGACTGAGGTTGGTGGGCATGCCACGGCCAACTGCAGATCCGATGATCTCGCCGACGTTTTCAGCCGTGACGCCGTTTTCACCGAGCAATTGTCCGGCATAACCGCTCTCGGGGTTGGCCAATGCCGCCAGCAGATGTTCGCTGCCCACATAGGTATGCCCCATCTGCATGGCCAGATCAATGGCCGCGCTCATGACCTCATTCGCTTTATTGTTAAATCCGCCGAAGACGTACATTCAAAATTCACCTTGCCCAATTTATTTATCGTTCATTATGTTCCGTACCGTCTCTGCACGCAGTGCGTCCCGCTCGCCCGGCGAGAGCTTTTTTCCGCTCTGTGCCATCAGGGTTGCCGGACCGGTCAACGCGATCAGCTTGCCGGGTGTGCCGGGGTCGATTTTCTCACCTTTGAACACGCCGCAGGCCACACCGAGCCGCAGATTCGAGGCCAGATCGATGGTCTCGTCGCCCGAGAGCAGACGCGCTGTACGCAAAACGCCCAGCGATCGCCAGATTTTATCCTGCACTTCTGGCTGCGCAATCAGACGCTTCCGCTCTTCCTCTTCGGTCGAGATGATCTGTTTGACCACGGTCGAAAGGTTGTCGATCGCATTCTTTTCGGAGATGCCCAGCGTGATCTGGTTGGAGATCTGAAAGAATCCGCCCTTGATCTCCGAACCCTCACCGTAGGCCCCGCGCACCGTAAACCCGAGGCGCGAAACCGTCTCCGCCAGCCGTCCGATTGAACCGAACGCCAGCATTGCCGGCAGATGGAGCATGACCGAGGCCCGCAGGCCGGTGCCGAGATTGGTCGGACATTCGGTCAGATAACCGAGCCGCTTGTCATAGGCGAATCCGAGCTGTTTATCGAGCAGATCGTCGATCTCGTTGGCCATCTTGTAAGCGTTTTCAAGCTGTAAACCGGAGGCCAGTACCTGAATCCGGACGTGGTCCTCCTCGTTGACCATAATCGCAACCGAGTGGTCTTTGGACAAAATCAGGAATCCGCCCGCGCCCGCTGCCGCAAATTCGGGGCTGACCAGCCGCCGTTCGGCCAGCGAATACGCGGCCTCCTCGTTGAGTTTTCCCATATCGACCACATCAAATTCATCGGCCCGCTCACCGAACGCCGCCTTGAACCCCGTAATTACTTTTTCGGCGATCTCTGTTTTCTGTTTGACGTCCAGCAGCCGCGGAAACGGCGTGTCGCACAAATTCCGTGCCAGCCGGATGCGGGTTGAAATCGCAACGGGCTCATTTGCACCCGCCTCGTTATACCATTTCTCTTTCATATCTAATCATTCCTTTCGCCGGCCGGCGAGTCGCCGTTGACAAACGCGTCGAAGAATCTGCGTTGCGTTTGCTTCATAGCGCGCGCTTCCGACCTTGGTGATTCACTGTAGGGGCGAACTTTGTTCGCCCGCTTTTTATGGTTCATCCCGGTAGGGGCGAACTTTGTTCGCCCGCCACGCATAGATATATGGGCTTTTATAAATAGTTATAAAATTATCCCTGTTCCAGCGCTTTGATCTCGTCGCGCAAGGCCGCGGCCCGCTCGTATTCCTGAACCTCGACCGCTTTTGAAAGCTGTGCTTTCAATTCGGTAATTTTCTCTTCTTTTGTGGGCTCCGGTATCGGAGCCTGTTCGGGCGCGGGTGCCGGTTCGGGTGACCCCTGCTCTGTTTTTTCAGTCGCGGGTTCTTTCACAGTTCCGACTTTTCCGACATGCCCGGTCTTGCCGTGGATTTTCTGAAGCGTCGGCAGCAGCTGCGGGTAAAATTCCGCATAGCAACTGGGACATCCTGCTTTTCCGGTGCGGGTGAAGTCGGCGAATGTACTGCCGCAGACCGAGCATTTGGCGGTCGTTCCGCTGCCGACAAAATCCGAAAAGATGCCGCCGAGCATGCTGCCGAAGACGCTGCCCACCGCGCCGATGCCCTTTTTGGTCGCGCATTCGGCACACAGGTGCTGCACCGTCACATGACCGTTGATATTTTTGGTGATGGTCGTATTGGCCTCGTTGTTTTTGCAATTCTCGCAAAGCATAAAACTCACTCCTTGTTGCCTATCTTGATAAATAACTGTTTGGCAATCGACGCGCGCAAAGCATCGCGCTGCTGGGGGTCTGCGGGTTTGAGGGCGTTGTCGCTGCAGGCCGCCAGAATCAGTTCGGCTTCCTGCCGTGTGATCACACCGTTAAATCCCAGCGACTGCAAAATCGCGCATAAACTCTGCATATCCACCGCGTCGGCCAGCGAATTCACAATATGCATCAACATCAGGTTTTTTTCCGAATTGACCCGCGTGATGCGAATATAACCGCCACCGCCCCGCCTGCTCAAAACCATATATCCGTTTTCGGGCGTAAAGCGGGAGGCGATGACGTAGTTGATCTGACTCGGAACGCAGCCGATGAGCGCGGCTAAATTATTGCGCTGAATTTCGGTCTCACCGTCGGATTTCTCCAGCAGATCGAAAATCTGTTTTGCGATCCTGTCGGACAGAGTCATTTTTAGTCATCCTTTCCCTGGTCAGGTTTGTCTTTGACTTACCTTGACCTTTGTTGATATTATACCTTCTTTGACCTTTGTTTTTCAAGGTCAGAAAAGGTCAATTAATCCTGCGCGAACACGTTGGTTCGTATCCGCGTAGGATCGCGCTGCCATTCCTGACTTTATCTTCTTTTTTCTCTGTTTTGGAAATTATATCTTTTGTGTGTCTGACGTTATGCGCAATGGTGCGCAGTTCGCGCCCTCCGTCAAAGGTCAAATATCCAGCCATTTTTGAAAATCCCCGCACAATTCACGGGCAATTTCGGTGTTCACTGCTTCCGTTATGATTTTAATGGTTTTCCCGTCTGCGGAGGGACGCACGGTAATCCAACCGGCGCTGGTCGGCATCGCCACCCCGCGCTCGGTGCGAACCCCGCCGTCCCGGGCCAGCAGCTTGCCTAAAATTTGCGCGCTGCTGCCATCAATGGGGGCTTCTTCGGAATAAACGGCAACCTCGGGCAGCGACTCGGCGATCTGCATTAATGTTTTGTCGTTGCCGGTGCAGGAGAGCGCATAGAGCAGCGCGCTCACGCCGTCGCATGACCACACACAAGTCTCTCGGCAGGCAGTCTGCCGATAAACCCGCTTGCCGAAACGCTCTCCGATTTTTTCAAGCACACGCGGCGCACCGTGTGTCACCACGACGTCCGCGCCCTTTTGAAAATCATAGGCCGCACAGACGGCGATCACCTGTTCGTTTTTCAAGATAATCTCCCCGCCGCGGCTGATGTTGGTTTCGGAGCCGTCCACCGTGAAATTAAACGATGATTCACTGCCGCTCTTGCCGCCCAATTGCATAAAAATCTTGGCGGCGGCCTCGGCGACGACCGAGTTCTTACAAAAAAAGCTGCCAGCAAAATCAATGCTCTGACGGGGCAGGGAAGAAATCAGCCGGTTCTCCCACAGTGCCGAAACGCCTGATAAAATCTCCGGCAGCCGCACGATTCCGCCTTTGGTCGGGGCCGCATTGCGCGTAATCAACGCTTCGATTTGTTTTTGCAAGGCGTTCGGAATCGATGCGCCGATGAACCGGATGCCCTGCCCGTAACCGCCGATCAAAACCCCCATCGCCGCGCCGCTCTCGGCAACGGCAAAAGAAAGCTGCCCGGTAAACATTACCCCCGTGTCATAGACCTGCCCGCCCTCGGCCAAAATACCGGCTGTCAGCGCCTGTTTGTGAATATAAGAGGCGTTCAGCCCATCGTCGGCCACGCAGATCGGACGATCGCCGCAGGTTACCGCCAATGACTGGCCGAGCCGCAGGCAAAATTGAGGCGTAATCACGGTTCCCAGCCGTCCGGTGATCACATTATCGCCCACTCTCGGCAGCTGCGGGGCGATTTTTTCGGGCGCTTCAACCATAATCGCCTCATCCGGCACAACCTCAAACTCCTGTAAAACCACGCCCTCGCCCAATACCGCATCGTCGCCGAGAAGCGAACGCGGCCCGATCACCGAGCCGCCG
>Ga0209203_1001154_pt1 | contig 19992 bp, 16 predicted proteins | sample AD_UKC109_MetaG_FD_184423 | JGI IMG/M metagenome (GOLD analysis project Ga0209203, IMG submission 184423) | Active sludge microbial communities of municipal wastewater-treating anaerobic digesters from Hong Kong - AD_UKC109_MetaG (SPAdes)... | ecosystem: Engineered > Bioreactor > Anaerobic >... | reverse complement strand
TATATCATTTAATCATGGGAATATCCACCGATTCATCCCCAGCCTTCGTACTCACTATCGTGATTAAGGTAGCTTAGAGGAAGGAGACTTCTCGGTTTTTGTGTTAAAAAGCCGGGAAATCATAGAGGAAATACAAGGCTATGGTGAAAAGGAACATACCTGCCATTATGATGATTCCCGGGAAAAATGATACTATATCACGCGATTCGACTCTACCCGACAACTCAATCTGTGCTTTTCTGCCCTCGGTATTCTTGTACAAAGCATAAATAAGTATTCCTGCTATGGTGGAAGAGAATACTACAATCACACCAAGTATCACATATTCCACGATACCCGGGACAGATTCAGCTCCCATCAGACTCTGTTCAATGATTTCCTCAGGCACCTTGTTTGCAAAGAATGAAATGATTACGGCTGCTGCATTGTTTGTAAAATGAGCGAGCATTCCCATGTACAGAGAGTTCGTCCTGTAAACAATGAATCCAATCAGTATTGATAGAATGAAGACCCCCAGGAAATGCTCTATGTTGAAATGGAATGCAGCAAAAAGCACTGATACTATTATGAACATTCCGGCTTTGCCCAGTTTTTCCATGCTCCCTTGAAGGATGCCTCTGAAAAGAACTTCCTCACATACAGCCGCCGCAAGACCTATTACAAGTATGCTGACAATCAGTTCACCGCTGGTTTCAGCTACGGGAATCTCTACTGTAATGTTCTGTCCGAATATTATTCGCACAAGCCACATATTGAATGCATTTGCTGCAAGATTGAGCGGCATGAAGAACAGGGTTATTATCACCACCAGCACTGCATCCGATATCCTGAAACCATTCAACCTTAGAGAAGCCTTCAGATTTTTCCGGAATATTGCTATTCCCACCAATGAAGGCAACAGGATCGGTACAACTTCACCAACCGTTCCTGAAATATAGAAATTCTTGAAAAACAGTGGTCCCAGTATAGAATAGGCTATAAATAGTACAACTGATACACTGAATATAATTCCGGCCTGGAACATGTTGATTCTGTTGTCCTGCATAAGAAATTCCTAACTTGATTATTTTCCACTTGTCCCGTTTCAACTTCTCATTTTCCATTATAACTATCACCATCCCTCTTTGCAATTCCATCCCCCCGCAAATAATCACACCTGGTGTAAATATTCACACCTGTCGTGATTATCGTTATGTTATTTTTCTAACCTGACGATATTTACACCAGAGGTAATTATCGTTTTGTTATTTTTCTAACCGGACGATATTTACACCAGGTGTGATTATTGGGGGTGAGATGCAAAGAGCGGTTGAATTGCTGATATTACAGCGATACAATGGTTGCAGCAAATATACGGGGGTATTGATATGGCTATCAAAGTTGCATTCATTGGAGCAGGAAGCATCGGATTCACAAGGCGTCTTCTGACGGATATCCTGAGCGTACCGGAACTCAGGGACATTGATATCCGGTTCATGGATATCGATGAGGAAAACCTCAGCATGGTAACCCGGTTGTGTGAGCGTGATATCGCCGGGAATGGGCTGGATTTAAAGATTACATCAACCCTTGATCGCCGTCTTGCACTGAAGGATGCCGATTATGTAATAAATACCGTAAGGATCGGTGGGCTTGAAGCCTTTGAAACCGATGTTGATATCCCCATGAAATATGGAGTGAACCAGTGTGTGGGCGACACCCTGTGTGCCGGAGGTATCATGTACGGACAGCGCGGAATTGCTTTCATACTCGACCTTTGCAAGGACATCAGGGAAGTTTCCTCAGAGAATGTACTCATGCTTAACTACGCCAATCCAAATGCCATGATGACCTGGGCAGCCAATGAGTATGGAGGGGTCAGAACCCTCGGTCTTTGCCACGGAGTCCAGGGTGGCCATGGACTGATTGCCGATGCCCTCGGTCTTCCGAAGGAAGAAGTCGATATAATATGTGCAGGCATAAACCATCAGACCTGGTATATCAGTATCAGGCACAAGGGAAAGGACATGAATCCCCTTCTCCTGGACGCTCTGAAAAAGCATGAAAAATATTCAAGGACTGAAAAAGTACGTATAGATATGATGGAGCGGTTCGGATATTTCAGCACTGAGTCCAACGGGCACCTTAGTGAATATGTTGCCTGGTACCGGAAAAGGCATGATGAAATCATGGATTGGATTGACCTTGGTGTCTGGATTGATGGAGAACCCGGTGGATATCTGCGCCAGTGCCGTGAGCGCAAGGATTCATACGACCGTGAGTTCCCTGAAATGATGGAAAAGGAACCCAACAAATATGATTATTCAACCAGAAGCCATGAACATGGTTCATTTATAATCGAAGGCCTGGAAACGGGCAGGGTCTACAGAGGCCATTTCAATGTCAGAAACGGAGGATGCATCACAAATCTGCCGGAGGACGCAATAGTAGAAGTACCCGGCTACATTGACGCAAACGGAATCAACATTCCAATAGTGGGCGACCTTCCACTAGGGTGTGCGGCAGTGTGCCAGCAGAGCATTGATGTACAAAGACTCGCCGTCAGGGCAGCTGTTTCAGGTGATGTAAGATTGCTTAAGCAGGCCATGATGATGGATCCCCTGACAGGAGCCGTACTGAACCCACCGGAAATCTGGAAACTCACCGATGAGATGCTTGTTGCTCAGGAGGAATGGCTTCCCCAGTACAAGGAGGTCATTGCAGGTATAAAACAGATATAGGTATTCTTGATGTTTGAAAGCCTCCCGGCAGGTATATAATTTATACATGACGTGCACGGAATCTTCATAAAGGAGGTGATTCGATTTGGTAAAATTGAATAGAGAGGTGGTCCCGGCCTGAAGCGGGATGGAGACGGCGGAGCAATCCGCCGTCTTTATATAAGCTTCCTTTTTGAAAAAGGTGCTTTCATAAAGCGAAGGGCAGCCTTGAATCCGGTAAGCCAGACAATATGTGCATCATTCTTCTTGTTTGAAAGCATTCCGGGCACCAGATATGCCGCCACTGTTTCAGGCCTGTCGGCTAGAATGTTGAACACCTTCCTGAAGTTTTCATTTGTTACTACCTCTGCCGGTTTTCCTTCATGGTCCTTTGTTATGAAATCTGTGAGCATCATACCGGGTGAAAGCCTTCCTGCAATGACTCCCGAACCTTTCAGTTCCTTCGCAAGACCTTTCATATAGTATGTAAGAGCCCGTTTTGTCATTCCATAATGGATGGTCTTCTCCTGGATCATATCATTGGAACCAAGCCCCTCCATACTGTAGATTGCTCCGCTGCCCTGCTTCAACATACCGCTTGCCGCTATCTGGGACCCCAATATCATACCTGTTATATTTGTCTCAACGACCTGCCTTGTAATATCTTCTTCCGTCTCCCATGAAAATACATGGGGAGTATTCTGCCCGGCATTGTTTATCCATATGTCAATCTTTCCCCACTTCGCAGACGATACATCCCATAAATTCTGCAGATCAGCCTTTTTCTGAACATTGCAGGGGACATAGATATATTTATCCTGGAAATCATCCAGAATTTTCCTGGTTACCGGCGAAAGTTCAAGTCCCCGACCAGAAATTGTTACACAGCATCCGCGCGAAAGAAACTGCCTTGCCATTTCAAGACCGATACCGCGGGTACTTCCCGTTATGACCACATTTTTTCTTGGTTTATCCGCATCCATATATTTTCTCCAGCATCTTCAATTCCTCTGTATAATCTCCATAGCAAAACGCATAATGCTGGCCTGAAAGCTCTCTGATGAAGCCCTCCGCAGGAATTTCAAGCCTGACATCTAGTGCCGGCATATAACCCTGTCTGAGTTTTGTGAGCAATCCGGTTCCCTTTCCATATATGAAATGATAACCATCCATGTCCTCTGCTATCCTAAGGTATGTGATGGTTCCCTCCTTGAAGACAAAACTGTTCTGTATGCCTTCAAAGCCATAACCAGGCATGAAGTTCCTGACAGTCCTCTCACCGGAACCAAGCTCATAAGGTATTATCCCGCAGGGTGAAAACTTCACAATGCCTTCACTGCTGACATCCAGTGCATCACCATATGCCGGGATTCCCCCTGAAAGATACCTGAGTGCAAGCATTGAGACTGTGCATGGAATGTCTCCCTCACAGGAAGCAACCAGGCCGTTTCCTGCCAGCATTGAAAGAGGTACGCATGCTGTCATGCCAAGTTCCTTTGAGAATTCATACTGACATTTCACATTTATTGCATCAAGACCGTCGCTCCACTTTTGAAGGGCACAATACATCCTCAGTGATTTTTCAATTGATGCATCCTCTACCTTTGGATCAATGGATGCCTTGCCGAGAAGGATTGCACGTGCTTCTTCAAGTTCATCTGCAGTAACATCATTCATCATATTCACAATGGTATATGAGTCTGTCTGCAAAACCTCCGGGCCAATCTTTCTCCTTAGCATCGGAGCATCAAACATACCTGTATAGATTCCCATGGAGCTGTATCCCACCAAACCGATCAGACTTCTTTTCAATCTGTAACGTGCCGAAGCCGCCCCGGTAAAAGCCCTGATTTTCGCCAAAGTTCCTTCATCATCAGGATTTCCAGTGAAAACCTCGTGACAGTACTGCATTTTTTTGAATGCACCTGTGAGCATGGCCAGGGAAACAAAAGAACCCGTTGACTCCCTTCTGCCTTCATGGTCAAACATTCCCATGCCCCATAAGGCAAATGGTATATGCTCAATCTCAGTAATTGTCGCCATCGCGACAGGACATTCAACCCATGTGGAGGGAAAAATTATAACACTGCTTGTTTTCTCCTTAAGGAGCCCTGCCGCAGCGGCTGCAGCATCCTTGATGTCCGTATGAACAGCTCCGTCAAAAACAACGTCAATGCCTGCATTTATAAGGGCAGCAACAGCTTCTGCTGTCTTTTTAAATGCCACTTCATTTGTATAATCCCTGTGTCCGACTGCAAGAAATCCTGTTTTCATAGTTCACCACCATAAATTCTATCCGCAAGTTCCCTGTACCTTTGGTACTTTTTTTCGTACAATACGGTTTTGTCCGGGTTGGGTTTTATAAATCTTTCTTTGGAAGGAAGCTTAATATCACTGACACCCATAGCCTTCATGCACATCATGGCTGCACCCAGGCATGCACTTTCTTCAAGATATGCCTTCCTTACCTGTTTTCCCGTTATATCTGCTATGAGTTTAAGCCACACATCACTTTTGGCGCCGCCCCCGAAAATGGAAATTTCACTGAATGTCCTGCCCAGGGATTCCATCTTCAATATATTGGATTTAATAGTGAATGCCACTCCCTCAAGGACTGCAGCAGCCATGTTGAAATTTCCGGTATCCAATGTGATTCCCAGAAATCCGCCTCCCTTTGCATCATACCATTCAGGGGAAGCCGTACCACCAAGATAAGGGAAAAAGAGTACATTGTCAGGAATTCGGTCAGAATCATACAATGCCCTGATTCCTTCATCGATTTCCCGGTATGAATGTTTGCCTGCATTATCCCTGAACCATTTCAGTGACACTCCTGCCGTAGAACCAAACCCTTCAAGTACCCAGCTTTTTCCATCTATGTATGGAAAACATGGCAGACTCATGTCAGATGGGAATACCGGTGCATCAAACAGAGCGGTTATTGCACATGATGTTCCTATCGAAACCGTAATGCAATCATAGGAAAGCCCGGCACCCAGGGCTGCACATTTCTGGTCCTGCCCTCCGGTTGAAACAAGAACATCCTCAAATAGACCTGTATTCGCTGCAACCTCTTTATCAAGATATCCTGCCCCTGACCCTGATCTTTTGATATCAGGCAGCTTTTCCACCGAAATCCCTGCATACCCAAGGATTTCAGGATCCCATCTTTTTTCATTTATATCATAGGCCATTGTTCCGGCAGCAAGGCTGTCCTCTGTAACAAAGTTTTTGCATAATCTTCCGATTATATAATCGTGGGCCGTCAGGAATTTAAAGGTTTTCTTATAAATCCCGGGCAGATTATCCTTGAGCCATATCATTTTTGGCAATGAATAGGCAGGATTTATTCTCTTTCCGGTCTTCTTGAAAATATCCTTCTCATCGATGGACCTTTTCAGGTCATCACACTGCTCCGCTGACCTCATGTCCAGCCAGGTCATTGCATTCATCAGATGGTTTCCATCAAGGTCAACCGGGACAAAGGAAATCCCCTGGGAACTGACTCCTATACCCCTCACCGGTCCATGTTTCATTGACAGGGCAGCTGTCCGCCTGATGGTTTCAAGGGCTGCACCCCACCAAACATCAGGATCCTGTTCAACCCTGCCGTCCCCACCATGAACCAACCCATACTCAACGGATGACTCGGCAAGCAGATTAAGCCCTGCATCAAAGGCCATGCATTTGCAGCATGTTGTTCCAACGTCAAGTCCGAGTATGACCGATGTGTCTTTCATTGAATCAATTACCTAAACCCTGTCCCTGTCATGATTATAGAATTCAAGCATGAACTCCCTGTATCCTGCCTTTATTTCCTCTACAATGATCTTTCCAAGTCCGGCAGTAGCAGTAGTGGGATCTCCATACACTCCTGACTCGCTCCTTTGGATACCCCATGTTGACCATACCACCCTCTGGCTTCCCCTTGTCGCATCCCCTGCAACATTGTCGGAATGATATCTCAGGGCATCGGAGGACGGAGCTTTTTCCATATGAACCGGTCTGTTATAGTAAAGGAGGACTGAAGTTTCCCATTCCCCGGCATGGCACGAACCGCCTTGTTCCGTCTTCCTGTGCTCCTCATATGCCTTTCTTGAAAAGACGACCGGAGCTGTTATGGTCATATAAACGCCCGTATCATCGGCTACTTCCTTGCATACCATATTAAGAAGAGGTTTATGCTGTCCATGGCAGTCGACCATCATTATCTTACGGAAACCCATATCAATCAGTGAACGGCAGACATCGCTGACCATATCGGCAAATGTCCTTGTTCCAACAATGATGGTACCAGGCCACCTCCGAAGCTCAGCTGCAGTATAACCGCTCCAGACGGCAGGCATTACAACAAGTGGAATTTCATTCTTCATCATTTCGCCGATTTCACGGGAAATATCTTCTGCAATGCTCACATCTGCATCCACACACAAGTGAGGTCCATGTTCTTCTATGGTTCCCACAGGCAGTATCACAAGAGCGTTTTTCTTTACAAGTTCACCAATCTCCGGTGAGGTCTTTTCTCTGAAATAAATGGACATATTCCCCCCTATATCCGCATAACCTCCAACCCAGTCTTACGAAGTGCAGCCACCTGTTCCAGTGATGCACTGACGTCGGTTATCAACAGATCGATTTCACTGACCGGACAAATTGCTGCAAAGCCGGTTCTTCCTACTTTTGAACCATCAGCCACAACCACCTTGAAAACCGCCCTTGACATCATTGCCCTTGTCACTTCCACTTCACTGTGGTGGTGTGTTGTAATCCCTCCGGATGCACTGATGCCGTCGATCGACATAACAAGTTTGTCCGCCATATATTTGTTTACATGATTTATTGTATCATCCCCATATGTGAATTGGTATTCTCCGTCAAGCATTCCTCCAAGCAGAATGACCCTTTCGACCTTGTTCATCCTGGCTTCACCTGCTATAACAATGGAATTTGTAACAATTGATATGCCCTGTTTCAAAAAGCATCTTCTGGAACATAAAAGACTTGTTGACCCGGCATTGAATATCATCGTATCCCCCGGATGGATCAGCCTTCCAAGCTCATCTGCTATTCTTTCCTTTGCCTCAAGGTTTACATTCATCCTGTCATTGAATGACATGGCAAGATATGACTTGTATGTTCCTACGGCACCTCCGTGGACTCTTTCCAGAAGGCCCTCCCTCTCAAGCTCAGCAAGGTCATTCCTTATGGTTACAACAGATGTTCCGAACCGTTCACTTAGGTCAGCAACCCTTACCTTTCCCTCAGTTGAGATCTTTTCAAGTATTTCCCTGCGCCTTACCGATGTCTCCATGAACTAAACCTCGACCCATGTTGAATTACGGGCTGAAAATGCGGTTCTCTCCATAACATGCTGTATATATGCACCTTCATTGAAGTCGGGTGAGGAAGATGTTCCCTTCCATACGGATTCAGTGAAATTGTAAAGACTGTGGACATGACCTCTGAGCCAGCCAATGGAATTCTTTGGACTCGGGAAACCACCGCCCGGCTGTTCATACCTTTGGACACATGCTATCCGCTTGAAACCACTGTCACCGCCATATGGCATCTGCGGATCATCAGTGGAAAAGTATTCCAGGTAATTCGGCTGCATCAGGTTGAATCTCAGGGCACCCTTGTCCCCATGGATCTCAAATCTGAGTTCGTCATCGGTACCTGTCGCAATCTTTGAGGCCTCGATTATGCCCTTGCTTCCATTGGCCATCCTTGCCATCATCATGAAGGAATCCTCTGCATCAATTGTGATTATGTTGCCTGACTTGTCCTTCCTTTTGGGATATAGGATTGTTGAATCGGCTATAAGTGAATGATACTCTCCAAGCAGATTGTACATGAGATCCAAGACATGTGACCCAAGGTCCACTATAACACCCCCGCCGAATTTTCCAAGCTGCTTCCATCCCACTGCCTTGTCCGGGTCAATGGAACCTGAGTGCAGATATTCCGCCCTGAAGGACAGGGGTCTCCCTATCTTCCCTTCACTTATCAGCTGTTTTGCCCGAAGCATAGGTGGCAGGAATCTGTAGTTGAATGCAACCTGGGCCACAATCCCTTTATCCCGGGCAAGTGCAGCTATTTCCTTTGCCTCATCTGCAGTCACCGTCAGTGGTTTGTCACAGTAGATGTTCTTTCCATTGTATATGGCCTTCTTCAACTGCCCGAAATGAAGATGATTGGGTGTGCATATGCTGACAATATCTATTGAAGGATCCTCAAATATCTCATCAGCGGTTTCATAAGCCTTTTCAAATCCCATTTCCTCCTTTGCCTTAAGGGCATTTTCGTAGGACCCGGAACAAATGGCTGAAAGATTTATGGCATATGGAAGTCCTTTGTAATACAGCGGCAGTGTTTTGTACCCATATAGATGTGTCTTTCCCATGAAACCATATCCTATTACCCCAACATTGAGTTTCTTCATAACGGTACCTACAGTAATTCTTTCTCGACAATGCCGATGGCTTCATCAATTATATCAAGGCCCTTGAGTGCCATCCCGTCCTCCATTATCAAAGGTGGTGACAGCCTCAGTGTAGACTTGGAAGGTACCCAGGCGAGTCCCATTTCAAAGGCTTTTTGGTAGACACGCTTTCCTGCCTCTTCAAAGGCTTCCTTTGTTTCCCTGTCCTTGACCAGTTCTATTGCAAGAAGGCAGCCCTTTCCGCGTACATCACCGACAATGGGGTGGTCTTCCTTTATCTTCTTCATTCTTTCAAGCATTATGTTTCCAAGGTGTTCAGAACGTTCACAAAGATTCTCTTCCTCGATCACCTCAATGGATGCCAGGGCTGCCGCACAGGCCATGGGGTTTCCTCCGTAACTCGATGAAGCACTTATGTTTTCCACTACATCCTTGTATTTATCGCTTATGCACATGGCTGTAACGGGAAATCCATTCCCGAATCCTTTTCCAATGGTGGTTATATCCGGTATTGTATTCCAGTGTTCCATGCAGAACATTTTACCGGTACGGGCCATACCCGTCAGTACTTCATCTGCAAAGAGAAGGATTCCATATTTGTCACACAAAGTCCTGAGCCTTGGCATGAATTCATCAGGAGGAATTACAGAACCATTCCAACCCTGTATGGGTTCCAGAACAATGGCAGCAAGCTGACCGGTGGTTTCATTTTCAATAACACTCTCAATGAAATCCACGCAGTGGCAGTCGCATTCAGGATACCTGAGTTTGAAGGGACATCTGTAGCAGTTGGGTCTTGGAGCCTGGTAGAATCCCGGTGCTCTCATCCCCTGGGTTCTGTCAACCATGGCAAGGCTTACAGAGCCCATTGTCTTACCATGGAAATCCCTCCAGAATGAGATGAACTCAAATTTACCAGTTGCCGCACGAGCACAGCGAAGCCCGGCTTCAACAGCAGTTGTTCCCGAGTCATACAGCTGTATTCCGTTGAGGTCTCCCTGGGTGACTTCAGCCAGTTTCTCAAGCAGATCCATCTTTATCCTGGTCGTGAAATCATGGCAGTTCATCAGCTTATTCGCATACAATGCCACTGCTTCGCTTATCTTAGGATGACAGTGTCCGAGTCCAGTAACATAAATCCCCGATGAAAAATCAATATAATCATTGCCATCCACATCGCTTAGCACGCAGCCTTTTCCGCTTTCAAATGCCACCGGGAACAAACGGACCTGGCTGGAATACCCCTTCATATATTGTGAAGCCCTGTCGTGGTATTCCCTTGACCTGGGTCCGGGTACTTCTGTTATTAGTTTTGGCACAGTATTCAAATCAACCTTTGCCCAATCTTTGTCGTACATATCACACCTCGCTGTTTGATATCAATAATTTATCACCTTTCGTATTCGTTGTCAAAATCTTTCTTTTAGCTTTCTTTTTAGTTGAATGCAAAAAAAGACCACCGCAGTTACGATGGTCAGATTTTTTCACTTTATAGACTGACGAATTTATCGACATCCTCTTTTATGAGCTCCAGTGATTTCCTCCAGAAGTTAATGTCACCGGAATCAACACCCACCGTTGCAAGGACTCCCCTTATGTCATTTTTACCTGTTTCATACAGCAGCCTGTCATACTTCCTGATGAATGACTCGCCCTCTTCAAGGTACATCGCATACAACCCCTTGGCAAACAATAATCCGAATGCATACGGGAAATTATAGAAATTCCTTCTTGCGTTGTAATAATGGGTCTTGCATAACCACATGTAAGGATGCAGGGCATTTTCATCAAGTCCATCACCATATGCTTCCTTCTGGGCCCTGATCATTGCATCCTTCAGCTCATCAACGGACAAGGAACCTTCTTTTCTCTTTTCAAACAACTCAGTCTCAAAGATATATCTGCTTAGAATATCAACGATAACCTGTGTTGCTTCAAGGAGACTGTGCTCCAGTATAGCCTTTGCCTCGTCATGGTCAGCATCCTTAAGGGCTGCATTCATCACTATGCTTTCGCAGAATATTGAAGCGGTTTCGGCAAGAGGCATGGGATAATCACTGTTTGTATTTGTAGCATCCTTCAGACAATGTCCGTGGTATCCATGACCCAGTTCATGTGCAAGGGTCGTAACATCAGAGAAAACACCCGAGAAATTGCTCATGATCCTGCTTTCCTTGATCCCATGGATATTTGCACAGAATGCACCACCTATTTTACCATCCCTTATCTTAGCATCAATCCAGTTGTCATCGAATGCTGTGGCTGCATAGTTACCAAGCTCACTGCTGAATGAACTGAAGTTCCTGACAATATAGTCCCTGGCTTCTTCAAAGGTAAACTCCCTGTCCGCTCCGCCTATGGGTGCAAAGAGTTCATAGAATGGAAGTCCTCCGTCATACCCCAGCATGGAAGCCTTTTTCCTGAGATATCTATGAAAATGCGGCAGATACTCCTTCATTGCAGCTATCATGGCATCCAGGGTCTCTCTGTCCATCCTTGAAGTCAGCAATGTCATATCCAGGGGTGATTCATATCCCCTTAGTTTGACCATTTCAATGACCTCGCCCTTGATTGCATTGAGACATGCGGCGGAACTCTTTTCCACTGATGGATAGGCAGCCAGTTCTGCTTCATATGCTTTCCTCCTGACTTCGGCTGATTTATCATATGCAAGGTTCCTGACTGCAGGCAAAGGAAGCTTTTTACCATCCATGTCAACGGACAGTGAGGAAACCAATGTATCCTGCAGCTTTTCCCAGGCTCCTGACCCTGTATTCCTGAGAGTGGCAATGATCATTTCACTCTTGTCATCAAGCATGTATCTTGCCTGACGAAGGATTTCCTCGATGCTGAACCTGTGTTCTTCAATGATTCCCCTGTAATCTATGTTTTCCAGGGTCTTCAGCCATTTGGTGAATCTGACCTCAAAGACGGCCAGCGACGGCAGGAATTTTTCCGCCCTTTCGATGACTTTCAGTGCTTTCATGTTGTTTGTGTCAACGGAGTAAACAAGCTGCGCATAGATATATACATTGCCGAATAAGTCTCCCAGTTCATTGTTAGTCCTTATGAACCACTCAAGGGTCTCCATGCTTTTGTCATTGTCCTTCAGCGCAGCCTCTATCCTGTCTTCCAGGTTCCTGATGAGTTCACCGGTTTTCTTTATATCTGCTTCCAGCCTCTCATCCTCAAAGGATTTGTAAAGTTTATCAAGATTCCATAACATTTCCATCTGATCCTCCTGTTATTTTTCTATTTCATCACGCACTATCCGCGTGAACTCTATCAGTCTTCCATAATCGTTCTGAACAGTCTGAACATCCTTCAGACAAATATCAAACAGACAATTGTTCTGTTCAAAATCCTTCCTTGCATTACGGATTATCTTTCTGATGTTCCCCTCATCGAATCCAAGGCATACCGTTGATGCAGGGTCGGGTCTCCAGGATGCAATATAGTCCTTTCCAATCTGTTCGGCACAGCTTCTTGTATTGGCAAAGGGACTTACGGCAATCCTCCTGAGGTTCTTTATTTCCCTCAGCATATCAATTTTCTTTGTCAGATCCTCACAGCATCCATAGGACGAATACGCAAATTTTTCTATGATTGGAATCTGGTAATCCAACAGGAATTCCTTATGATGTTCAGGCGATATCAATGCATATTCCTGCGCTGCATAAAATGTCCAAAGGTGTGATCTGTCAGTGGTAACCGGACCTGCATTGGGACCGGGCAGACCTTTTATATATGGCATTGACTGGTTCTCATGGCTGAGCCATGTAAAATCCCCGGCCCTTTCAGCTTCATCATGAGCTTTTAGAACACCATCTCTCATGAATTCCAGCAATTTATGAAGTTCATCCGGGTAATCATATATAGCCCACATCAGACCATCCAGTCCAAGAAGATAACCCAGATGAGTTGAAATGTCTCCTCCCCAGCGGATCCAGTGGGGTGAGCGTTCAACCACCACGTTGATAATATCACCAAAGATACCGGAAAGCATTTCGTACTGATAAGCGGTTTCTTTTTCATTGACCTTGTGTTCGGGAACCTTCATAGGTGATAAATCTGCAATATTTTCAAGGGCAGCATGAATTTTCTTACAACCACCGGACTCAGGTGATTCATCAACATTGGGCACAACTCCCCAAGGGCCATAGCCGGGCATTTCCAATACTGCAGGAATTTTAATGTAATTCTCAATTACAAAGTCATCACCGACTTCATATTGGTAGACCATCTTGCGAAGGTAGAGTTCAACTTGTCGCAAAAGCTCATTTTCACATTGCAGTCCGGGTTCGATTATTTCACGGCTCCAGACTCCATCCCTGATGTATATGGGAATCCTGCCCTTTCCAAATGCGTTATGGTCCGCCCAGAGTTTTCTTCGTTCATCCATTATCTCCATGGATGAAATTTCAGCAACCTGCTTTGCCAGATTCCTCAGTATGACTACATCATTAATATTGTCCAATTCCGAGTCTCCTGCCCTTCCTTGATCGTATGATTTCATAGTTGCCCAGATTCGTAAATCCACCTATCTTGAGTCTCCTTGGATCCTCTTCAAGGCAGCTTCTGAAAAATATGTCGATTTCAGCCATCCCTTTTTCATCCATCTCTATGAAATCAATGATTATTATACCACCTATGTTACGAAGCCGTAATTGTATTGCTATCTCCTCTGCAGCCTCAAGGTTGGTTTTGATTGCCGTATCACTGAGGCTTGAAGGTGATGAATTCCTTGCACTGTTGACATCTATTACGCACATGGCTTCGGTGTAATCAAAGACCAGCTGCGCTCCGCTTTTCATTCTTACTGTTCTTGAATATGCATCCCTGATCCTGTTTGAAACATTGAAGAAGTCAAACATGTCGTAATCCTTGTTGTAATGCTTTATTCCCTTGTGAAAGCCTCCCTGCCTGAATCTGTCAAAATACAGGTTGAATGTATCTATATTGTTGAAATACACGGTGTCTGTTCCGGGGTTGTATTTTTTCATCATTGCTTCCACGGCACTTTCAGGTTCATATAGTATTTCACCTGGTTTTGCTGAATGGTTGTTAATCTCCTCCAGTTTAAAAAGGCAGTTTCTGATATCTTCTTCGATGACTTCCGTTTCCACATCCTTAGCAATGGTTCTTATTATTATTTCCCTGTCGGGTCTTGAAAAAGTTTCAAGTATAGCTTTCAACCTGGCCCTGTTCCCCGGGTCAGTTATTTTTGATGACACACTCATGTCGTTGCCGGTATTCCCGCAGATGCAGTATTTGCCGTGTACAAGCAGTCTGCAGCTAAGATGCATTCCTTTTTTGCCTCTTTCACCGTGGATTACCTGTAAGGGCATGATGCTGTTTTGTTTTATTTTTCTGCCGTATGTATTTTTTTCAGGAAGATATGCCTTCTTCTCATTTCCTATGTCAATGAAGTATGCATCAAGGGCGGGAGCATGTTCCATCACCCTGCCTGTTACTATGGAGTCCTCCCTGATTTCTTCAGAAGAATCAATGTAGTACTCAACAGGACGTCCGTTCTCAACAAGAACGGTTTTGGTGCCTTCCTTTGATTCATTGATCAGCAGCATGCGTTCCATTATTCCGTCTCCATGGCTTCCGTTGAAATGGGGTCGAACATTGCACCGTTTCTTTCAACAAACTGGTTGCTCCTGTTTATGTTGATGAATTCGATGTCCCTGCCGAGTCTGGCACTTATTGCCTTTGCAAGAAGTTTCGGATTGAGATTTTTCTCATTCCCACCGGCCCCAAGAAGACTCCCTGTATTGCCCTTGGTATAAAACCTGACAATCATCGGTTTTATATCCACTACCCTTGCCTTGCCCTTCCTGACCTTTTCCACCGGAAGAGATTCGTATGACATAACAAGCTCAGCCAGATCTTCGATGTCCTCTGCCCCGGAAATCGTGAAAGTATATTCAGTATATGATATATCTGCCATGATATTCTTTTTTACAATCCTCTTTGCAGCACCAAGAAGTTCAAGGCCCGGAGGAAGCTGTCGTCCAAGCCTTTCAAGGATGAATTTTGGATCATATTCAACTGCGAAGGAAAGGTCAGCATACTCAGCCTCACTCGTAAATCCCAGTGACAGCGGTGCTCCGAAAACCATCTGCATCTGCGGGTTGAATCCCTGGGAGTATTCTGCTTCAAGGCCTGCCCTTCTAGCTGCACGCTGGAATGTATTCATCATATCAAGATGTGATATGAACTTTACTTCACTTCCTTTTCTGAACTTAACCCTGATTGTGCTCAAAGCATATACCTCCGCCGAAGCAAGCTGCTCCGCATGCCAGACATTCTTCCCTGCAGTTTGATGAAGTTACATTATCATATGCCTTTTTGCGTTCATCCAAAAGGAATTTCTTTCTGACACCTATGTCAATGAAGTCCCACGGGAGGTCCTCTTCTTCAGTTCTCTCACCTGTATACTCAGACTCGTCAATCCCGCATTCTCCCAGGGCTTCCATCCATTTGTCATAATCAAAATATTCAGCCCAGCCGTCAAACCTGCAACCCTTTTCCCAAGCCTTTATTACAGCCTGCCCAAGCCTGCGGTCTCCTCTTGAGACTATGCCCTCCATGTGTGAAAGCTTATAGTCATGCCAGTTGTATCTGATGTTTGCCTTTTTCAACAAGTCATACAGATATTTCTGTCTTTCAATCATTTCCGGGACTGTTATCTGCCTCTCCCATTGGAAGGGAGTGAAGGGCTTGGGTACGAAGAATGCTGTGCTTACCGTAAGACTGAGCTGTTTCTTTGAAACATTTCCATGTTGTCTGTACATTTGTTTTATTTTCCACGCCAGGTCGGCAATACCTTTTACATCCTCCATGGTTTCGGTGGGAAGCCCCAGCATGAAATACAGTTTCATTGTGGTCCAGCCGCCTTTGAAGGCGATCTCTGCTGTCCTTAGCATTTCCTCTTCCGTCACATTCTTGTTTATGACATCCCTGAGCCTCTGGGTACCGGCTTCAGGGGCAAATGTAAGTCCTGATTTCCGGACTTTCTGTACCTTATCCATGAGCTCCATTGAAAAATTGTCAGCTCTCAGAGACGGAAGTGAGAGACCTATGTTTCTTTTGTCTGTAAGGTCAATGAGCCTGTCTGTGAGTTCCGTCAGTCCCGAGTAGTCGCTTGTGCTCAGGGAAGCCAGGCTTATGTCATCATATCCAGTGGAATCAAGTTTCCGGGTAGCTTCTTCAATCAATCTGTCAGGAGTCTTTTCCCTTACCGGTCTGTAAATGAACCCCGCCTGGCAGAATCTGCATCCTCTTATGCATCCCCTGAATACTTCCATCATGGTCCTGTCATGCACAATGTTGATATATGGGACAATTGGCTTTTCGGGATATGGTGCAGAATTGAGGTCCTTGATCAGAACCTTCCTTACCTTTGGTTCGTCCTTCCTGTTGTGGATTCCGGGAACATATATTCCCTCTATCTCACTCAGAATTACAAGGGTTTCCGACTTCTTCAGCTTCTTTGCCAGGATATCCAGAATTGAATGGATTTTTTCCTCGCCTTCCCCTATCAGAAAGAAGTCAACCACATCAGCAAGGGGTTCCGGATTGAAAGCGCAAGGGCCGCCTGCACATACAAGGGGCATATCCTCTCCCCTGTCCTGTCTTCTGACTTTCATTCCCGCAAGGTCAAGCATGTTGAGTATATTGGTATAGCTCATTTCATACTGGAGGGTGAAACCAAGGCAATCAAAATCACTCGCAGCTGTTTTTGTCTCCAGGGAAAAGAGCGGTATTTTGTTTTCCCGCATGGCCTTTTCCATGTCAGTCCATGGAGCGAATATCCTTTCGCAAAGTGAATCGGCCCTGTCATTGATTATGCTGTATAGTATCTGCCCTCCCAGGTGTGACATAGCCACTTCGTATACATCCGGAAAGCAAAATGCAAATTTTACTCCAATACTTTCATGGTCTTTGATGACACTGTTGACTTCCCCGCCTGTATATCTGGCAGGTTTTTCAACTCCCATCAGAATCTTATCGTCTATATAAACCGGCATATCATTCCCTTCCGTACCGCGGCGCATAGAGCGCGGCAAGCCTTATGGCTTCATACATGCTGACACCACTGGCAATGCCCTTGCCTGCAATGTCAAAGGCCGTACCATGGTCCACGGATGTCCGAAGATATGGCATCCCAATTGTAAGGGATATGGTTCTTTCGAAATCAACCGTCTTCGTGGCTATGTGTCCCTGGTCATGGTACATGGAAAGAACTCCGTCATATTTTCCCTTAAGAGCAAGTGCGAATACTGAATCCCCGGGAACAGGTCCTGTGACATTCATTCCTTCTTCGGTGCATTCATCCACTGCGGGAGAAATTTCATTTACTTCCTCATTTCCGAACATTCCATGTTCCCCGTTATGCGGATTGAGACCTGCAACCGCCAGCAGCGGATTGTTTACCCCAAGTCTGACAAGGGCCTCCAGACATCTTGCGATATATTCCTTGATTTTATCCTTTTTCACTGCATCACAGGCTGCCCTGAGGGATAAATGCCTGGAAAGGAAGAATACCCTCATGTTCATTACCTGGAACATTGTGAGAGGATCAATTGTACCTGAAAGATACGCAAACATTTCGGTATGCCCGATGAAATCAATGTTTGCAGCCTTTATGGACTCCTTGTTGATGGGAGTCGTTGCAACGGCATCTATTTCACCGGCCATTGCCATATTTGCCGCTTTTTCTATGTATTCATACGCTGCTTTCCCTGCCAGGGCATCAACACGTCCAAAAATAAGCTTTCCTGTATCCATGTTTGCAAGATCAATTACCTCAATGGTACCCGGCACTCCTTCAGCTTCATCAGCACATCCAACAGGCCTGATTTCAACCCTTGCATCAATTATGTCACGGATTTGCCCGAGAACCGAGGCATCTCCTATTACAATCGGCTTGCATATATCAAAGACAGACTCATCCATCAGCGCCTTGATTACAATCTCCGGCCCAATCCCCGCCGGGTCTCCCATGGGTATTCCAATAACTGGTTTCTTCATAAAAAATCCTTCCACACAAGTACTGATATAGTAACATCACCACCGGCATGTATCAACCTCCCTAATAATCACACCTGGTGTAATTATTGTTAGGTTAGAAATATCACGGCAAGATAATCACGTCTGGGGTAATTATCGCTATGTTAGAAATATTACGGCAAGATAATCACGTCTGGGGTAATTATCGCTATGTTAGAAATATCACGGCAAGATAATCACGTCTGGGGTAATTATCGTCAGGTTAGATATATAACAATTATACCAGGGATGATTATTTGGTGAGGGTGTGAAAAGGGCCTTCGGATGAAGGCCCTTTGAAGGTCAGGTTATTTTTTCGGAGAGTGCTGGAAGAAGTGCCAGCCTCCTATTTCGGCGGGATTGCCCGGGTCGTCCTTCAGAAGCTCCTTGTAGTTCATGGCTACCTTTTTGAAAGCCTTGGCATATTCTTCAATCTTTTCAGGTTCAAAATGCTTGAACCACGGAATACTATATGACTTTGCACCAATCTCCTCACTTGGAGCCAGGGTTTTGTCAAGTTCCCTTACATCCCTGTCTGCATTGGCTATCCTCGTAGGTTTTCCATGACCGTAGACATCCAATGTCTGGAAAAGTGAGTGGGTATGAAGGGCGAGATTACAACCGGGACTGCATCCGTCAAAGCCTTCTGCCCTGACAGCCTCACAGAACCTGGTCACTGACAATCCACCAAGTTCCTCACTTTTATACAGACCCTTGGGAGCATACCATCCGCCCATTGTGCTTCCGGTTTTTTCATCTACCCTGTGGGCTTTGATTCCAGGAACACCTTCAAGAAGATCCCAGAAATAGTTCATTCCCTTTCTAATTTCAAGCATCCTGTCATTGTAATGTCTGAGCTGTACCCTTCCGACGGCCGATGACATCTGATGCATCCTGTATTTATATCCACCCATCGGCAGTCCCGCATGGGCCTTAAGGGATTCGGTTTCCATGTCCTCGGCTCTGTACCTGCTGTAATGTCCAAAAGCAATTGCTCTTTCATAAATCTCCCTGTCATTGGTCGCCAGGATTCCGGCTTCTCCGATGGCAAGGGATTTTCCACTCATAAGACTCATTGCCGCAACATCACCGAATGTTCCGACCATCTTTCCTTTGTATAATCCGCCATGTGCATGTGACACATCTTCGATGACTTTGATTCCATGCTTCTTTGCAATTGCCATAATTGGATCCATATCCGCAGGATGACCCGTATAATGAACCACAACTATTGCCTTTGTACGCGGACCGATTCGATGCTCAATGTCATTGGGGTCTATGCACAATGTATCAGGATCAACGTTCGCAAAAACAACGGTAGCTCCAAGAGTAAATGCCTGAAGCCCTGATGCCCAGTATGTTACGGTAGGACAGATTATTTCATCACCCACTCCGACCTTGCATCCGAACATTGCGCTCTGTATCGCAGCTGTTCCTGTAGAAAATCCAAGGGCCAGGTCAAGTCCCTGCCATGCAGCAAACTCTTTCTCAAACTCCCTTGTTACATCAGTTCCCGACATGGATCCGCTGCGAAGCACATCCAATACAGCATCTTCATCTTCCTTTGTTATGATAGGCCACTTGAAAAGATCACCGGGATCCTTTGTTATCGCCTTTGGTCCTCCAAACAATGCTAATTCAGACATATAAACTCTCCTTTGCTTACTTCATGGATTATATATCATGCGCAAACCGCACCTCTTGACATAAATGAAGTTTTTATTTGCATATTTTCGGTAAATAACCCTACTTCTCCAATTTGTCAAAAACCGCAAGCATCTGAGGCAGGTA
>Ga0209203_1001153_pt1 | contig 19996 bp, 20 predicted proteins | sample AD_UKC109_MetaG_FD_184423 | JGI IMG/M metagenome (GOLD analysis project Ga0209203, IMG submission 184423) | Active sludge microbial communities of municipal wastewater-treating anaerobic digesters from Hong Kong - AD_UKC109_MetaG (SPAdes)... | ecosystem: Engineered > Bioreactor > Anaerobic >... | reverse complement strand
GGGAATTTGAAGGTATGTGCGGATATTATTCATTGTGATGCTCCATGGCCCCATTCGAGGGGGACGGCAAAGCGAACTATCGACAAAATGAGAATGAACGGTTCGTTTTAAAAATCAAGGTCGCCTGCATATCTTTTTACTCATGGCGATAAAAAAGCAGTTTCTCATAATCTCGGAAAGGCGGATAGTTTCGATGTCCGGGCTTATTGCATAAGAAGTTATTCGAGTTAGGATGTTACGGTGATTGAATGAAAAGCATTATCAACAAGGCCCTTACCCTTCTGGAAAACAAGGAAAGTTTTGTTCTTGCAACCATTATCGCTCATGATGGGTCGACCCCGCGATCGGCCGGCGCGCACATGATTGTCCGTCAGGACAAAACCATCACGGGAACCATCGGCGGCGGGCTTCTGGAAGCACGGGTTCTGGAAACGGCCATGACAGTTTTTTCTGAAAGAAAGGCTTGTATAAAGCGGTATGACTTGAGCGGATTGGACTTGGAAACAATCGATATGACCTGCGGAGGCGCCGTTGAAGTGCTGGTTGATTATATCGATGCTGATGATCCGGCTTATCTGCAGATCTACCGGTCCATGTCCCACTATCTCGTACAGGGAAAGCTTTCCCGGCTGGTAACACTCATCCCCGATCGTCCAGGTGAGGAGGCATCTCGGAAACAGCTGCTTATCGAGCAGGACGGTTCTGTCACCGGTATGATACAGTGCGATTATGATCTGTTACAGCAACTTTCTCGGAGAACCAACCGGTACGACATCTTTACGATTCTTGAAAATCGCCGTGTTATCATGGAAACGATCGGGGACAGCGGCACAGCCTTTATCATCGGTGCCGGCCATGTGGCTCAGAAGCTCGTACCCCTTTTGAAACCCGTTAACTTCAGGACTGTTGTTATGGATGATCGCCGGGAATTCGCCAACCGTGACCGGTTTCCTGTAGCAGATGAAATCGTTGTCCTCGATGATTTCGAAGCCGTTTTTAAGCATTTCATGATCGACAGGACGAGCTACATCGTCATTGTGACGCGTGGACACCTTCATGACGGAACCGTTCTTGAACAGGCACTTAATGCACATGCCGGATATATCGGAATGATTGGAAGCCGCATCAAGCGGGACAGAATATATGACATGTTGCACAAGAGAGGATTATCCAATAATGCTATCGCACGGGTCCATTCTCCGATCGGGCTTGACATAAAGGCCGAAACGCCGGAGGAGATAGCCGTCAGCATTGCCGCGGAGCTGATCAAGGAAAGAGCGGAGTTGTTCCGATGAAAAAAGACACGACACTGACAGCCCTCATTCTCTCCGCCGGTTATTCATCGAGAATGAATGAGTTAAAACCATTGCTGTCACTCAACAGGTCACTGGTTGTCGAACATACCATTACTTGCTTCAGGAGGGCCGGTATTAACGATATACGCGTGGTTCTCGGATATCGGGCAGGCGATCTTGTCCCCATTGTAGATCGGCACGGAGTCCGCTATATACTCAATGACCGTTTTAAAGAAGGTATGTATTCATCGATACGAAAAGGGGTCGAAAGTTTTGAAAGGAACATTGAAGCTTTTTTCCTGCTTCCGGTGGACATGCCCATCGTAGATTCGGAAACGATTAAGAAACTCGCCGTAGCCTACTCTAATACAGGGGCACGGATCATATACCCTTGTTTTCAGGGTTTTCGCGGGCATCCGCCTTTGATAGCAACAGAATATATACAGGAAATTCTCACGACGGAACAGCCGGACGGGATGCGAGGGCTTCTGCGGCGGCACGAAAAAGATGCCGTCGATATTGAGGCCGAGGATCTGGGAATACTGATCGATATCAATACTCCCTTTGAATACAGGCATCTGCTGGATCTTGATTCTTCACGGACTGCTCCGACTTTAACCGTGTGTTACAATCTCCTGCGCGACCTGCATGTTTCCGAGAAAATAATCAATCATTCACAGAAGGTTGCCGCCATAGCCAGAAAAATAGCCGCGTACCTCAACCGTCATGGGTTTGGTCTTGACCTTTCTCTGATTGAAGCATCGGCTCTCCTTCACGATATAGCAAAAGGACGGAGGAGGCACGATCAGACGGGTAGTGAAATCATTCTGAAACTTGGATACCCCAAGGTTGCTGCAATAGTCGGTTCGCATGTGAATATAGATTTGGTAACGAGAGATTATCTCGACGAAGCGGAGGTCATTTATCTGGCAGATAAGCTGGTACAAGAAAACCGTATCGTACCGCTACAAAATCGCTTTGCCGGTGCCCGAGAACTGTTCAAGGATAATCCCGAAATTATTGAGGCCGTCGAGCAGCGATTCCAGAATGCGGAGACGATCCTGCAGCGCATCGAAAAGATTAATGGCGAAAAAATCTACAACATTCTCGGGGACAGTCCTTATGAACCATATCACCATTTACATCATACGCCATTGCGAACCACTGTTACCCCGATCGACTGAGAGGATCTTTATCGGTCAGACCGATATCCCCTTGAGCGAAGCGGGCATTCAGCACGCTCGTGCTCTCAGTCTCGCATTCAAGGACATTGTCATAGAGAAAATCTATTCCAGTGATCTTATCCGTTCACGGCATACGGCACAGCTCATCGCTGAACGTCATGGTATCGCTGTCAGGAATAAACCGGGGTTGAATGAAATTAATCTTGGTACGTGGGAAGGATTACACGTCTCTGAAATCATGACAAACTATCCCGGAGAATATGAAAAGCGGGGCGAAGATATCGTCAGGTACCGAACACCGGGAGGGGAAAGTTTTCTTGACTGCAGCCACAGGGTTCTCGAATGTTTCTTTACTATTATCACCAAAGCCACTGGTACCATTCTTATCGTAGGCCATGCCGGCGTCAACCGGATTATACTTTCTCATGTTATGGGAACGGGCCTTGAAAACATCTTTACGATCGAGCAGAGATACGGTTGTATTAATGTTATGCGACGGGATGATACTGGGATCACGATAAGGGCAATTAACAACACAGGTACCGAGCAGGGATTCAATTCTATCAGAAACACTGGGCCTTATCTTCGAAATCTCAATCATGTCAAATGTAAATAAGCCAGTACTGTAAGTACATTATCCGAGAGTAGACTTATCTGAACAATTTTGATACCATTAATAAAATGTTACAGTACTCTTTTATCGAAAAACCCGTCGCCGATGAGATACGAGAAATAACGGACCTCTACCGGCGAGAAGATTGGTGGAAACAGGAAGAAGACAACCCCGAAATGGTTAAACAAATAATCAAAGGGAGCCACTGTTTTCTTGTTGCACGCCATCATAGGACCATCATAGGTATGGGGAGAGCCATCAGTGACCGGGCCAGCGACGCCTATATACAGGATGTTACGGTTATGGATTCTTACCGGGGCAGGGGGATCGGAACCAGGATTATAGAACTATTGATCGATCGACTCGAACAAGACGGAATACACTGGATCGGTCTTATAGCCGAAAGGAGGTCCCATCCTTTTTATGAGCGGATCGGCTTTTCCATCATGGACCAGGCATCCCCTATGTTGAGGTTGAAGAGATGATATTCAAACCGATCGTACCAGCAGATTATACACACCTTACATCGTTTTTCTCAGAACAGAGGTATCAGCTCTGCCCCTATTCTCTCTCATCGATCATCGTTTGGAAAAACGAGGTGTATCAACCCTATGGCGCCATTCACAATGACAGTCTCTTGGTTTACGCAAACTTCACCCGACACAAGGAGAGATCGTACCTGATCCTGCCCATATCCCCTGGCAGGGAAAGCTCGCCAGAGGAGCTTTCTCATATATCCAGTCAAACCGGCTATGGTACGTACTGCTTTGTGCCCGAGGATTACATCGAGAGGCATGGAAAGAGTACCATTGAGAAGTACTTCGTAGTCGAACAGCAGGATGGATACGACGATTACGTGTATCGGACGGAAGATCTGGCCACACTGGCCGGCAACAGGTATTCGAAAAAGAGAAACCTTGTCAAACAGTTTGAACGGAATTATCTCGATCAAGGGGGGGCCGTCACTATTAAGACCATATCGCCGGAAGATGTGCCTGGTTGCCTGGAATTCCTGGAAAGGTGGTGTGAGGAACGGGACTGCGATGTGGACAGGGACGAAGATCTTGCCTGCGAGTGGAACGCTACCAGGAATGCCTTGTATAATATCGATACCCTCGGATTCAGTGGTATTATGCTTTCAATCGATGGAATAACGCAGGCCTTTGGTATCGCTTCGCAACTTACGGAAACGATGAGCGTACTCCACTTCCAGAAAGCTTCGGCTCAGTTTAAGGGCCTCTACCAGTTTTTTGACAGGGAGTGTGCCCGCAGACTGTTTTCGGAACTTCAGTTCATAAACAAAGAAAGCGATATGGGGGTGCCGGGCATGGCTCAGACAAAGCATTCCTACCATCCTGTCATGATGATACGGTCGTACAAACTGAGCCTCAGGGAATGACTATGACATGCAGGGATAGCAATGGGGGAATCTATGTTGTCCTATGAACGCCATGGTATAAGGCGGATGAACCATGACGCTTAAGGGAAGATGTGAAAGGAGGGAACATTCATGTCACTGAGCGAATATTTTGAAAAGAGGGTCGGTACAGGCGTACTTTCCACGGCTGACGGGTCCGGAAAAGTGAACGCCGCCATATACGGCAGGCCGCATTTTATCGATGATCAGACCATTGCTTTTATCATGGCCGATCGCCTGACCCATGCAAACCTCACGGAGAATAGCAGTGCCATCTACCTGTTCCGGGAAGCGGGTGAGGGGTATATGGGTAGGCGTCTCTACCTTACCAGAACCGGGGAGACGGAGGATCTGAAAGTGATAGAGGACATCAGATCACGGCCTCGCCACGGCAATCATACGAAAGGCTCCCATGATAAGAAATATCTTGTGTATTTTCACATCGACCGCATTCTTCCGCTGATAGGCGATACGATCTGATAGATCTGCAGACCCCGCCACTCTTTAAGGAGATCACAGGTCATGACAAAAAAGGATAAAAAGATTATCTTGATCGCCCAGTGCCTCATCAATCCCTACTGCAGGGTCCATCTTTTGGGACAGAATTTTCCTCTTTCCCATGAACTGACCGATTATCTCATGGACCGCCGGGTCGGAATTATTCAATACCCCTGCCCGGAGACAACGGCTATGGGCCTGATGCGTAATCCTCAGGGCCGCCAGCAATATGACAATATCTTCTTCCGTGAACACTGCAAACAGCTGCTGACTATTCCCCTGCTGATGGTCCGTGAGTTTATTGCACAGAACTACCGCCTTACCTGCTTTATCGGTCTCAAAAACAGCCCGACCTGCGGAATCCGCTGGGGACGCCATAAAGTGAATAAATACCAGACGGAATCACCGAACCCGGTGGAACAGCCCGATCCCGATGAACCTGTTCTCATGGGGATCATGGCCGAGATCCTTGATGAAGAGCTGGCAAAGGAAGGGATCAGGGTGCCACTTCTCGAATTTCCCACGCAGGAACCGGTCGGTTCTCCGAAACGAACGGCTTTCTGGAAAGACCTGAAGCAGACAGTAGAACCCTACCTGTATGCCGGTGACGGGCAGGAAACGGCTGAAGGATGAAGGACGGAATGCCATCTCAATGAACGACAGAACCGTCCTTACCGCCAGCCGTGTGGCCGATTTTCGTGAAACGGTCTATGACTATTACAGAAGACACAGTCGGCAGTTTCCCTGGAGAGAAACCACCGATCCCTACCGGATCCTCGTATCGGAAATCATGCTTCAGCAGACGCAGGCACCCCGGGTTTTATTGAAATACGAGGAGTTTCTTCAGCACTTTCCCGATGTCTCTTCCCTTGCCTCGGCACCTCTCCATGATGTGCTGGGCGCATGGCAGGGATTGGGATACAACCGCCGGGCACTCGCCTTGAAACAGTCAGCACAGAAAATTGTCGCATTTCATGGAGGTATTATTCCCCGTGACGAGGGATCACTTGTTTCACTGCCGGGGATCGGTACGGCAACAGCCCGGGCAGTGAGAGCTTTCGCATTCAACGAACCGGTGATCTTCATAGAGACCAATATCAGAGCCGTTTTCATCCACTACTTTTTCTCGCAGGAAGAGACTGTCTCCGATTCCGACCTTCGTCCGCTGGTAGAGAAAACACTCGACCATGACAATCCGCGCCGATGGTACAACGCGCTCATGGATTACGGAACGTTTCTGAAAAAGGCTCACGCCAATCCGGCACGGAAAAGCTCCCATCATCAGAAACAATCGCCCTTCGAAGGCTCAGTTCGCCAGATACGGGGGGCGATCATCCGGCTTTTGCTGGAAAAGACTTCCTTGGCCGAGCCGGACGTGATAAGTGCGTTTCACTGTGAGGCGGATCTCATGCAGGAAATCCTTAAACAGCTCGAGCGGGAGAGAATCATTGTCAAGAGCGGAGGAAACATCTCGATCTCCTAGATGGATAACCTACCGAATCCACCTTGTTTCGGCGATATAACCTTTTCTACCGAAAATCTGCTCGGTCGCATTTCTATATTGAATTTCCCACGTGTTATGTTACCATTGAGATGTTCCGGAAGCTTCTGCATAGGTGATTTGCACAAGCCGTGAAAGGAGAATTTTATGTTACATCATGAAAAATGGAAGGTCTACAATCCTCAGGGCAACAGGCGTGTGATTGTTACCAAGGAATTGCCCGGTGAACGATGGATCGAAATCCTCATGCAGGCCGACTGCAGGGTTGAAGTATGCACTTCGACGGAAATCCTAGGTATAGACGAGATCAGATCCGCCATAGGAGACAGATGTTCGGGAGCCATTGGACAACTGACCGAAGCCTGGGGGGATGAATTATTTTCAGTTCTTAAGAAGGCCGGAGGGATCGCCTACAGTAATTATGCGGTGGGGTACAACAACCTTGATATCGGTGCAGCGACACGACACGGTATCAGTGTGGGAAACACTCCCGGCGTGTTGACGGAAACAACCGCAGAGATGACCGTGGCTTTGACGTTTGCGGCGGCACGCAGGGTGGTCGAGGCAGACAGATTTACACGTGAGGGAAGATATCATGGCTGGCTTCCGAACCTTTTCCTCGGAGAACTTCTCAATAGAAAGACGGTGGGTGTGATAGGCGCGGGACGAATCGGTGCCGCCTATGCACGCATGATGGTTGAGGGCCACAAGATGGATCTCGTCTATTACGATCTGTACCGGAACAACAATCTCGAAGAAGACATAGCCGCCTATGCGGACTTTCTGAGATCACGAGGCGAACAGCCGGTGACCTGCAGGAAAATGGAGAGTATTGAAGGACTGCTTCAAACGGCCGATCTTGTGAGCCTCCACCCGATACTCGACGAGACCACGCACCATCTGATAGATGCCGGACGCCTGGAGCTGATGAAGAAAAACGCTATACTGATTAACGCGAGCAGAGGGCCGCTGATCGATGAAGAGGCCCTTGTCAATCACTGCCGGAATAATCCTGACTTTCGGGCGGGACTCGATGTATTTGAGGATGAGCCGGATCTGAAGCCCGGACTGGTGGAACTTGACAATGTGGTTATTGTGCCCCATCTCGGGTCGGCAACCATCTGGACGAGGCAGAGCATGGCAATTCTTGCGGCGGGAAACGTGGCGGGAATTCTGCGGAGGTACCCGGCATGGAAGGGGGATAGCGTTTCGCCCTTCCTGGAAGATGATCCTCCGGAAGCGGCTCCAAGTATTCTCAATGCGGAAGAGATGGGCATCCCGAAATATTCGGGATAGCCGTACAGATTTCGACTTTTCTTAAATTCGGTGTATGTTTGTGAGGGAAAAGATCATGAGATTAGCGGACAGGATAGAACGCCTGGGAAGTGAAACGGCCTTTACGGTTTCAGCCGAGGCGGCCGCTTTCGCTTCAGAGGGTAACACGGTATATCCATTTCATCTGGGTGATATCAATATCATGACCCCTGCCAACATTATGGATGCGGCAGAACGGGCAATGCGCGAGGGAAAGACAAGGTATTGCCCGAATGCGGGAATACCCCGGTTACGCGAACTGTTGGCAGAAAATGTCAACAGATCCCATGGTATCAACTATACCATGGAAAATGTGTCCATCCAGCCGGGCGGAAAACCGGTTATAAACAAGTTCCTTCTGGCGCTCATGAACACCGGGGATGAGGTTCTGTACCCCAATCCCGGGTTCCCCATTTACGAATCACAAATAGCGTTTCAGGGAGGAAAGGCCCTGCCCTATGGATATGTTGAAGGGAAGGAAACCTTCACGCTGGATATGGATGCTATCGAACGACAGCTGACACCGCGTACAAAGCTGCTCATATTCAACGACTGGCAGAATCCCACGAGTGCGGAATGTTCCCTCCAGGAGCTGGAAAAACTTTCAGAGTTGGCTATCAAGCATGACCTTTACGTGCTCTGCGATGAGGCTTATTACGATGTTCGATACGAGGGAAAGAGTATTTCCCTTGCTTCCCTTCCGGGTATGGCCGAACGATGCGTAATCCTGTACACCTTTTCCAAGAAATTTGCCATGACCGGGTGGAGACTGGGGGCAGCCATCGGACCGCAAGATATCATTGATGTTATAACCAGACTCAATGTCAATGACGAATCGTGCACGAATCATTTCGTACAATACGCCGCCATGGAAGGACTGACCGGAGATCAGGCCCCAGTCCGGAAGATGCTGGATATCTTCAAGGCACGAAGAGATGTGGCAGTGGATATTCTCAATTCCATAGAAGGTGTACGCTGCTTCCGGCCGAATGTGACCTTCTATCTGTATCCCAATATTACCGGAGCGATGAAACGGAAAGGGTTTGACGATCTCGAAGCATTCCGCAAGGCCCTGCTGCATGAAACCGGCGTATCGGTATGCACCCGGCTGCATTTCGGACATCCGCTGGAAGGCGAGAAGGACTGCTATCTGCGACTGGCCTATTCGGGTATCGATATAGAGGACATCAGAGAGGGTCTCGGCAGATTCAAGGCATTTGTCGAAGGATAACCTGCGATCCGGCACTGAGGTTATGAATATGATTGTGTCATGACCAGGAATAATGCGTCACTGCCTTCTGTGTGCCGGAAAGGTAACCAGCATAATACAGGCAAGCACTGCGCCAACTGCCCCGACCGGCCAGAATTCCCCTCCGAATACGTGTTGCTTCATACCGTCCACAGCAATGCCGAGAAGGGGAGCCGTCGCAATGGTTGAGAGAGATTTCGCCTGGCTCTCGACGGAAAGAACCGTTGCCCCATGTGTCTCCGTTGCGTACCCGTCAAACCGGCTGATAAGTATCGGTCTCCACAGGTTCTGAATACCATACAGGGCCACAAATCCCACGATTGCCGCGTAATACCATTGCAGGTACAGAAGGGTCGCCAATACGCAATAGATAATGAGTGCGACCTTCCAGATACGATAGGCGCCTCGTTCCTCTCCGCCCGCATGCTGTGTGATCCTGTGTGACATGCGGCTTCCCCATGCGGATAGCAGGTGTAAGGCGAAATAGACCATCCCCACAATAATCGCGCCTCGGCGTGTATTTTCCATATACACAAACAAAGGGATGGTCAGAGCCATAGCTTTGATCACCGGTTGGAGATAATCCTTCACCGCTTCAAACACTCCCTCGAAGGCCATCGATTCGACAATCAGGCGGCGCAGATGCCGTATCCTCAGGGAATCGCGGAGTGTAGTCCATAAATGTTCGAGAATATCGGATAGAGCGACTCGCTCACGGACGGGTCCTTCTAGCTCTACAGGGTAGTATAAGAAATTTACAAGTCCGAATACATAGGGAACGATGGAAAGATGGAAGACGGAAGAGTAATTCTTCGTAAAAATGACAAACAGGGTGGCGATGATAATTGAAAAGGCTGACCCCAGTTTTGACCACGAGCGGGTGTACCCATAAACGCGGGTCTTTTCATCGAGGCGTCCCTGAAGGCGAAGCCATGTGAAGATCATGGCCTTATGGGTGCCTGTCCGGAATGCCTCTCCAATGGCGAAAAAGAACATGGCGGCGAAGAAGTACGGGTATATGCGTACAGAGCCGAACAGAGTGAATGAGATGATGTAGGCTATAAAGGACACCATCATACATCTGCGGCGCCCGTACATATCGGCCACCACACCGCTGGGAACTTCAAAGACGTTGATGCAGATCTCCCTGAACGCAACAAGCAGGCCGATCTGTGTGAAGCTGAAGCCCCGTTCCAGAAAGAGAAGGATTATGAATGGTTCGTAGTACCGTTGATTTTTCAGGAAACCGTACAATGAGAATCGACCAAGCATCTTCAATTATCCATTCGTCTCTAACCGGAATGAAGCGGGTTATCTGAAAAATTTCTTTACTATTCCCTTGGCGGCAATTATTCCCGAGACGGCCGCTCCGACAATGCCGCGACTTTTACCCGTTCCGTCACCTGCCACAAAGAGACCCTCGATATTTGTTTCGAGATATTGGTCGGTTGGGAAATGGGTGTCAAAAAATTTAATTTCAGGAGCGTACAGCAAGGTAGACGGGTGAAGAATACCCGGAACAATCTTATCGAGTGTTTTCAAAGATTCCCAGAGGTTATCCACGATACGTGCGGGCAGGCCGAGGGTAATGTCTCCGGGTACCGCCTTGTACGTGGCTCTGCAACGATCGAAATGGCGGGTCTTACTGTCAAAAGTTGACTGAGAACTCCTATTCCCTTCCCTGAAGTCTCCGATCCTCTGGACGATCGGCCTGCCGCCACCCAGGAGGAAAAACTGCTGTGCAATCATCCTGCCGAATTCGGTAGTGTCGGAAAAGGGCTGGGTCAGGGAGACCGTATTGAGCAGGGCAAAATTGGTGTTCTCCGTCTTACGGTCGAAGAGGGCATCGCCGTTTACTAGTTTGAAATTGTCGTAGTTTTCGATCCGCACCCTGCCGCCTGGGTTGGTACAAAATGTCCGTACCCTGTCATTATGTCGGCTTGTCCGGAAAATAAACTTGGGATCGTATATGACGTCGGTTATTGAATCGTAAAACTCTCTATTCAGTTCCACGCGGATACCCACATCGATGGGACCAAAATTGTTGTTTACTCCCATTTCCCGGGAGGTGTCTCTGAACCAGTAAGCGCCGCTGCGCCCCGGAGAAGCGAGCATGATCTTACCGGTATACTCTTTCCTTTGCTGATCGGTACCGCAAACAAGGCAGAATTCCCCGTTCCTCTTTTTTACAGAGAGAACCTCGGTGCCGAGGAAGAAGGTGGTATGGCGAAGCTGATCGCGAAGATACGTAACGAACAGTCTGCCATTGTCGGTCCCGTAGTGCCACTGCTCAGGGGCGATAAATTCCACACCCTTTTCTCCGGCAATCTTTTGCCAGGCATCTATTTTTTCATTGTTTTTGATAAAAGTAACCTGCTGGCAACGGGGGAAGGCGATACAGATCCGTTTTACTTCATCCATCAATTCTTGAGCTTCGGATCTTTCAATGCGGAGTTCATCAAGGTCAATCCCGACCCGATAATCGAAATTCAATTTGCCGTCGTTCAGCAGACCGCCTGAAGGGAAGTGATTCCGGTCCAATACCGCGATTTGATCCACCCCCATACGTTCGAGCCAGATAGCCGCAAAGAGGCCGGCAGGGCCGGACCCGATGATCAACACCTTGAAGTTATGCATACCGTTTACCCTGACTATCGAAAGGCAAAAAGAAATGACGGTAATGTTCGCACGAACAATACGTTTTTCTTTGTTCTTTAGATGGAAGTCGTCCCCTTTGTCAACACTTCTCTCGTTCTTTTGATTTTACGAACCAATGCAGAATTGAAGTCTATTTTTATGGATTCGATAAGTCAATCGAATTGAACAATGAACTTGTTCTCTGCAGCATGCAGTGGGATTATTTCATTGACAGGAAATAAGTAGCCTTCAAACCAACAGAAACCTCACCGAAAGACACACCTTTACGGCATGATCGCCCATTAGCCGATTGCCCTTCTCCGGTGTTCGTGTTATACATTATTCGATATGAGAATTGTTATTGTAGATTGAAACTTGTATGGAGTGTCATGGTTGAAACCGTCAAGAGAAAAAGAACGAGACAGGTCTATGTGGGTTCTGTCAAAATAGGAGGCGATGCCCCTGTTGTCGTACAGTCAATGACCTGTACCGATACGCGAGACGTGACGTCAACCGTCGATCAGGTCGCGAGACTTGCCGGGGCTGGCTGCGAGATCGTCAGGGTGGCCGTTCCCGACACCGAGGCGGTACAGGCACTTGCGGACATTAAGCGGAAGATAACGATTCCACTGGTTGCGGACATTCATTTCGACCACCGGCTCGCAATCGGCGCCATCAGAAACGGTGCCGACTGCATACGGATAAATCCCGGGAATATAGGAAAAGACAACATACGAGAGGTTATACATGAAGCAAAAGAGAGGGGCGTTTCGATCCGCATAGGAATCAATGCAGGTTCCCTCGAAAAGGATATCCTCGCCAAACATGGCGCCCCGACAGCACCCGCTCTGGTTGAAAGCACCCTGAGAAACATCGAACTCTTTGAAGAGATGGATTTCCACGCCATCAAACTGTCATTGAAGGCATCCGATGTTCCAGCTATGATAGAGGCGAACCGTGCGATCTCGGCGGCTACCGATTACCCCCTGCATCTCGGGGTCACCGAAGCAGGAAGCCTTCTCAATTCCGCAATCAAGTCGTCAATCGGCATCGGCGTGCTCCTCCATGAAGGCATCGGTGATACGATACGGGTTTCAATATCGGGAGATCCCGTCAATGAAGTTCGGGTCGCTTACGGGATATTACGATCCCTGGGCATCAGAATGGTAGGTCCGGACATTATCTCCTGTCCTACCTGCGGACGCTGTGAGATAGACCTTTTTAAGCTGGTCGAAGAGGTGGAGACCCGGCTTGAAGGGGTAAAGGAATACTTTAAGGTTGCTCTTATGGGCTGTGTTGTTAATGGACCGGGCGAGGCCGCAGAAGCCGATATCGGTATCGCGGGCGGACGTCATCTCGGACTGCTTTTTAAAAAGGGTACGGTCATAAAGAAGATAAAAGAGGAAGAGTTTGTGGATGCCCTGATGGATGAGATTGCTGTCATGATAAAGGAACGAGCCTGTCAAACAAACGCAGAGGATCAGAACTTGTAGGACGAATTCCGAGCGGTGAGAATTAATGAAGGATTAGTAGATACACGATAGATTGAAGACGAATATAATCTGCAGCGTTCTACAAATCCAATTACATTGTTATACGAATTGAGGAGGAATAATGCGTTATTCAGAGATGTTTTTACCAACGACAAAGGAGACTCCTTCTGATGCGGAGATATTGAGCCACCAACTCATGTTGCGTGCCGGATTGATACGGAAACTGGCGGGAGGTATATACACATATCTTCCTCTGGGTTATCGGGTAATCAGAAAGGTGGAAAACATTGTCCGAGAGGAGATGAACAGGGCGGGTGCACAGGAGGTGTTTATGCCTGCCGTTCAGCCGGCCGAACTCTGGATGGAGTCGGGGCGCTGGGAATTCTACGGAAAAGAGCTCTTGCGTTTCAAGGATCGGCACAACAGAGATTACTGTATGGGTCCAACGCACGAAGAGGTGATAACCGCGCTGGTACGCGATGAGATACAGACATACCGCCAACTTCCCATGAATCTCTATCAGATACAGACGAAATTTCGTGACGAGATACGGCCGAGATTCGGTGTTATGAGATCACGGGAATTCGGCATGAAAGATGCCTACAGTTTCGATGCCACAGAGCAGAGTGCTGAAGAAAGCTATCGGAAGATGTTTGACGCCTACACCAGAATATTCACGCGGTGTGGACTCATCTTCAGACCGGTGGAGGCGGACAGCGGCAACATAGGCGGTAAATTTTCCCACGAATTCATGGTTACGGCCGATTCCGGAGAAGACGCGATGATCTATTGCGCCTCGTGCGATTATGCAGCTAATCTTGAGAAAGCGGAGATAGCCAAACCGGGGGAAAAGCAGGTAGGGGATTTATCTCCAATGGAAGAGGTGTATACCCCCAATGTAAGGACAATCGAAGAGGTCTGTGCATTTCTGGATGTCGCTCCGGAACATATTGTAAAAACAATGATATTCACCTGCGATGGTGAACCTGTCGCCGCACTGGTACGGGGTGATCACGAAATAAACGAAACAAAACTCAGAAATTACCTCGGGTGTGACTCGCTCGAACTCGCCATGGACGATACCATTCTGGAGGTTACCGGATCTCCAAGGGGATTCGCCGGACCCATAGGAATCAAATCCAGGATAATAGCGGATTATTCCCTTATAAACATGAAGGACTTTGTGGTCGGAGGAAACAGGGAGGATTATCACATCAAGAACTGCAACAGCGGGAGGGATTTCAAGATACAAGAGTATGCAGACCTGAGAATGATACAGGAAGATGACCTGTGCCCCCGTTGCGGGGGAGAAGTCAGGATGGCCAGGGGCATCGAAGTGGGGCATGTGTTCAAGCTCGGCGTAAAATACAGCAAGGCCATGAATGCCACATTCCTTGACAGCGATGGTAAAGAAAAACACCTGATTATGGGCTGTTACGGTATCGGTATCGGAAGAACGGCCGCGGCATGCGTGGAACAGAGCCATGATGACGATGGGATTATATGGCCCATGGCAATCGCGCCGTTTCAGGTGATTATTACGCCAGTGAACATAAACGATGAGTCGTTATCAAAGACTGCCGAAGAACTGTACGACAGTCTTGTTGCTGAAGGAGTGGAGGTCATACTGGATGACAGAAATGAAAGGGCCGGAGTAAAGTTCAAGGATGCCGACCTGATAGGCATACCCATCAGAATCACCATCGGAGCAAAGGGTCTCGCGGAAGGAAAAGTGGAGGTTCGATTCCGGAAATCCGGAGAAGTCGAGAAGATGTCACTCAATACCGTCAAGGAATTCATAATCGAGACGATACATGCCGGCATGGAATCCGCGTGAAGGTGTGCCAATTCAGGGTAGATAATAATATATGGTACGAATAACCGACATACTGGAAAAGGCCCAAGAGTATCTGGCTCAAAAAGATCTCGAGATGATAGAAAAGGCCTACATCTTTTCCGCATCGGTACATCAGGGACAGCTTCGACTGTCGGGAGAACCCTATCTTATTCATCCCCTGGAGGTGACGGGGATGCTGGTTGCAATGAGGCTTGACACAGCCACACTGATAACCGGCTTGCTCCATGACACGATAGAGGACACACTGGCTACGATTGAACAGGTGGAAGAGGCATTCGGTAAGGAGGTCGCCTTCCTCGTGGACGGATTGACCAAGATAAGCAAGATAACCTTTGGAAACCAGTTGGAGCGCCAGGCGGAGAACTTCAGGAAAATGATACTGGCCATGTCCTCAGATATCAGAATTCTTCTGATAAAATTGACTGACAGACTCCATAACATGCGCACCCTTGAGTTTCACCCACCTGACAGGCAAATGTTCATAGCCCAGGAAACGATCGAAGTATATGCGCCGTTGGCGGCACGTCTGGGTATTAACTGGATCAAGGATGACCTGGAAGACCTGTCGCTCAAATACCTCCATCCGGATGGATATTACGAACTGATGGAGCGGGTAAATAAAAACAAGGAGGAACGCGATCGATACACGGAAGAGGTGAAGGATATCATCAGGCGGCAGATAGAAAACTTTGGCCTGAAGGGGGAAGTCAGGGGAAGAGCCAAGCATTTTTACAGCATCTTCATGAAGATGCACGAACAGCGCATAAATTTTGATGAGGTGTACGATCTCACGGCGTTCAGAATCATTCTTGATTCCGATGAGGAAAGAAAGTGTTACGAGGTTCTGAGTGTCGTCCATGCGCTCTGGAAACCCGTTCCCGGACGGTTCAAGGACTATATAGCGATGCCCAAGGCGAACAATTACCGTTCCCTCCACACGACGGTCATAGGGCCCTACGGAGAACGTGTCGAGATACAGATACGAACGAAAGAGATGGATGAGTGGGCGGACAAGGGTATTGCGGCTCATTGGCGATACAAAGAGGGCAAGGCCTCTTTAGGCGAGGATGAAGAACAGATCGACAAACTCAGGGAATTGCTCGAAGGACAGGCCGAACAGAAAGATGCTCGTGAGTTCATGAAAAATCTGAAACTCGCCCTCTATCCGGACGAGGTGTACGTCTTTACGCCGAAGGGTGACGTCAAAGCCTTCCCCAAGGGCGCCACGCCGATCGATTTTGCCTACAGTGTTCATACCGATGTGGGTAATCAATGCGTTGGGGCGAAGGTGAACAGGAGCATTGTTCCCCTCAAGTATAGACTTCAGAACGGCGATACCGTGGAGGTCATGACTCAGGCGGGACACTATCCCAGTAAAGACTGGTTGAAATATGCGGTGACGCCGAGAGCCTTGTCCAAGATAAAACAGTGGATCAAGACCGAGGAACGCGAGAAGAGTGTCATACTTGGCAGGGAAATCCTCGAAAAAGAATTAAAAAGGCACCTTCTGAAGTTCAGCCAATTAGTCAAAGCTAATGAATTCAGCGCATTACTGGAAGAAAATTCTCTTGCAACGGTCGATGACCTGTTGGCCCTTATCGGTCATGGGAAGATGTCGGCCAAACATGTGGCAAATCAGTTGTTGCATAATGAGGAGGAAGAAAAGAAGCAAGAGAAACAAGGAATTCTGGATAGGGTCAAGAAAAGATTCAAAAAAGCTCCATCAGACGCAGGCATATCCGTTACGGGGATTGATAATATCATGGTAAGGTTCGCCAAATGCTGCAATCCTGTTCCGGGTGATGCCATCATCGGTTGCGTAACGCGGGGGAGGGGAATAACCATTCATGTGTCGGATTGCCCAAGGTTGAAAGACGCGGATACGGAACGGCTCATCGATGCGCGGTGGAACGTGAATGAGAAACAGACCTTTTCTGTCGCTATACGGGCTACCTGCAAAGACAAGAAGGGTCTTCTTTCCGAATTGAGTAATGTGATATATTCCATGGGCATAAATATGACCTATGTTAATATAGATGCGACGCGGGGCGGTTATGCGATCTGTGACTTTCAGTTGGACATCAAAGATCTGAAAGAGCTCAACATGATTATTGCCGAACTCAGAAAAATAAAAAGCGTGTCATCGGTGGAAAGGCTACGGGGATCCTTCCGTACGACAGGCCGAAATAAAAGGCAGGAAACTATTGACACGAGGCATTAAACTGCTGTACTAAACGCGCGGACCGCGAACAGGTAAGATTACGATAGAGGATATCATGATAAGAGAATCAAAACATATAGTACATGCGGCACTTTTACTTATAGTGCTGATTATATTCCTGCCCATGACAGCTGCCGGACACATGCTGGTTGTAGACCCGGGACACGGCGGCAGTGATACAGGGGTAGCCCTGTCCAGAAGTGTCGATGAAAAAGATGTAACCCTTAACATCGCCCGACATATAAAGAAAAAGCTATCCGGAGTTAACGGCATAGACATCAGGCTTACACGATTGGATGACCGGGATGTCTCCATTGAGGATCGAAAGAAGATCGTAGAAAAGTTGAACGCGGATCTCTTCATAAGCCTTCACGTTAACGCCGGTTTCGGGCAGAATGCGGAGGGGTATGAGATCTATTCCTCCAGTCTTATCGTTCCATCCGCCAAAGAGAGCAACTCGAAAGAAATAGTTGAGAATATGGAACAAACCGCCTATCTGAACGATAGCGTCCGATTCGGCCAGATAGTTCAGAAGAATATACGAAAGATTTTTCCCCGAAAGGGAAGGGGATTGAGAGATGCACCGATCTTTATCCTTAAGTCTCTGAAAACGCCGGCTATTCTTATGGAAATAGGGTTCGCTACGAACGTAAATGATAAAAAACTGTTGAGAGATGAGAAAATGCAGGAAGATATTGCCGATGTGTTAACCAAAAGCGTACAAGAGTATTTCTCTACCGGTGGGGCATCGTGATACGAACGGACGGCCGCAAATGGGATGAAATGCGGCAAATAAAGATAACCAGGGACTTTGTACCGAGTGCGAACGGATCGGCACTCATCGAAATGGGTAACACCCGTGTGATATGCACCGCCTCTCTGGAAGACGGGGTGCCTCCCTTTTTGAGGAATTCCGGAAAGGGATGGCTGACGGCGGAATACGCTATGCTCCCCATGTCTACGCCGGGGAGAAACAAACGAGAATCGGCAACCGGCAAGATCAAGGGAAGAACGCACGAGATCCAGAGATTAATTGGAAGATCACTGCGGGCCGTAACGGATCTCAGCGCCTTTGGTGAGAGAACGATCTTTATTGACTGCGATGTGATACAGGCGGATGGTGGCACAAGAACCGCATCCATTACCGGTGGATTTATAGCGCTGGTTGAGGCCCTCCGGAGACTGAAAGAACAGGTCGGAATAGAAATTTTCCCTGTAAAAGACTTTATATCGGCGATCAGCGTCGGGATTGTCGGGGGCACGGTCCTTCTTGACCTTAATTACAGAGAGGATTCAAGTGCCGATGTAGATATGAATTTTGTAATAACCGGAAGCGGAGGAATCGTCGAAGTGCAGGGAACCGCCGAAGCAAAGCCCTTCAGCCGTGATATGCTGAATAAAATGACCGACATTGCGACAACGGGAATCTTCGAACTGATAAAAATTCAGAAAGATATCCTCGGAGACATATAAGGGCGCGTGAGGCTTTATTGGTGAGTAAATCGAAATACAAAGAAATTGTTTTTGCTTCAAAAAACAGAGGGAAAATAAGAGAAGCTAAAGCGCTGCTTGAAGAAACAGGCATTATCCTTTCTTCGCTGTACGACTATCTCGATACACCTGAAATCATTGAAGACGGCCGGACGTTCCTTGAAAACGCATTGAAAAAGGCCCGTGTAATCTCAGAATATACCGGAAAAACAACCATAGCAGATGATTCAGGGCTGGAAGTGGATTATCTGGGGGGAGAGCCCGGTATTCATTCGGCCCGGTATTCGGGAGCGGGGGCGACGGATGAAACGAACATTCAGAAACTTTTGGAGAAATTAAAAGGCGTTCCAGCGGAGCAGAGAGGAGCGGCATTTAAATGTGCGCTGGTTCTATACCGGACAGACGGGACATACGATAGCTTCGAGGGAAAGTTGGAGGGAACGATAACCGCCGAAAAGGCAGGAAACGAAGGTTTTGGGTATGATCCGATTTTTTTCCTCCCCGAATACGATAAAACGGTTGCCCAGATTGATCCCGAATTGAAGAACAGGATCAGCCACCGGGCACAGGCCTTTGCCAAACTTAAAAAAAACTTGCAGGAACAGGCCGAATACAATAAATAGCACCAACTTTTTCACTATTCGGGGCGTAGCGCAGCCTGGTAGCGCGCCTGCTTTGGGAGCAGGATGTCGCAGGTTCAAATCCTGCCGCCCCGACCATTTTAATTCTTGAAATTCAGTACCTTAGCTTTTCCAATCCCCTCGTTATCCGGTATCAGTCTGGTATCAGTTTCAGTATGAGGGGTAGCAGTTTTGTAAATGTCCCTCATGTCATCAGCTTCGATCATGAAATATCGTTCAAACGCCTTATTTGTAGAGTGCATGGTTGCCCGCTTTATCTCTTCCGGTGAGAAATGTTTTCTCAAAGCCCTTGCCGTACTATGCCGTGTCCCTCCATACAGATCAACACCCTCAATGCCCAAATTCGAGCAAGCCTTTTGCCACCATCTATAAAAAACTTTCTGGCCGAAAGGTGTTCCTTCCTGCTGTCCGCTCCCACGAGTATGCCTAAAGAATGAAAGAGAAGGTAGAGCGGTTGGCAATTCAGCTATAAGGGAAGCATCTTCATCCGTTATAGGGACAACCTTATGTGTAAAAGTTAACCACCTTCCCTACAGTTGAGGGATGAAAGTAGTGGCAGTCAGCTTTCTCTTTGGTTAGGATGT
>Ga0209203_1001151_pt1 | contig 19999 bp, 8 predicted proteins | sample AD_UKC109_MetaG_FD_184423 | JGI IMG/M metagenome (GOLD analysis project Ga0209203, IMG submission 184423) | Active sludge microbial communities of municipal wastewater-treating anaerobic digesters from Hong Kong - AD_UKC109_MetaG (SPAdes)... | ecosystem: Engineered > Bioreactor > Anaerobic >... | reverse complement strand
CTCGACCAAGGCGCCGCAGGGGTCGGTACCGTTGGCGGTCACGTTGTTGACCACGACCTTGCCAGCATCGCCCTCGACCACCAGGCGGGAGACGTTGAACTGGTAGCCGGCTCCGGCCGCCAATACGCCTATGTCCTCTAAGTGGCCGGTCAGGTTGTCGTAGGCGGTAACGTTCTCGAGAGCGACATCGCCGGTATTGTTCACCTCAATCGAGTAGCCTATGACGTCGCCGACCTCGGCCTCGGTGACGTTGGCGGTCTTGTTGACCATGATTGCGGGATGAGATACGATCTGTACGGTCTCGACGCTGAAGTTCTCGACAAAACCGCCGGTGGAGGCCGTACCGTTGGCGGTAACGTTGTTGACCAGAAGCTTGCAGAGATCGTCCTCAGTAACCAGGTAGGTCAGGTTGAAGCTGTATCCTGCACCTGTTGCCAGGACGCCTATGTTCTCGACATGATCGGTCAAATTATCGTAGGCGGAAACGTTCTCAAGAGCTACATCGCCGGTGTTGTTCACCCAGATCTCATAGCCTACAACGTCGCCGACCTCGGCCACAGATACGTTGGCGGTCTTGTTGACGATCAAGGCGGGATTGGCGGCGCCGGAGGTGTAGGTCACCTCGAGGTAGGGGCGAAGGGTGGGGTCGTTGGTGTATTCATGCGCCCGATAGTTACTGTAGAAATAATCAATGGAACAGTCCTCTTCAGAATCCTTTATCACCCAGCCATAGTTTGGGGTGCCATCAACGAAAGACTGTATATCTGATTTAACATTCCACCCCACCCAACAAGCAGAATCTGCTGACAAAGCGCTGGCTGTTATCGTGGGATCGTAACCAGGCTGATTGTTCCATGTAAGGATGGCTTCATTCCAGCTATCTGTTGTTTTATGAATATCGAGGATTCTACCTGGTGGATCTGCGTAGGATGAGTATGAGTATAAGTAAAGTGTTGCAGTGGTGATAATCGCACCAGATGGTATTGAAGAAATATCAAAATGGGCGAACATACGCGCGTTATAATCTGGATAAGTTGCTACATACATATTTTTGGAGTTTCCATTATTGTAATCTGGAAGTCCTTGATCTGCAACAACGTCATTGTCTGAAATGATCTTTACCGTCGTCCCTGACGACTCTTCTGCCACATCTACCGACGCCGTATCGTACCCCTCGACCAGGGCGCCGCAGGGGTCGGTGCCGTTGGCGGTCACGTTGTTGACCACGATCTTGCCGGCGTCGTCCTCGACCACCAGGCGGGAGATGTTGAACTGGTAGCCGGCTCCAGCCGCCAATACGCCTATGTCCTCTAAGTGATCTATCAGGTTGTCGTAGGCCGAAACGTTCTCTAAAGCGACATCGCCGGTGTTGTTCACCCAAACGACGTAACCGACAACGTCGCCGACCTCGGCCGCCGTAATGTTGGCGGTCTTGTTGACGGAGATCGCTGGATGAGATACGATATCGACGGTCTCGATGCTGAAGTTATTGACCTGACCGCCAGTATAGGCTGTACCGTTGGCGGTAACATTGTTGACCAGAAGCTTGCAGAGATCGTCTTCGGTAACCAGATAGGTCAGATTGAAGCTGTAACCTGCACCTGCTGCCAAAACGCCTATGTTCTCGACATGATCAGTCAGGTTGTCGTAGGCCGTGACGTTATCCAGATTGACGTCGCCGGTGTTGTTCACCAAAATGGTGTAGCCTATGACATCGCCGACCTCGGCCTCGGTGACGTTAGCCGTCTTGTTGACGGTGATCGAGGCCACCTCGTCTTCCCCACTGAGGACGACAGTGGGCATGAACCCGCCATCCATCCCGATGACGGCATAGGCCGTGCCCTCAAGCAGGAACGAGCCTGCTGAGTCGGGCTTCCACCAGATGACGCCGCTATCCTGCTGGCATGTCAGCATGAAGTCGATCGGGTTTTTGCCCGATGTTGTCACCCAGTCGGCGGCGTTCTCGCCGCCGGCGTTGATGGCCATGATGGCAAGGCCGCAGCTATTGGTGTTGGCAGGCGTCGTACTGCCGCCAGCCCCGAAACCGCCGGTGGAGACGTTCTGGACGCCACGGAGATACGTCAGAGCGTTCTGGATCGCATCTGAGGTCGGGCTGACCCCCGCCTTGACCAGAGCTGAGACGACCATGCCGGTGGTGTCGACGTCCGTTCCTAAGGCAGGATAATAGCCCCAGCCTCCGTTGGCTGCCTGGTTGCTCAGGTACGTCGCGATCAGGTCCTGGACCTCCTGGCAGTCTGATTCGCCAGCGGCCGTAAGGCCCATGATGATAAGCGAATCGGCGAAGAGCTGGCCTCCAGGCTCGGCGTCTTTTAGCATCTGGACGTAGTTTGTGCCGTCAAGGTCGTGCGGATCGCCGCTGGCTGCGACTATGCCCATGACGTGGCGGCCCAAATTGCCCGCATAATTAGTAACGTCGGTCGGAGGATGAGCCGAGAGGTAAGCGAGCATGTCGCCTTTGGTCGCCCTTCCGAGGTCGCCGGTCTGGGCCAATGCCACTGCAGCTCGGGCGGTCTGCTTGTAGTCGCTGGCGCCGCCAGGTGCGTCGGCAAACCCGCCGTCAGAGTTCTGGCAGGACAAAATGTACTCGATCGCCTTGGCGACGCCCGGGGCCTCCGCCTCCTCGACCAAGACATCTGCAGTGTCAAAGCTTGAGGCAAGCCTGCCGCTGGGGTCGGTGCCGTTGGCGGTCACGTTGTTTATCAGGACCGTGCCGGCATAGCCTTCGACTATCTGGAGGGATAAGTTGAAGCTGAAAGTCTCGCCAACCGCCAGAGTTCCGATATCTTCTAAGTGGTCGGTCAGGTTGTCGTAGGCCGAAACATTATCTAAAGCGACATCGCCCGTGTTGTTCACCCAGACGACGTAACCGACAACGTCGCCGACCTCGGCCGCCGTAACGTTGGCGGTCTTGTTGACCTCTAATCCCGCCACCATTGTGGTTGCCGTTTTCACGGTCGCTGTGCTAAAGTTCTCAACAACGACGTCGAACGGGCTTGTACCACTGACGGTAACGTTGTTGGTAACGTTCTTGCCGAGGTCTGAATCGGTGACGGTGTAGGTCAGGTTGAAGGTGAAGTTCTCGGGCTGGGACGTGCCTGGAGCGCCGAGGTAACCGATGGTCTCGACGTGGCCCGTCAGGTCGTCGACGACGACGATGTCGTCGAGGTTGACGTCACCGGTGTTGTTCACAAAGATGGTGTAGCCGATGACGTCGCCTACACCGGCCTCGGTGACGTTAGCGGTCTTGGTAACCTCAATTGCAGGGTTCTGGCCGGGTTCGGGCAGGCCGCAGATCAGGTCGCCACCGGGACCGTACTGGATCTTGCTGACGCCCTCGGCTGGTGAGGCTGCGCCGAGCCAGTATGTGGCAAGGTAGTCGGGCTTCGTCGCATAGACGCAGTAGAGACCGTAGTCGTTAAGGTAGATATCCTCGGTGTAACCGTCGGAACCTGTGACGTAACTCTGGTCGCCGACGACGACGGTCGCGCCTTCACAGGGTTGCGGAATGCCACCGTAGACGCTTGAGTAAGCCGGCATCTCGGTGACCTTGATCCTGAAACTCTGGCCTACGTCCACAGTCTCGGGACACTCGTCGAGGTAGAGAACGCTGGCCAGGTAGGTGGGTGAGTTCGGGCCGATCCACTGGTCAAGCTCGCCTTCGTGGATGTGCCAGTTGCTGCAGCCCGATTCCGAGAACGCGCCATCGATCCAGAACGAGGGGCCCCAGCCAGCATCGCCGACGCCCGCAAGACGGTCGATGAAGATGCCCAGACTCCCGCCCCAGTCGGTGACGTCGTAGCCCATGCCGCTCTGCTGGATCGCGTTCCAGCTCGTCGGGTTGACTCCCTCGACCTCGAACTCATTGTTGAAGACCAAGTTGCCGTCGTCGAAGACCATAACACGCATGGTCACGGTATCGGAGACGTCGACGGTCTCGACGCTGTAGGCCGAGTGGACGCCGCCGATGGGGTCGGTACCGTTGACGGTGACGTTGTTGACGAGGGTCGTGCCCATATCGGTGCCGAGGACCTGGTAGGTGGTGGCAAAGCTGTAACCATCACCGGAAGCGAGAGAGCCGATATCCTCTAAATGAGCGGTGAGGTTGTCGTAGGCCGTGACGTTATCGAGGGCGACGTCGCCGGTGTTGTTCACATAGACTGTGTATGTGACGATCTCGCCAACGCCGGCTATGCCGCGGTCGGCGGTCTTGTTCACCTCGAGCTTCGGGTTCAATGCGTCGATCCGGGCGAGGCCGTCGAGACAGTATGTCGCGAGGCAGTCGGGCTTGGTGGCGAAGGCCTGGTAGGTTCCGGTCTCGTCGAGAACGATATCGGCGGTCCAGCCGTCGGCGCCTGTCACGTACTCGGTGCCACTGATATCGACCGTAGCTCCCGAGGAGTTTATCGGGTCCCAGGACCAGCCGTTGGCCGCCTTCTCCATAACCTTGACCTTGAAGCTGCCGCCGGTGGCGACGATCTCCGGGATATCGGCGAAGTAGAGGATCGAAGCCGACTGGCCCGAGGCGTAGTCGTTGGGACCTACGAACTGGAGGAGGTCGCCTTCATTCACGTAATAGCCGTCGACGCCGACGCCCGATGAATCGCCGTTGACGTAGAAGGCGGGTTCATTGACGCCAGATATCGAAGTGACGAAGATGCCCCACGACTCTTCGGAGTAGGTGTAGTCGACGCCGCATTGTTGGATGGCGTCCCAGGCTGTTGGCTTGATGCCTGCAGCATTGACGGTTTCATTATAGGCTTCGACCCCATCATCCCAGACGACCAGCCTTACAGGCACTCGCGTGAGATTGAGCGCATCGACGCTCTCGATGCTGGAGTTCTCGACGAGGCCGCCGCAAGGATCGGTACCGTTGGCGACGACCTCGTTGAAGATGGTGGTGTTGAGGTCATCTTCTGTGACCTGGTAGGAGGTGTTGAACCGATACACCTCGCCAGGAGCCAAAGTGCCTACATCTTCGAGATGAGCGGTGAGGTTGTCGTAGGCCGAAACGCCTGTTAAGTTGACGTCACCGGTATTGTTCACCCAAATGGTGTAGTTGATAAGATCTCCCGCTCCAGCGAAGTCGACATCTGCGATCTTGTTGACTTCTATTTGGGGGTGGAAAACCATTATCACGCTTTCCAGATCGAAGCTTTGGTGAAGAGTGCCGTTGGGGTCGGTACCGTTGGCGGTGACGTTGTTGATCAGAAGATTACAGAGGTCGTTTTCTGACACTCGATAGGATACGTTGAAGCTGTAGTTCTGGCCAGGTGTTAGGTTTCCTATCGCTTCGAGATGGACGGTGAGGTCGTCGTAGGCTTGGACGTTGGTGAGGTTGACATCGCCGGTATTGTTCACGATGATCGAGTAGCCTATGACGTCACCGGCTGAGGCCTCGGTGACGTTAGCTGTCTTGTTGACCTCGATGATGGACTCTGGGGCCCCTTCTGTGTAGGTTATCTCGAGGTAGGGGCAAAGGGAAGGGTCGGTATACTCACGTGACCGATAGTTAGTTGCTGTGCGAACCGTAGAATTTTCTTCGATTTGCTTTATCAGCCATCCATAGTTTGGAGTTCCATCGATGAAGGATTGCACACTTGATTTAATATTCCATTCTACCCACGAATTAGGCGTTGGTTCGACTTGAGCACTGGCTATCACTGTGGGATCGTAATCTCCACCATGCGTATCCCAGTTGGCTGATCCATCTCTGGAATTCCATGTAGCCCCATTTTCAGTCCAGGATGCAGTTATTCTATGGACATTTTGTGTCTGCTGTTCGGTCCCATAAAAACTTACAGCATATAAATGAAGTGTTGCAGAGGTTATGATTGCCCCTGATGGTATTGATGAAATATCAAAATGTATAATGGAACGTGTGTTTCTATAACTTGTGCCTTTTAAGTAAGACTCTGCGACTAAATAAGATAGGTCATTTTGATTCATATCTGGATAACGTTCCAGTACAGCGACATCAATATCTGGCGTGATTGTTATCGTTTTTGCAGATGCCAACATTGCAACAATCACACCCAATGTTAATACTAATATGAATATCTTAGCGAACATTTTTATCATATCCAACCTCCGAAAAATTAATAAGAGTTTTTCGTTACGTACAGTGCGCAACGAAAAACTGGAACTATGTATATATCAAACAACTGTGATAATCAGATTTACATAGTCCGTCTCAATCCACGACCTGTCCGATACAGAATGGGTGCCTTTCTGCTTCGCCATTACCGTAATACATCCTGATTGGATGTAGTTGCTAATATCCGATGTTATTCCTCCGGTCAAAACTACTTCGTCGTCGGTGGTCCCACCATCTTGGAGAAACTCGTATGCACCTGAGGTGGTGTTACAGATGTAAAGGTCTGCGCCATTGTCGTCATCGTCCTGGTGACCTACCCCCGCCCATGTAACGTTGATCATTGTCACGTTTGAAGCGGATGGTATGCCGCAAAAGGTGAACCTATGTGCAGCATAGCAGTCATCGTTCATTGTCACATTTACTGCACGATCGCCATCAAGTACTCTAATCTTAGCATAATATGCCGGCGGGAATTCGTTGTTTGGCTCGCCACAATTAGGGTCCTCACCAACTTCGTATCCATACGCACCTGGCGTGACGTTGGACAGGCCGTAGGTGTAGCCGCCGTCGTTGCCGCCGTAGACCCAGCCATCGGAGATCGCTACACCCTGCAGCTGAGCGCTGTACCAGGTCCCGGTCCCATTGGGGCCGCTGGTCGTCCCATACTCAAGGGTGGTGAATTTCCACTGTAGGTCTTCAGAAGAGTCGTTGACACAGTAGAAGCTACCGTTCTTGCAGTTCGTGGTGAAGTACACATACTTATCACTGTCCCGGATGGAGACCGCTGGCGATGAGTACACTGAGCAGTCTGGCTCGTAAGTCCAGTACTCCTGCGACATATTAGATTTGTGTAGGCAGATCATAGAATTATTTTGTGTGGAGAAGTTGCCGCCGCCGACGTAGACCCTATCACCGATGACCGTGGGCGTTGATGTGCTGAAGTGAATGTTACGGCTACAAGAATCTTCTATGAAGTCCCCCGTACTGGCGTCAAATCCGATCTTAGTCACTTTAGCGTTAGTTCTGTTCGTGAAGAAAAGGTGCCCATAAGTTTCGTTGATCGGACACCACGTGACAGAAGACCTTATCCTGCCGGTGCCAATATATTCCTCATCCGAGACGTCCAAGGCCTGCAAATCCACTGCCGTCAGATAACCGTCATCCCCTCCATAGACAATATAACGTTGGTTAATCGGGGCCGCTCCTGCCCAGTAGTATCCCCTGTTGTGAGTGGAAGTACGGTTCCAGATCGGAGAGCCGTCAGCCGCGTTATAAACGTAGTAAGTTCCCACCGTGTTTTCGTTGCTCCATGTCCCAAAGCACACCACGTCGTCATCGAGGTTTAAGGAGGTGCTGTTATTGTAGAAGAGAACTGGCGTATATGGCGCATAAATCTCCTCGGTCGTCCCGTCTGGCCTTTTGACAGAAACGTTCCATATTTCTTCGCCAGTGGTCGCGTTTAGCGCATATAACTTAGATGCGGTAGCTCCCGTGTAGTCAGCTACCGCATATATTGTGTTGTTATCCACCCCGTACGCCGGCGTGGATAAGGTGTAGAATCCCGAGCCGAGTTGAATCGACTTCCAATTCTGGACCCCGGTCGTCTTGTTGAGGGAGTATACGTAATTCCCCCTGACAAAGACTATCACGTCGTCTCCCACCACTAACGGCTCCACATCTATGGCACCCGACAACTCCGCCCTCCACGCGAAGTTCACGCCGAGCGGCGCCTCCTCGTAAGTATATCCATTATTGTTCTCATCTTTCTGAAACTGGGGCCAGTCAGCGGCCTCCCCGGCGGCGGCCACAGATGCCACCCCAACGGCGGCTATCAAGACCAAAAGCACCATGCCCCAGAGGAGAACGGCGCCCTTATCGCCCAAACTCATCCATTTCATCCCTTCCATGTAGTTTTACCTCCATTACCTCAAGATGTCCCGGCGAGTCCGATGGCGATTCAATTTTACTTGTATTATGTCAACTAAATGGGACAAACTGACTTTAGTTAAACCAAATATAATTGTTTCGGTCGGTATCGGAGGGCACAATTTTGCATAGGTCGGCGCTACAACAGGAGAGGTATGCTGAAATTAGAAAAAGATTGAAGGTAGCTAAAAATCTGTCACAACTTCATTTCAGCCATAACACCAACATTTGCAGTGTGAAATAATATTATATGATGGCGGACACCAATCAGACATCCTCGGAATCCTCGATCAAGATTAGGGCAGTATATCCGCGCGACGCCCAGCTCCAATCCTCCGAGACGAGAGAAAAACGCACCCATCGAGCCGCCGAAATACGTCGCGACGCGATCGGTCACCTCGCGGACCTCCACGTCGCAGAATGGGCACCTAGCACTCCACGCCCTCGGATTTCATGCCGCCAAACCAGATCCTACTGCCCACGGGATGAATCAGGTCGACCGGCTCGAATGGCGGGTTCACAAATCGCACCCATGGGATATTGACCTCCGGGATGCCGACAGCATCCTTCGCGACGATCAGGTCCGAGATAGATGTGGGATAATAGGAGGAGAGGCTACCGTCTCCGCACTGAGAACGAAATCCAGGTCGAATAGCGAACTGTCGTCATCGGAGTCGGTTACCTTCACCATGTGAGAGCCAGAGCGACGTTCATCCCGACCTGATCCTCGATCTCCGCCGAGAAGAAGATGCCCATCTTGCCGACTACCAGGTCAGAATTGAGGTAGGAAGTTCAGATCGGAATTCACCCTGTTGGAGGCGGGCAGCCTCTAATCCAGAACGGGCGAAATCTCGGCGATCATGGTCGCGCACAACCATGATCCTCGCGTCTCAGTTCTCAGACCGGGTTGTGATGCTCAAGAACGGCACGACTTCGAGATGAAACGGCCAGCTTCAACCATGATGTGATTCTGAGAAGATGGTGAAAGTCCACGACTTGAGACTGAGGCTATAAAATAGATCCTAAGAGAAATTTCCATGATGCTTGGACTCGACGCAAGGCTTTATGCACCAAAAATTTGGGCTTGTCGGACGGCTGGGACATAACATCCAGCCGCCCAATCCAAGCCGTGTCGAGGTCTCTGAGGAAAAAGGCAATTTAAACAGTTGGTGTGGCCGTCTCGTGAAGCTCTGCCTCTTCAGCTCCACCCATCGACATAGTCACCGTCTGTCCCTGCTCCAGGACGAATCTGTCCATGGTGAGATCCGAGAGCGCTCCGTCGACCATGAACATCCACCAGGTCCCGTCCTCGGCGTAATTGGACATCACGCCGTCGATCCCGACCACCAGGATGCCATGCTCATCTCCCGACTCCTCGGTGGCAACCTCGGTCGTCTCGTTCAGGAGGTCGAAAGCCGTTGATCCCTCTTCCATCTCGCTGTAAATCGTCTTGTCGATGATGCCGTCTCCCTCATAGTCGATCTCCAGGACGATGGTCATAACGCCCTCCTCAGCCCCTTCAAAGGACATGGTGACGACGTCGCCGTCCACCAGCACGTAGCCGCCAACGCCTAAGTCGGACATTTCGCCGTTGACCTCAAAAGACCACCAGGTTCCTTTCTCATCCCAGTTGGCCACCACGCCATTGATCCCGACTACAAAAACGCCCCAGTCCATCGTCTCGGCTTCCACGTCTGCCGCCGCATCAAGCAGGTCATAGGCGGTGGAGCCATCGGCCATCGTTTCCTCAGTTGTTACGTCCGCCACGCCGTCTCCATCGTAATCGATCTCCAAAGTCGCGGAGATATCCTCGGCCGCTGCGGCTAAGGTCAGCAAAAAAGCCAAGGCCGCCATCAAAAATACGCTTCTTGAAGTCATGTAGTTCTCATCTCCCAAAGCAGAGAGTTTAAACAAGCCAACTTTAATTAGATCTATTTAGCTTTTTTGGAGTTGTATCTGTGCTGGTGAATAAAAGTATCATATCAAAAGAATCAATTGCGATCAGCCAATATATAGATGAATTAAAATAAGTTTATAAAATTGCGGGGTGCATAGTGTGTGTCTACCCATTTAACATATGGTCGTGGGTGACTACTCCCTCGACTAAAGTCGAGGGCATCTAGGCTTTCGCCACAGACTGTAGTCCCAGTCTGAGAATATTCTTTGCCGCATTAAGATCTCAGTCTATCGATAATCCACAATAAGGACAATCGTGTACTCTGATAGACAAATCCTTTTTGACTATTTGACCGCAACCTGAGCACATCTGAGATGTATTAGCAGGGTTAACCAGCACAACCTTTCTACCAGCTTCTGCCGCTTTGTAGATCGTATATTGTACTGATTTGTTCCATGCTGCATCGAGGATGCTCTTTGCCAGGTTATGGTTCTCTACCATCTTGGTTATATTCAGGTCTTCGAAACAGATTATACCATAGGCGTTGACAAGTTTCCTGCTTAGCTGCTGTGCAAAGTTCTCTCGTCGATTAGCAACTCGTTCATATAGATGGCTTACAGCGTTGCTTGCCTTCCTTCTCCGAGCCGATCCTTTAGGTAGCTTGTCACGTTTGCTTTGAGCCTTCTTGAGACGTTCCCCATCAGCTAGAAGAAATCTAGGATTCTCGATGAATTCTCCATTCGAAAGCACTGCGAAGTTCAAGATACCCATATCGATCCCGACAACCTTCTGGGATGAGGTTAAAGGATGGTTGATAGACTCTTCGACTAGGAACGAGACATACCATTTATTGGTTGCAGATCTCCGAATAGTCAACCGTTTAACAAGTCCACCGATTGGCCTATGCAACTTGAATGTGATATCTCCGATCTTGGACAGCCATAACGTATCTCCATCTATGGAGAATCCACTTTGAGGATAACTGAGGCTATCATATCTGTTCTTTCCCTTGAAATGAGGGTAACCAGGATCTTCTCCGGATTGAACTCTTCGGAAGAATGCTCTGAATTCAAGGTTAACCCTCAGAACTACATCCTGTAGAACTTGAGAATGCACCGACTTCAGTTCCGGCTTTGACTCTTTCCATATAGGTAGCATTCTCTTGGATTCAAAGTAGCCGACCGATTTGCTTTCTTGTTCAAATGCGTTCTTTCGCATAGCCAGAGTTTCATTATAGACCCATCTACAAAGCTCCAGCTGTTCATTCAGCTTGGTTACCTGAGCTTTTGTTGGCTTGAGCCTATACCGAAACACTTTAGCCATGTAATAGATAGTATGCCGTATAGGCTAATAAATCTCTAGGTAGGTATAGGGCTGTATCCTGCCTTTGAAAAGGCTGGGATTAGCCCTGAGTTCATCCTAAAATTGTTTCGCGCCTGTCAGAGATTCATGTGGTTTGAATTATTTATACGGTTTTCACAACCCAAACAACCTATGACCAATAGCAAAATAAGCATCTAGTGGCATTTTTCGCTTGAAAGAACCTCATCATTGCGTTGGTGATGATTTGGCATCAAAAAAATTGAGAGCCATTTCTTGATAAGATGTTAAACAAACTAACTTTATATAACTCCAATAAACATTATATCAGATGCCACCCCCAAATTTCGACACGCCAGACTCAGAGAACGAGTCGTGCTTACGGGCGGCAGTCGGTCGAACCGATTACAGTATCGTGAGTTTAAAAGATCGAAAGGTGATATCATGGCAGAAGAAAGCAGGAAAGCAATTAAGCTGGGTGAGCTTAACAAGCTACTCTCCAAGGGTGAGATCCACACCATTGACGGGCTCTCTATTGAGGGCGATATCGAGATCGAAGTGGATGTAGGCGGAGCGGACGTGGGACCCATCCTCATGGCGGGTTTCGGCCAGGAGTTAGTCAAGACGGCGACCCAGCTTCTCAACTTCTCGAAAGCTCTGGGATATCCGGCTGACAGCCTACTGGTTCAGCCGAAAAAGTAGTTGGACTGATCTGTCCATCTTCGAAATGCAGAGGGTAGGTCGCGGCGAGATTCGCGCCGGATAAAATTGGTAGCCATTTAATAAGGTGGGTTCATACTTCCCAGGCTGCTAGCACCTTCTCCAAATTTGTATCGTTTCTCCTACCCCCATTTTTGAGAACCAGAACGCCGCCGGCGCTTCTTACGACCTTGCCTTGAAGCCGCTCGTTTCCTCTTCCGCCGAAGTAGAACTCAACCATCCTGTAGAGATGTTCCGATATGAACTAGTCCATCATAGAATTATCCCCCTGAATCTATTGCATGATGTCGATTTGGGTCAATGAATGTGCGCCGATAAACTACGTGTGGAATGTTAAAAAACAACATCTATCGCCGTAGTTACTCAGAATAAATCCACTGGAACTGACCACGCGAGACTCCAAAAAATGGCTTTATCGATGCTGATTTGGATGAGCTAAACACATACAAAATTTGAAAAGATCATTTTTAAATTAGATCTGCGTTATTATATAAAGTTGAGTTTGGCCAAATCAATCAACCACCTCCCCGAGCTTCAATCTATTTCACTTCTTGTGAGCGCCAACTCATCCAGTCCAAAGGCGAATCAAATTAATTTGCCTTAATTCAACCAAAACTTATTTAACCGTGGGTCGGTATGGCGTAAATATGCAGGTGCGTTCCCTCAGTCTCCTGGAAATCAGAGCTGAGCCGAGCACAGGCAGTTTGGACAACATAACCCAAAGAGACCGAACAAAACCGATAAAGCCCTGGAGCATCGCTGAAGAAAGGCTTGCTCTCCCGCAGGAATGCGATCCTTGGTGCTACAGAGCTTTCACCTCAATCAGATGGAGGCCCCCGCATAGCGCCTCATATCCCAACCCTCATGGATGCTCACAGTTTCTTTTCGGCGTTGGATCGCCGCGTGGGATCCTCCATCCGTCATTTCTCCGACGTCTTCGACACCCTTAGCCGTCTCTGATGATTTGCGGTAGTCTACCTATATCGAGTTGATGTGGATGAAACCAACAACATTGGACATAATCCAATATGATGCACCTTATGGGAGCAAATCTGATGCAATTGACCCTCCTCATGTCGCCGTGCGATCAGAGATAGTAAGATCAACTCAGTTGCGGTATACGACCTGATTTGCCATATCGAGTTTAAGTCAACTACTCGCCAATGAATTGGCGAGCATGCGCGTCGCCGACATTGGAAGTTTGCGGCTCCGCAAAAAATCGGGCCACGATGGGCAGGTTGGCGGCTGCCCTTGCAGCTATGTTTCGAGCTGCGACGGTGTCAGCATGGCCAGAGAAACCACACCAGACACAAGCGAACTCATCCCTAGTACGACGGTTGGATCGAGACAAATGATGACAAACAGGACATTCCTGAGATGTGTAGGCAGGATCGATATAGACCACAGGTACGCCCGCCAAGGCAGCCTTGTATTCGATGAACTGCCTGAGCTGATAGAATCCCCAACCATGCTGCTTGCGTCTCTGAGCCTTCGAAACCGTCATCCTCTCCATGATACCCTGAAGATCTTCGAGGGTGATCATGGAAGAGGTGTCTTTGGCTTTCGCAACCAGCTTCTTGGAGATGCAATGATTCATGTCACGTCGAAACCTGGACTCTTTACCCGAGAGTTTCTTGAGATGACGTTTGGCGCTATCGGTACCGCAGCTCTGAAGGTCTGCCTTAAGGGTGTCCATCTTGGTTCGGACGTTATCGATCTTGTCTCCCGAAAACTCTTCACCAGTCGAATCGACTATAATGTTCTTAATACCGAGATCGACACCGAGAACACCATCAGGTGCGATCTTAGGAGGCTCAGGAACCTCGACTACGACACAGAGATTAATTACTCAAATTAATTTGTCTTTACTCCAACAAAACTTATTTAACCCATAACCCATATGCCAAATATGCCGGCGCACACCAGCCCGGACTGCCGGACGGAAAGCATCCGAGTAGGATGCAAGAGCCGCAAAATGTGCATGGAAAACCCTATAGACCGATAAAGCTCCCGGCGCATCGCCTAGGGCTCATCTCCCTCATGTGAGCGAACTTCGATTCGTCGGGGCTTTCACTCCTATCTGGGCGGGATTTCGAGCAAGGCTGCATACCACATCTACCTTAGATCCGTGACTCTCTTCCGCCGCAAGCTGCCCCACAAGATCCAAATTAGCCATCTTCGAGGCTGAAAGCATGTTTCCCGGTAATCGCTCTTCGCATGGGAAAATTACAGGCTTATTGAAAGCCAACTTCTCCGGCCTAAAGACCGGAGCTTGTAACTGAGGTATCATGTCTCGCTACAATAGGCTGGTTGACAGCAGCCCTAAATGCGATGTTTATCGCAGCGATGTGGTCGGCTGGCCCAGCGAAGCCGCACGATTCACATCTAAACTCGTCTCTCTTTGGTCGGTTCGCCTTAGAGACGTGGCCACAAGAAGGGCAGGTCCGGGACGTGTTTCTCGGATCGACGAAGACGACCGAAACGCCAGCATCAAGTGCTTTGTACTGGACAAAGGTTCTAAGCTGGTAGAAACTCCAAGAATGCAAGCTGCGACTCTGAGCCTTTCGAACCGTTACCCTGGACCTGATGCCCTCAAGATCTTCAAGAGCAATCGATCGTTGGGTGTCTTTGGCTTTCGCAACCAGCTTTTTGGAGATGCAGTGGTTAACGTCCCTGGAGAATCGGGCCATCCTACCGGAAAGTTTCTTGAGATGTCTCTTGGCAGACTTCGTACCTTTGCTCTGAAGTCTGGATTTAAGCGAATCAAGTCGGTCACGGGTCTGGTTGACCTGCTCACCGGAATGGATCTCGCCATCGGAATCCACAGCAAGATACTTTATTCCGAGATCGACGCCAAGAGAACCGTTTGGATCGTAAGGAGTCTCTTCAGATACCTCGACTACCGGGCAGAGGTAGAAGATGCCTTTGACAAGTATAAGGTCAACTTGACCCCTGACCCGATCCATCCTGGCCTTCCGGTAATCCCCGATCTTGGTAGGAATAAGCTGCCTACCTTGGAGGGTGGTCAGCGAAACAGCATCCAGCCCTTTCCAGGTGAGAATTCTCTGATCGTAGACAACAGAACCGTCCAACCGAAACTCGGGTCTGATCGATTTGTCTCTCTTATAGGCTTCAACAACTTTGGAGATGGCCCGGACAGCAAGCTGCGCAGAGAGTCCGAATCTATCTCGAACGTCGTAGTAGGTGGCTTTATGGACTTCAAACTTGTTGGCTTTACCGATATCGAACGCTACTCCCGCGATATAGTTGCACGCTTCGTTGAAACGGTGCATCGTATCCAAGAGCATCTGATATTGCTCTTCGCTCGGATCGAGTTTCACCATCAAGGTTTTAAGCATCGTACTGAAGAATTTGCTCAGTTGATAAATATGTTTCGATACAATGGACGGAGCACGCTCCTATCCGGCCTAAAGACCGGGGTTTCCGCTACCCCTGCGCCCCAGGTGAGACTATGAATAAACGATCGCTGCACATCGCATATTTATTACTTGTATTTGTCTTGCAGCCGGTCTGTGGCGACTACGTGACATTTCGCGGTGACGCCCAACGAACCGGCGACGTGAGCGGGTCCGGTCCTGCCGAGCCCAACGTTCTGTGGAGCGAAAAGCTGACCCAAACGGGTTACATAGGCGGCAGCGCTTCAATCTGTGATGGCAGAGTTTACGTCTCCACCTGGCCCGACATGAGCTACAAGGGAGAGCAAGGTACAGGTTGCCTCGATGCTGAAGACGGATCGATTCTGTGGCTGAATCCCATCGGGGGAAAGGGTGGCGCTTCAACCCCCGCCATCTGCGATGGACGCGTCTTTGTGGGCAGCTGGATGGGCGATCTGTACAGTCTGGACGCTTCCACCGGCGATACGATCTGGAACCGAACCCTGGAAGACGATCCACAATGGTGGGGCGTGGCATCGTCGCCTTTGGTGATCGAAGACGAGATATTCGTGACCTCCTTCTCAGGTGGAACTCTGCACGTCTTGGATTTTGACGGAAACGAGCTTTGGAATCATTCTACCGGCAAGATCGACCAATACACATCGCCAGCAGGTGACGACGACAAAGTCTACTTTGCTGGGGGTGATTCAGCTCTTTATTGTGTGAACCGGTCGTCCTTTGACATCCTCTGGAAGTTCGCCACAAATGACGATCCCATAACCTCTACGCCAGCGGTCAAAGATGACAGAGTATACTTCGCGACGAGGAATAACCTTTACGCCGTTGACACGACCTCAGGCGAAAAACGTTGGAATCGGCCCTTAAAAGGCACCATATCGTCGCCCGCCATCTCTTTTGACCGAATCTACATCGGAACGGATGATAAAACGTTGAATTGTTACAGCACTTCTGACGGCACGCTCCGCTGGAGCGCTGAGGTCAACGGCCCCATCGTCTCCTCGCCTTTAGTCACGGAAGAGCGAGTCTACTTCGGGACGAACACCGGAAAAGGAACTGTCTATGCACTGGATGCCACAACCGGCGATTTGGTTTGGACCTATCTCGTCGGCGAGTATATCATGTCCGCTCCCTCACTCTCTGACGGGATTTTATACATAGGCACAGACGACGGCCGCCTTTACGCCTTTGGAGAAGAGTCTTCCAACGTGATATTCGAATGCGAAGTTTTACTCGACGATGGCAGCTTCAATCTATCTGCAGATAGTGGCGAGGTATACTCGATCAAAAATAGAAGCGCCCTTGGCGCGCTGAAAGTGGCTTCAGAATCTGGCCAGTTCGACTTTACTGTAGACGACTCGCTCTGGGCAGGCTACGGCCTTTTGGCAAAATCGATAGATAATATCGAGCCGGACGAAGGCGAGATGTGGATGTACTGGGTGAACTATCCGGACGAGGCCATGCCATCATCTGGTCCTGACCGATTTTGTCTGGAAGACGGAGATTCCGTTACGTTCTATTTGGGCGACAGGAGCACAAAACCTGAAGACGAACTCCGAATCGAGATAAGGGCGGCATGGGCGTGATGAAACTTTGAACCTTCGACGTGAAATCCCAAGATCAAAAAGAGCGACGTGTGGGCTGAGCAGAGCAGGGAATTTAATCCTTATCATGCTCGTTTTGGCGACTACGGGCCCAGCTCTTGGAACGGACCAGATCTGGGAAGGTGAGGCCCTCCTCACCAGAGATGATATCAACGTTACCGGGATCGGTGGCAATCTTCATTCAGTCGGAGGAAAGTCGGCTCTGGGAGCCTTAATCAAGGCCTCAGAGGCTGGCGAATTTGAAGTCGGTTTAGACACGTCCCTCTGGGATATCCTCGGTCCAGTCGTGGAGTCTATCGGAGGTGTATATGCTGAAGAGAACAGATCCTGGAGATATTGGGTCAACTATCCAGACGAGGCCGTGCCCCTCGATGGGCCCGACCTCTTCGAGCTAAAAGATGGCGACAACGTCACGTTCTATCTAGGAGATCGACACGCTCTGCCTTTCGAATCACCCCGAATCAACATAACTGCAGAGATCCTGCTGAAAAGGCCTGAGGTATTGTTCATAACCGCAGAGAACCATCCAGTGATCCGAGAGGCGTCAAAAGACGCGGTATTGAACGTTACTTTGACATCTAAGGAGTCGGCACCTTCGAACCTTTCAAAATATGAGCTGATATTTTTGGAGATGTTGGACAGTCAGGGTTTCGCGGAGATAGGCCCTCTGCTAAAAGAGCCAAAGGAGAAAGGTGTTCCCGTGATCGCGATCCATTCCGAGGGATATGACTCCCTTCTTGCCAACGTCGATATCGAAGATTATCCCGATATAGAATACTACTGGGACTATGGCGGTCTAGATAACATGGAACGGCTCTTCGCATATTTGGGCGCGAATTTTTGCGGTCTTGATGTGGACGTCAAAGAACCAGTTCCAACGCCCAAGGCCTACATCTGCCATCCAGACTCTCCGGACTTATTTTTGAACACCTCTTCCTATCTCCAGTGGTATCGGAACAACACTGGACATAGATACAACGATAGCGCACCGACGATAGGGGTGATGAACTATGCAGACGATCCTGTGAACTCTCAGTTCAGAACCGCTCTCGTCAGGACCTTGGAGTCGAAGGGCGCAAACGTGATCGACATCGGGTTTGAGAACACCACTACGATGAAGGGGTTATTCATCCAGAACGAAACGACCATCGTCGACGCCGTGATCCTCACCAAGCCCTTCAGGCTCAACTACGGCGACCCCGACCAGGGGGTCGAGGATCTCGAGGAGCTGAACGTTCCCATTTTGAACGGGCTGAAGCTCTGGTATCAAAACAATGAAGAGTGGAGGAACAGCACCGGCCTTTATCCCACGGAGGTCTACTTCAAGCTCGCAGAGCCCGAGATGGACGGGATCATAGAGCCCATAATGATTGCAGGCAGGACCGAGGAGGGCGATTTCGAACCGTTACAAAGCCAGATCGAATGGCTCGCAGACAGGACCATCGCCTGGATAAAGCTCAGCCAAAAGCCCAATGCTGAGAAGAAGGTGGCCATAATCTACTACAACCACGGGGGCGGAAAGGACAATTTGGGCGCAACCTACATCAACGTGCCAAGGAGCCTTCAGAGGATTCTGGACGGTATGAACGAGTCCGGCTATACCGTGGAAGGAACCATCCCAGACGAGCGAGATTTAATCGATCTGATGGCCCATGAAGGAACAAACGTGGGAACCTGGGCTCCTGGCGAGCTCGATGCCATGGTCAAAGCGGGAAACGCAACGCTATTGCCTGTGGACGATTATTTGGAGTGGTTTGCAGAAATCGACCCCGCAAAACAGAAAGAAGTAACTGACAGGTGGGGTCCACCTCCAGGGGAGATCATGGTCTACGAAAACGAGACGGGAAAGTACTTCGTCATCCCCAAGCTCACCTTCGGGAACGTAATTCTCGCGCCCCAGCCGACGAGGGGATGGCTCCAGAACAACACCGTCCTCTACCACAATAAGGACATCCCACCGCATCATCAGTACATCGCCTTCTACTTCTGGCTGAAGAAAGGGTTTGATGCTGACTTTATCGTCCACCTCGGGAAGCACGGCACTCAGGAGTGGACCCCAGGAAAAGAGAGCGGAATATCCGGCGATCAATGCTGGCCCGGGATACTGATCCAGGACCTTCCGGTCATCTATCCTTACATCGTCGACAACATCGCTGAGGGCACTCAGGCCAAGAGAAGAGGCGATGCCGTTATGATAACTCATCTGACGCCACCGATAGTGGCCTCTGGCCTTTATTGTAATTTCACAAACTTGGCGGATACCGCCTTCAACTACAACCAAGTTCAGAACGAGACGGTGAAGGCTCTCTACAAAGAAGATATAATCGTTCAATGTGGAGATATGCACCTTGATGAAGATTTGGAAGTTAATTTGAGCGAGCTATCGTCGGACCCAGAGGACTTCGACGAATTTGTCGACGAACTAGAGAATTACCTATACGATCTGAAGAACGAGTTCATGCCCTACGGTCTTCATACCTTCAGCCAGCCGATGGAAGGGACGCCCCTAGTGGAGATGGTAGAATCGATGTTGGGAGATGACTACAAGAGAGAGGTCGCCCAAATGATCTCCTACGAAGATTATCCCAACCCCTCGAGGCTGGACAAGGAACGAGAGCTTGACAACTGTTCGTCGGACCTTTTGGCCGAAGTTCTGCTCAACGGCACCAAACCAGATCAAGCCCAGAAGATCATCTTTTCCAATCTAACAGGCTTGGACGAAGGCGAATATGCAACAATGTCTGAAAACCTCACCACCACCCTCGAGCTCGGCAGTTTTTATTCTGAAGGACTTCTGGCCTGCGTCGAAGAGCTTCCAAGGTTCATAAACGCCTCAGAGTCTCAGTACACGCCACCTTCGCCAGCAGACGATCCCATTCGTGATCCAAACGTTCTGCCAACCGGCAGAAACTTCTATCCGATGGACCCCCGGAGGGTCCCGACGACGGCGGCCTGGGAAGCTGGCCAAACCTTAGCAGAACAACTGATCGAAACGTACCGGGAG
>Ga0209203_1001150_pt1 | contig 20001 bp, 11 predicted proteins | sample AD_UKC109_MetaG_FD_184423 | JGI IMG/M metagenome (GOLD analysis project Ga0209203, IMG submission 184423) | Active sludge microbial communities of municipal wastewater-treating anaerobic digesters from Hong Kong - AD_UKC109_MetaG (SPAdes)... | ecosystem: Engineered > Bioreactor > Anaerobic >... | reverse complement strand
GCGCATTATATGAAGAATCATTATTGTACCAACAGTAGCCCGGGCCGTCAAGAACTATCCACTCAACTGCTTCACTGACATGGGGTATCTCAGCGTCATTATTGAATTCTGTAACTCTTAGATTCTCAGCCATCCAAACCTTTGTGCCAATAACAACCGTCTTATAAAGATTGCCTTCAATATCAGTAACAGGTGTTATGAAACTGAATTCCTGTCCATAAGTCGTCCCTGCACTGTTACTTGCATATGCCCTGTAATAGTAAGTTGTGCCGTCTGTAAGACCTGTGATGTTCCCTGTGAAGGTACCGATGTCTGTACCGTTTGTTGTCTTGTTGCCTGCTGTGGTAGGATTTGGTGCCGTGCCCCAGCATATTCCCCTGGCAGTGATTGTACCTCCGCCAGCACTTGTTACATTTCCTCCGGCAGTTGCGGTCGTAGAAGTTATGTTTGTTGCCTCGGTAGTTGTAAGTACAGCAGCCGTGACCTCGCTTGTCGTAAATGTCAGTTCGTTGCCGTAAGCAGTTCCAACCTCGTTTGTGGCGTAAGCACGCACATAATATGCAGTTCCCTCGGCAAGGCCGACAATGTTACTTGTAAAATTGGCTGATCCTTTGCCGTCACTGGTTTTTGAATCTGCAACTGTCGGATTCACCGATGTGCTCCAGCAAACTCCTTTCTCGGTTATTTCCTCGCCACCGTCTGCAATTATAGTTCCACCGGAAACCGCTGAGCTTAGTCCAATTTCACTGATTGCCGCAGTGGTCAGTTCCGGTACGGTTGCTTTTTTGCAGCCCTGGAACAAACCCATCGCTGACATCAGCCCGACCAATGCAAAAAATGTTAATCCTTTTTTCATGACACTTGTATTGATTATTAATATGTTAGTTTATGAAGTAGTGCAGTTCTACAAGTTTTATACGCCTGTAGGCGATAAAAGTTTCATAGTTTCAGTTTTTGACACATCGAACGTATTTCCCGCCTTTTTTCGATGTGGATGCCCTGTAGACCTGATCGCTTGAGCTGTCAAGCCTTCTGTACCACCCGCGGTCCGCATCGTGCTCGGACGCAGTCCACCAATAGGTTATTGTAGTCTGAAGCATGAATATACCATCCAACCCATAACGGTATCCTCCGGGCAGGGCTGTAAATCCGCTGGAATTCGTCCCGTTCCCATTCTCATCCCAACCGCTGGTGTTTTTCATTTTCAGACCGTGATCTGTGCCCCTGAATCCCCAGACTTCAGCCTGACTGGCCGCCATTCCAAGCGTCGTCTCGAGAATACTGAAATCAGAATCAGTAGGCACACGCCAGCCGTTGGGACAAAGTTTGCCTGTGTTGACTGTATGCCAGTTATACAGAGCTCCGTATGTAGATTTGAAGTTAATATTGTTGTCATACCAGCAATATTCTGGAGTTGTCAGGCTAACCCATTGCGCATTATCCTGGATTTCCGGAATTGCAGTATTATCATTTAGTTTCGTTGTCCTCAGATTCTCTGTCATCCATAGCTGAGAACCTATCAGAACTGTATTGTAAATATTTCCGTCAGCATCTGAAAGCTTTGTCAGGAAAGAAAACTCTTCACCATACACGGTCCAGCTGCCGTTACTTGCGTATGCCCTTACATAATATATTGTTGCCGGAGATAGATTGTTCAGATTGCTGGGAAAGCTGCCCGAACCTGTTCCGTCCGAGGAATGAAAGTCAGTTATGTCCGGCTGAGGCGAAGTGCTCCAGCACACTCCCCTGGAGGTGATCTGGGCACCTCCGTCGTAGGTGACGTTCCCTCCGCTGGAAGCAGTTACAGCGGCTATATTTGTAACCTTTACTGTCGTTACTGTTGGAGGCGCAGTGCTTGTAACAAATTCAACATCATTTCCGTACGCTACTCCAACGCTGTTCTCAGCGTATGCACGGATATGGTAACTGGTGTTAGGCTCCAGTCCGGATACAGTAGCTGAAAAAGTTCCTGATCCGGTTCCTGAAGGAACAAACTCATCATCAAGGGTGGGCTGCGGATTAATTCCCCAGCAAAAACCTCTTGCAGTTATCTCTGCTCTTCCGTTATCAGTAATATTGCCGCTTATAACAGCTGAATTAATAGTGATATCCGTGGCTTGCCCTGTGGTTAGGGTCGCCAGAACCGGATCCTTTACACAACTTTGCAGTAATAATGAACCGATAATCGTTGTAACAAGTACAATTAATCCCGGTATGCTTGTTTTACCTGACATTAGTTTAAGATTTGTCTGAATGTATTAACACCTTAACGCAAATACCATCCCAATAATATCCGGTAAGAGAAAAAGATTAGAATAGTTTTCGACAGTTTCAGTTTGTAAAGGAAATAAATAATACCTGGAATTGGACCTATATTGTTCAACAGGCTGATTCAATGTTGAGTTAGACGCAAAGAAATTGCTATGGCCTTAAAGGGGCCACTCATGTTATAACTTTATAAATTGTCTGGTAGAAAGGACCTTGCCTCTTAAGGCTGTCATAATTATGTAAATACCTCCGGGTGCATCGGAAATATTGAGATTGCATCTGCCTTCACTTGCTCTGTGAAGATCACTGTATTCAACCCTCCCCGAAAGGCTTAATATTGAGACCGTATATGGATCAGGATCCTCAGGTAAATTTGCCAGGTCAACAGTGAAAGCCCCGTCGGTTGGATTGGGATATACGACCAAGAGATCATTATTAGGTGTCCTGAGGCTCAGGGTAATGCTTACGGGTTCTGAAATTGCACTGGCGTTAAGGTTGTCGAAAACTTTGGCTGTAATCACATAAGTCCCTGCCGTATCGAAATCCATTGTGAGTGTATAAGGTGAAGTGAGGCACTCCCCGGCAAGAATCTGACCGACATAAAATTCAACCTTTGCAACTGATCCGTCAGTATCTGAGGCATTTGCAGTAAACTCCAACGATGCCGGGAGGTCAAAACTGCCACCCACCGAGGGTGATGTAATAGAAATAGAAGGAATCTGGTTAACTGCCTGGGCTGCCTTCTCGACAACAACGGTAACAGGGGCGGACGTGGTTCTTGAATTTGAATTGTCTGTGGCTGTTGCTGTGATAGAGTAGGACCCTTCCCTGACATCTTTCCATGTAAACGACCAGGGAGCAGTTACCCGCTCCCCAAGCTTCGTTGTCCCGTTAAAGAATTCAACCTTCGTTACCGTTCCGTCAGTGTCTGAAGCCGATGCTTCAATGGTGATATTTGCGGGAGACGTAAAACCTGTGCTTTTTGTCGGCGAGGAGATCGTTATAATAGGGGGAGAGTTAATGGGAGCTAACCGGTTATTTATTACCGTCTGTGCCGGGAAAGATGCAACCTGGCCACCGGCGGTTGTTTGAAGAGGATTTGTTGCAGGCTTTGTGTATGCCAATGTGACTCTGTCACCATACAAAACTGCGCTATTCAGTGTAAGCGAGACCTTGGTCGCAGATACTGCCACAGCAGTTACACCCCTGGGCGCTCCGTTTACCGAGACACTGAAGGCTGATAGTGCCGGTACTACGTTGGCAAGAGCAAGACTAAAGGTGAGTTCAATTCGTGATGGGGCAGCATCACTGATCACCGCTCCCGAATATGACGGAATCTGAACGGGTGGTGGAGTGACAACAACCGCTTTATAGATCACAGCTCCGACTTGCCATGTGCCATTCTGTAACGCTGTCTCCGGATTTGTCGTTCCCCATTTTGCATTTACTGAGAGTCCCTCAGCCCAGCTTGATCCAAGGTTCCTCCCATAGTCGAGCCTTGCAGCAGGGACAAAACTGACCAGGTCCTTGAAGTTGGGATTGATAACTTTGGAATGAGTGTCATACCCCAGAGCCTGCCACTGGGCAAATGTCTTTACTTCGCCGCAATAAAAGAAGAGAGGAGTTCCCGACTCACAATAGAAGATATTATAGTCTGACTCCAGCCCCACAGTGCTCTCTTTATCGGCAATCTGGATACAGTAAGTCTGGTGCTTCGTGTAGAAAATATTATTGAATATTTTCGTGCCATGAGAAACCGAATTTGGTGTGATGTCAGTATGGGTATAGATGTAGATCAGCCCACGCCAGGTTTCCGCAGTGGTTCTGTCTGTGTAAAGGGTATTATTGTAAACATTTACATTACTCATACCCTTTATGTTTATACCTACAGCGCCGCTCTTCACTATGTTATAAGCCACACCCCCTCCGGTATTGACCATATTATTGCCTGACTTTCTGATAATGCCCATCGGAACATGATCGAGGTAATTGTATTTGATCACTGCATTCAGGTTATGACCTGTAAACAGACCGTGGGTTATGGATTTCATATCTGTTCCGCTCCACGAGAACCTGTTGCCGGTAATCACAGCGCCGTCAAGATTGTTGTTGGTTGCTGCAGGCTCTTCATCGCCTGCCTGCAGCATGTATCCGAAGGTATTAACAGAGGTGATGGAATTGTTCCTGAAAGTCAGCTTCGTTGGCGCGGATCTGGGAATGCTTACTCCCATCCATGATGCATCTGCATTGGTATAGCTCTTCCCTTCAATGGTCAGAACAGTCTGTCCGTTGATTAAACCGGCAAGCAGCAGGAAACAAAAAGCCAGGATGTATCTCATAAGTCCGTGAAAGTTGACAAATATACCTTTTCTTGTGACTAACATACCTTTTTTAACGACGAACGGTTGGAATTGTTGCAAAATCACCCGACCTCACGGAAGCCGTACCGGAGTCAATTATGTTGATTTTCATGCTATTGTCCTATGTCAAAATTTCCCTTACGTTCGTCAAAATCATCCCGGTTTTGACCAATTGCCCCCTTATGGTTGTTAATAAGGCAAATCAGAGAGTTAGTGGATGAAAACGAAGGAATAAATGTTTGGAAAGTCTCATTTTTCGGGGATTATCTATGCAACAACTCTTGCCGTCAAGCGTTTCTTTGATTAAATTCACACTTCGAAAAGAATGTGCAACGCCTTGTCCGACCCAGGCAGCTTCTTATTGATGATCGACTGAAAAAAACTGCAACTCTGTTGCAATTGTGCTCAATTATAGTCGTTTAGATAAGATTACCAATGGGACTGACGGGGCGGAAGCACGCCCGGACGGCAATAAAACGGGGATTTAACTTGTGAATTAAACCGGGTCATAGCAGCTGATTTACAGCTTAATATCCGGACAGTAGGAAAGAACAGAATGGCAGACATTTATCCTGCATGGGTTTTACAACTGAGGAGCAGGGCACTGAACTTCTTCAACAGACATTCAGTGCCACGCTGGCTGGTGTTCCTGGCTGACCTCGGCGTAGTATTCGTAGCCTTCCTGATAGCATATATCCTCAGGTTCAATTTTATCATCCCGGAGGACAGGATTGGCATTTTTGTGTGGCAGGGACTGATAGCAACAACTGTTTACGCAATATTTGCCGTAGTATTCAAGTCCTATTCGGGACTCGTCCGGCATACCACTCTGACGGACATCACCCTCGTTTTTATCGTCACCACCTGCTCGGCAGCTGCCCTTATCATCTTCTCTCTGATAGGTAACTGGCTTCACTGGGCAGACATACTTGCTGTACCCCAGTCGATTATCCTTATTCATTATGTAGCAGTCTCCGTACTGCTCTTCGTCGGAAGGATCTTTATAAAGCTCCTGTTCCTCTTTGCAACGGGAACTTCGAAAAACAAGAAGCGGGTCCTGATCTACGGAGCCGGTGAGCTTGGATTCGTTGTAAAACGAGTTGTCCTGAGCGATCCGCGCTACGGATTCCATGTCTCGGGCTTCATCGATGACGACAGGAGCCTCCAGGGCAAGAAGATAAACGGAATAAACGTATACGGGCCTTCTGCGCTTGACGCGAAGTTCATAGAAAAGAATCGGATCGAAAGTCTTATCATCGCCATCAAGGCCCTGAGCGTCGATAAGAAGAGCGCAATTATCCGTTCAGCAATAGCCGTCGGCCTAGAGGTCCTCGATACCCCTGAGGTTGATAAATGGCTCGCCGGTCAGCTGCGCATGCCGCAGTTCAGGCGAGTCGACCTCGAAGACCTCCTTGGCCGCGAACCGATAAATCTTGATATACAAACTATTAAAAGAGGACTTGCAGAGAAAACCATTCTCATCACCGGTGCGGCAGGATCCATCGGATCAGAGATTACACGACAGCTTACAAGCTTCCAGTGCAGCAGCGTGATTCTAGTCGATCAGGCCGAAACGCCTCTGTTCTACCTTCAGAACGAGCTTCGCGAAAAATTCCTCGATGTCAGGTTCCGGATAATCCCTGCCGATGTGACAAACATCGAGCGGATGGAATATATCTTTAGTGAATACAAGCCTCACATCGTCTTTCACGCCGCTGCCTACAAGCATGTCTCGCTGATGGAGGAGAATCCGCACGAGGCAGTCAGGGTGAACGTTGGCGGAACGAAGATCGTCTCGGAGCTGGCCATTAAGTTTGGGATCGAGAAATTTGTAATGATCTCTACCGACAAGTCGGTTAATCCTTCGAGCGTTATGGGCGCCTCGAAGCGCCTGTGCGAGAAGGTGGTGCAGTCCAGAGCCCGGCAGAAGGGACACACCACACAATTCATCATCACCAGGTTCGGTAACGTAATGGGCTCAAACGGATCGGTCATTCCCATCTTCGCGAAGCAGATAGAGAACGGAGGCCCGGTCACTGTGACGCACCCTGAGGTATATCGTTATTTCATGACAATCCCGGAAGCATGCCAGCTGGTTCTCGAGGCAGGGTTCATGGGGCAGGGCGGAGAAATCTTCGTCTTCGACATGGGTCAGCAGGTGAAGATAGCCGACCTCGCAAAAGCGATGATAAAGCTTTCAGGGTTCATACCCGACAAGGATATACAAATAGTTTATACCGGGCTTCGTCCCGGCGAAAAGTTATACGAGGAACTGCTGACCGACGGTGAACATACCATCCCGACGCACCATGATAAGATCAAAAAGGCTCATGTGGAAGAAATTGATGGCAGGGTGGTGATGGAGCGGATCGACTGGCTACTGAAAGATCTTTATTCGCTCTGCGCGTGCGAAGTGGTTCAGGTGATGAAAGACTTGATTCCGGAATATCATACCACGAATGGTAAGTTTAAGGGTGCGAAGAGTGCAACTGTGAAATAATTTTCTCTGGCTGGCACCGTTTAGACTTTACAATTAACTGGATAAATTGCATTATGGATTTTAGCGGAAAGTGTTTATTGATTACCGGGGGAACCGGTTCTTTTGGCAATGCGGTCCTGCGCCGCTTTCTCGATACGGATATCAGGGAGATCAGGATTTTCAGTCGCGATGAGAAGAAGCAGGACGACATGCGACAGTTTTACAAGAATCCGAAGATAAAATATTTCATAGGTGATGTGCGCGACAGGCGAAGCATCGACACCGCGATGAAGGGCGTCGATTATGTCTTTCATGCCGCAGCACTTAAGCAGGTGCCCTCGTGCGAGTTCTTCCCGGCTGAGGCTGTCAGGACGAACGTGCTGGGTTGCGAGAATGTGCTCGATTCAGCCGAATTTCATCGCGTAAAGAGGGTGATAGTGCTGAGCACCGACAAGGCTGTTTATCCTATCAACGCGATGGGTATGACCAAGGCTCTGAGCGAGAAGGTGATGGTTGCGAAGTCGCGCAATCTAAACGGCAGCGGCACGGTCTTCTGCGGCACCAGGTATGGTAATGTAATGGCCTCACGTGGCTCGGTTATTCCGCTGTTTGTCAACCAGATGAAACACAACCAGCCGCTGACGGTGACTGACCCCAACATGACCAGGTTCATGATGAGTCTCGAAAGTGCCGTGGATCTGGTTCTTTTTGCGTTTGAACACGGTGAAAACGGGGATATATTTGTTAAGAAATCGCCCGCTACGACTATAGAGAGCCTGGCTTTGGCTATTAAGGAGCTGTATCACTCTTCGTCCGAGATCAGGGTCATTGGCTCGCGGCATGGCGAGAAACTTTTTGAGACGTTGGTTAATCGCGAGGAGATGGTGAAGGCGGAGGATCTGGGCGATTTCTTCAGGATCCCGGCCGACACCCGCGATCTGAACTATAATAAGTACTTTACCGAAGGCACCGAAGCTGTCTCGCAGGTTGAAGAGTATACCTCGCATAACACTCAGCGTCTGGATGTGGAGGAGACGAAGGAATTACTTCTCAGCCTGCGGTTCATCCGGGAGGATGTTGTTGGCGGGCAGAGCGAGATGGTGTTTGAGCCGTAGATCCGGAATGCGGGTTGAAGGTGATAGCCTCCGAGGTTAATCCTGGTGTTATCGTGACTTGTTCCGGACACCACAGCGGTTTATGATGTGCAAATAGAGTCCAGTTCTTAACTCATTGTATTAATGAGGCTTCGCGAAGCCATACAATTCTAGCTATGAGCAAAATATCGACAAGCCTTGCGGTTATGCTATGCCTTCTGTCGGCTGTGACTGCCTTCGGACAGGATAGCACTTACAACTTCACTGTCCAAACTCTAGGTGGATATACTACTCCCGGGGTGGTTCCATTCTGGCTGCGTTCGAACCAGTTTGGCAGTATTCCCCTTGACGGCGCCTCATTGAGTTTTATCGGCGCTGCACGCAAGGATTATGACCTGACAGATGACAAGCTTTTCGACTGGGGCGCTTCCTTTGAAGGCCGCGCGAATTTAGGGGATGGATCCAATCTGACACTTATTGAAGGTTACGGCAAAGTACGCCTCGGAATCTTTGAATTACGTGCCGGCCGCTCGAAAAAGATCACAGGTCTTTGTGACACAACCCTGACCTCCGGATCATGGGCAATATCAGGCACGAATCTGGGCATCCCGGAGGTTGAGCTGTCCGTGCGTGAATTCTGGGCACTGCCTATCTGTGGGGAGTTATTCGCTTTCAAAGGAAACTTCTCTCATGGATGGATGGGTGATTTGCAGATGGCCAGATACCTTGAACAGGATACATTGCTTATTACCTCATACTTACACCAAAAATCCTTGTATGGACGACTCGGGAAGCCTGACTGGAAGATTAAGTTTTATGCAGGATTTAATCATCAGGTTGTTTGGGGTAACGAACAGTCTTACTACACTGAAGATTATACCCTGCAACCGCTGGAAACCTATCTTTATGTAATAACTGGTAAGAAGTTCTCCAACGGATACATTCAGGAAGAAAGACAAGGCAATCACTTGGGATCAATCGATCTCGGTCTGGAGTATGAGTTCGAAAATATCAGGTTATTTATATACCGCCAGAACCTATATGAGGCTGGCGCTTTGGCACATTTGGCAAATATTCGGGATGGATTAAATGGAATTAGCCTGCAGAATCTTCACAGAGGAGGAAATCGTGGACCTTGGGATAAGATCCTTCTTGAGTTGCTTTACACAAAGAATCAGGCCGGAGAGCTGTGGTCTCCTGAGTCTGGCTCTCCTTATGAGCCTTACTATAATCATGGACAGTATATCACCGGGTGGTCTTATCTGGGGACAGGACTGGGTACATCTTTCATCGGAACAAGGGATTACATAAGGGAGAACCTGCCAGCATATCCGGAAGAGTACTTCATTAATAACCGTGTGCTGGCTTTACATTTTGGAGTTGAAGGTGCAGTCAGAAATGTGAGTTACATTTTCAAAGCTTCATGGTCTATAAATTATGGTACTTACCGTACGACTGATGAAGAACAATCAACATCAATCATTAATCCTGGCGAGTATGGCATATTTGGCGACCAGGAACAATTTTCATCCTATCTTGGACTCAACAGGACCTTTACGAATGGGTTTGTATTAGGCATTGTCGGAGCATTTGATTACGGGAATTTATATTACAATTCGTTTGGGATGTTGCTGAGAGCAGCGTACTCGTTTAGTTTATAGTTCCACCAACCTACATCACATTACTTTATTATAGCCTCAGAACGAATAAATAATGATCAGAATTGGCATCACCGGTCAGACCGGTTTCATAGGCACACATCTCTCTAATTATCTTAATCTTCTTAAGGGCGAAGTTCAGCTTGTCCCGTTTGAAGACCGGTATTTTTCAGAAAGAATTGATCTCGAATCCTTTGTTAGCAAATGCGATGCAATTGTTCATCTAGCTGCTCTTAATCGTCATAATGACCCGCAAGCTATTTATGATACAAATATAGGCCTCGTTAAACTGCTCATAGCAGCGCTGGAAAACACCGGATCAAGACCTCATATTCTCTTTTCCTCTTCAACCCAGGAAGAGAGGGAAAATATCTTCGGAAAATCAAAACGCGAAGGCCGGCAATTGCTAAGTCAATGGGCTGAAAGAAACGGGGCTCCTTTCACCGGAATGGTAATTCCTAATGTCTTCGGACCCTTTGGGAACCCATATTACAATTCGGTTGTCGCTACATTCTCGCACCAGTTGACGCATGACGAACAGCCCAGGGTGGAGGTTGATGCACAACTGAAGTTGATTTATATAGGTGACCTTGTACAGATGATATGGCACCTAATTAAAAATAGGGTTTCGGAAGGAGAGTATAAGATCACTCCAACTGATGAGTCAAAGGTCACCGAGATACTGAGTCTGCTGCAGAGCTTTAAGGACCAGTACATGGAGAACGGCATTGTCCCGGATCTTTCCGACCCATTTGAACGAAACCTGTTCAATACGTTTGTCTGCTATATTGACCATTCTAAGTTTTTTCCATTCAAGCTTAGATTAAATACAGACGAGAGAGGCTCGTTTGTAGAGACTGTAAAACTCAATAGCGGAGGTCAGATATCCTTTTCAACAACGAAACCCGGAATTACGCGCGGTAATCATTTTCATACTCGCAAAGCAGAGCGATTCGCGGTCATTAAAGGCAAAGCCAGGATTCAATTACGGCGGATCGGGACAGACAAGATCACAAATTCTGAGCTGAACGGAAATGAGCCTGCATTTGTAGATATGCCGGTCTGGCATACGCATAATATTACCAACATCGGATCAGAAGATTTATATACAATTTTCTGGATCAGCGAGTTTTTTGATCCCGGGGATCCTGATACATTCTTTGAAAAGGTTTAGAAGTGCGCTAATCTTTTAATTTTGAATAATTCGACAGAAAACTTTTAACCACGTAATGATTAGAACCAAACTTAAAGTCTTAACAGTTGTCGGAACAAGACCGGAAATAATCCGACTATCACGGGTTATGTCTCTGCTTGACGAACATGTCAATCATATCATAGCTCATACCGGTCAGAACTACGACTATGAGTTGAATGAAATCTTTTATCAGGATCTTGAACTCCGGAAGCCTGACTTTTTCCTGAATGTGGATGTTTCATCCCTTGAGGCATCGGTTGGGGACATCATCCGCAAATCTGGCGAGCTTCTTCGCGCGGAAAAGCCTGATGCCTTGCTGGTCCTTGGCGACACTAATTCATGTCTTTCAGCGTATATGGCTAAGCGTCTTCACATCCCGATTTTCCATATGGAAGCAGGCAATCGTTGTTTCGACTTTAATGTTCCTGAAGAGATTAACCGTAGGGTCATCGATCATATTGCAGATTTCAATCTAGTGTATACTGAGCATGCACGTCGTCACCTGATCTCTGAAGGCCTGCCGCATCGTCGCATCTACCTTACCGGATCGCCGATGTTTGAAGTGTTGAATTACTATAAGGACAAAATAGAAGCCTCGACAATTACAGAAACTCTTAAACTTGAGAAAAAGAAATATTTCGTGGTTTCGACACATCGTGAGGAGAATGTTGATAATCCGGAGAACCTGCATAGAATACTTGTAATCTTGAACAGCCTTGCCGCAGATTACCAGTTGCCGGTTATTGTTACTACTCATCCCCGTACACGTAAGCGTCTGGAAGCTCTGGATGCCACAATGATGGATCCGCTAATTCAATTCCTGAAGCCTTTCGGATTCACCGATTATGTAAACCTGCAGATGAATGCTTTATGCGCTATTTCTGACAGCGGCACCATTAGCGAGGAATCAGCAATCCTGGATTTTCCTGCTATTTCCCTGCGGAACTCAATGGAGCGTCCGGAGGCACAGGATTCTGGTACCATAATACTGACAGGCTTCGATCAGAATATTGTGATGGGCTCTGTTAAGATCGCTGTTAAGGAAAATGAGGTAAAGCCACGTAAACATCTGCCTTACGAGTATTCTGTCCCTGATACTTCCTGGAGAGTTCTGAAATTGATTCAGGGATTGTCATCATTGTCGAACAAATGGCATGGTGTTAATGACACGTTTTAGTCGTTAGCATTGTGAATCAATGATCCCGGACAGAGTCAGACCGGTTATCCGAAATCTTTGACTAATTTTATATCCAAAATACAGGTGAGATGAAAATTCAGCTTAAGTTTATCTTCTTTCTTTTCTCCCTTTTTCTTGCTTTAAGTTCTTGTGTCACCAGGAAGGACATGACTTACCTTAAGTATTCGGGCAAACTTGCTGAAGAGTCATATACCGCTAGTGACATCAGAGGATCAGTATCCCCAACTGCATACAAAATAATGCCATATGACAATTTGTATATCAGAGTAATCACCCCGGATCCACAATGGTCTGAGCTTTTCAATACAATGCCAGTGGGTGCAGGTGGTGCCGTTACTGAAGAAAGTGCTGGATTATTTGGTTATCCGGTCGATGGTGAGGGATACATTGAAATTCCATTCGTTGGCAAAATACAGGCGGGAGGCAGAACTTTGACGGAGATACGGACTGAATTGGATTCGGTTTTCAAGGGCTACGTCACCGACGCATCAATAACTGTAAGGTTAGTGAATAATTATGTCAGTGTCTTAGGTGAAGTAAGCCATCCAGGGCGTTATCGTCTTAGCAAGGATCAGGTTAATGTATTTGAAGTCTTGGCTATGGCCGGTGATCTGACCGAATTCGGTAACAGACAGAAAGTCCAGCTAATCAGACCGTCTCCTTATGGACCTGTTATTAAAGAGTTCTCTCTGGGAGATAGGAGCATTCTCTCATCTGAATTATACTACATCATGCCCAATGACATTATTTATGCAATGCCTGGTAACGGACGTTCATTCCGGGTCAACAGTTCGGTTTGGACTTTGTTTTTGACAACAATTACCTCAGCAATGGGGGTAATTGGCTTCTTTCGCACCCTGTGATTGGACAAGAACAGAATTTTTTTTTCTGAGAGAAGGGTAAGTCATTAAAAAAGTAAAAGGACAGAAATATGATGAGTGAGACTGGAACTGACTTTCTGCTTGAGCAGCATATGCAGCCACGTGAGACCCAAAAGAATGATCTACAGGTATTTATCCCTCTCATTCTGAAGAACTGGTATTGGTTTGTTATTGCATTGGTAGTTGCTTTGGCAGGTGTCAGATTTTATATGAATCATACGATGCCTGTTTACCGTACTTCGGCGACAATTCTGATTAATGAAACAGGCGAAAGGTCTTTTATGGATAATTCCGAGATCCTTCAGGGACTCGGACTCCCCGGCGGTATGAGAAACGTGCAAAATCAGATTATGATTCTTAGCTCAATTGCATTGACGGAGAGCACTTTAAAGGAGTTGCCGTTTGAAATTGAGTACTATTTCCGGACCATCAGGAATATTTTGCCAATCTACCCTGAAACACCTGTCAAGGTTATTTTTGATGCAGATATCCCGCTACCCAGAGATACGGAATTTTTTATTGAATTTCTGGGAAACAATATGATTAATGTTGGATGTGAGTCCGATAGTTATCCTTTTCAGAAGACCACTGCCTTTGGTGAAGAAATAACCGTAAGTGGTGGAAGTTTCATTGTAGAGTGCAGAAATGAAGAATGGGTTACCAGAAACCTGGATAGAACTCTGTATTTCAACATTCACAGCAGAAAACACCTTGTTGATTATTTTGTGAGAAGGATTAATGTGGAACTGATGTCAAGAGACGGCTCAGTTTTACGGGTAAGCATGTTGGGAACAAACCCCAAAAAGGATGTTGACTTTTTGAACAAGCACCTTGAAGGCTTTCAGGCAATTTCTCTGAATAAAAAGAATGCTGAGGCCAACAGGAGAATACAGTTCATTGAAGACCAGCTAGTGGGCATCTCAGATTCACTGTCTATGACTGAGAACAGACTGCAACAATTCCGGTCTTCGCACCGGGTGATGGATTTGTCGGCACAGGGACAGTCTATCATTGGACAGGTGACACTTCTGGAAAACGAAAGGGCAAGACTTAACCTCGAAGCCAACTATTACGATTATCTGGCTGATTATCTGGCTAAGGATGCTACGGGAGAGGTTCCCATAGTGCCAATCACGATGGGCATAACTGATCCAGGGCTGACCCGAATTGTGGAAGAGCTTGCTGAACTTCAGGGACAGTTGACACTGACCGGCGCTGGGGAAAGAAACCCACTGCAGAGAAACCTTGAACAGAGGGTTCGTAGCGCTAAAGGTGCTCTTAGTGAAACCCTGAATGGTTTGAGAAGGGCAAATAGCCTTGCGAGGTCTGAGAATCAGGAGCAGATTAATAAAGCAAATGCACAGGCATCTGCTCTTCCTGTTACAGAAAGACAATTATTGGGTATTGAGAGAAAGTTCAGATTGAACGATGAACTATATACTTTTCTTCTTGAAACAAGAGCGGAACAGGAGATGCAGAAGGCATCGAACAAGGCAGACAGTGAGATCATTGACCCTGCTGATGCCCGTTTCAGTACGATGGTGTCCCCAAACAGGATGAAACTGATGCTTATGGCTGTATTTGCAGCTTTTGCGATACCCTTGTCTATTATATTCCTTGGTTTCCTGTTCAATAAAAAACTAAAGGAAGAGGATATCAGGGAGATGACAGATATACCTGTAGTTGGAAATATTCCTCACAATACGAATAAGGTTAATACTGTCGTATTTGATATTCCTAATTCAGCCATCGCAGAATCATTCCGGCTTTTGAGATCAAGAATGCAGTTCTTCACTAAAGATACAAAAGCCCCGGTTCTGCTTGTAACATCCTCCATGCCGGAGGATGGTAAGACCTTTGCTGCAATTAATCTTGCCTCGGTTTACAGCCTTCTTAATAAGAAGACTGTCCTGGTTGGATTTGATTTGAGGAAACCAAAGATATTCCAGGACTTCGGTCTGTCCAATGAGAAAGGAGTTTCCACCTGGTTGATTGGGCAGGACAAGATTCAGGATATAATTCAGACTACCAGTTTCGAAAATTTTTCAGTCATTTCTGCAGGCCCTATCCCACCCAACCCCTCGGAGCTGACTGCACTTGGGAAAACGGAAGAACTATTTAGCTATCTCAGGGAGAAATATGATTACATAATTGTAGACACTTCTCCAATCGGATTAGTGTCCGATACATATCATCTCGCTTCTATGGCAGATACTGTGCTTCTTGTTGTCAGACCGGGTAAGACATTAAAGGAATTGTTTGACAGAACCCTTATGGAGATCAAGTCGAGCGGTACGAAGGGAGTTGGCTTGCTGGTCAATGATATCCAATCCGGAAGCGGACATTACGGATACGGTGAGAAATATGGATACACTACTGACAAAGGCAGATCCAAAAAGCGCCTTCTGAGGAAGGCGCTTTTTAAGCGTAATTAAGTATTCATTTGGGCAGGTCCTATTGCTTAATGAATTTTTTCGTTGTCAGTATTGTATTTCCGTTGGTTAACATAAGGACATACGTTCCGGATTGAAAATCAGGGAGTGATATTTCTTTTGAGATTTCCCCGGGACTTACATTTTCTTGATACACAGTAGTTCCGGTCAGGCTGATTATTGACAATGTGCATTCCTGTCCGGGGAGCTCTTCAAGGATATCAATTTTGAAGAATCCATTGTTTGGATTAGGATAGAGACTTATTAGGTCCGGGTTGTAAAAATCTTCTACTCTGAGTTCGATTGCATCTGAAGTACTGACAGCACCCATGTTATCTGTCGCAATAGCAGTAATTACGTAGGTGCCTGTATCCACATTCTGCAGGGTAAAAACGTATGGGGCTGTAGTCATCTCAGCGATCGTAACATTTCCACTCTTAAGTTCTACATTGCTGATGGTACCATCCGGATCGCTCGCTTCAGCAATTATTACAACGTTATCATGTTTCTTTGGCTTCTTCTCATTTTGGATTTTTATACTGACTGAAGGAAGCTGGTTGACAACAGTTGCAGATTTTTCAACAACAACAGTAACAGCGGCGGAGACAGTTTTTAAGCCCTTATTATCTGTTGCAGCAGCTGTTAAGGAATATGTGCCAGCTGGCACTTCTTTCCAGGTGTAAGAGTATGGAACTGATGTAATTTCTCCAAGTTTGGATGTACCATTATAGAATTCAACCTTTGTAACAGAACCGTCGGGATCAGATGCATTTGCATCGATGGTAATTGCAGCTGGTGCTATAAATGCAGTACTTTTAGTAGGAGATGAGATACTGACAACCGGTGGTTGGTTAATCGAACCTACATTATTGATTACATTCTGAGCTGTTATAGAAGCGGCCTCACCACCGGATGCAGTCTGGATTGGATTGGATGCAGGTTTGGTATAGGCTACAGTAACGAAATCACCGTAAATGACAGGGCTGGCAAGGGTCAGCAGTACATTGGTTCCCGAGATAGCCACAGAGTTAACCGTTCTGGTAACATTATTGACTTTGACTGTAAAAACAGAAGCAGCAGGGATAATGTTAGCCAATGAAAGGTTGTAAGTTATTTCGAGTATTGAAGCTGTTGCATTCTGGATCACAGAGCTGACATAAACAGGAATAACTGCAGAAACGTTATTTGTAACACTTTGAGCTGTTATTGTGGCTGCTTGCCCTCCGGATGTTGTCTGGAGTGGATTAGAAGCAGGTTTGTTATAAGCAACAGTAACAACATCACCATAAATGACAGAACTGGCAAGGGTCAGTAGTACTTTGGTCCCTGAGATTGCCACGGTACTTACCGTTCTTGAAGTATTGTTGACTTTTACTGTAAATGCGGAGGCAGCAGGGACAATATTAGCCAACGAAAGATTGTATGATATTTCGAGTATTGAAGGAGTTGCATTTTGAATGACAGAGCTAACATAAATGGGATTAGATGGTGTGTCAGGGTCGGTTGTTGAAGAATATTCATGCCAACCCAAGTCCGGGGCATCACCGGTAAAAGGTAATCCAACATCTACTCCAGCATCAATAAGGTCACTATTAGGAGTTAGTTTTAAAAAGTCTATGTTAGGTAATGTGCCATCTGATTGCCTAGGCCCCGTTAGAATTGCATACACGGTAGCTGAATCAATCTCAAGAAAATCATCATCTGTGACAGTCACACCGGTTTGTGTGTTCCATGAATTATATTGATCATCTGCATCTTTGAAGTTGCCCCATATTTCATTTTCATAATTATCATAAGCAACACAGTTTCTATAATAATCATATCCGATTTCATTACCAAATGTTCCAAATCCAGCTCCATAACCAGCCCCCGGATCCCATCCGTTTTTATAAGCCACGCAATTATAATGATGTATTTTGAAGTCAGCACTGTTTTGAGTAAATCCATGATATGAATTAAATGCAGCAATACAATTCCTTGCCACTCTTGAAATACTATCTCCAGCAGGTATAGGAATTGAAGGTAATGCTCCAATACCCATCTTAAATCCATTACCATCACCCCCATCGTATCCACACGAAAAGGCCCAACAGCTATCAAGTTCGACTATACCATCATTCCATGCTAAATCCCATGCGTCATCAGAATTATGCCATGAACGGCAACCTATGAAAAATGTAGAGCTACGATAACCATAACTTGATATTTGCCAGCCATCGCCTTCTCCACCGAAAATGTGATTATAAGAATCACAGTTAATGTACATTAAACTGTCATTATCAACCGCATAAAATCCTATTCCATCGCAATCGTGAACTGATACATTTTCAATTGTAACGCCATTTGAATTTCTTACATCAACACCTGTTATAAGAATATTGGGGTCAGTTTGTCTTATTTCCTTTATTTCAATTCCTTTTACTTTAATATAATCACAATTCCATATTCTGAATCCATAATTATAAAAATCCGGTGTTTGATTTGTGTAATCCCATATTACGACTTCTTCAGGATAATTTGTTATTACTATCGGATGTGATCTCGTCCCGTTGGTATTCTGTATTTGGTTGCCATAAACAGCTGTATAGTAATAGGTGCCCCCTCTTAAAAAAACTGTATCTCCTGGTAATAATCCTTCAGTAAATGCTTTTGATACCGTGTACCAAGGCGACTCAAAGGTGCCTATATTACTATCATTCCCCCATGTAGATACATAATAATTTTTAGAGGACAAGATTCCACAAATCAGCAGAAATGGGATAACGATTATTTTTCTCATATCTCTTTTTGACTAACAGAGGGTAAGTGATGACGAATGTACAAATTTAATTGATTAAACGAAGATGAGAATTAAAAGTTCCAAACATTTTCAATATTTATACTGCGGCATTATTACAATTCTCCATATAATTTAACTTATGAACTTCATATGACGATTAATCAATTATTCAAAATAGCAATTTATATCCAAAACCATAAATTTGAATAGGATGACAGATGCCCAACTTCTGATTTCATATACATTAACATAGCATCATGTTTGGAATCAGAAAAATATTTATTATTTCTTTTGTTTTGCTTAATTTGATAAACTGGGAAATTCTTATAGAAAATAAGTATGGCTTTCCCCAAATAGTCAAGTATGTTCTAGTTTTAGTATACTTAACAATATTTACGGTCTTCATTATTGTCAAAAGATCATGTATTGACAAAAGAGAATTGCTACATCCATTTACATTGTGGTTCATATTATGGTCATCGTTTCTTATAATCTCTTCTTTTTTTGGGATTGAAGATCCCCTCTTTTTCCAGCGACTATTTGCCGACCGATTTTTCTTTCTGCCTTATCTACTACCAATTTTAATTCTATTTATGAAATTCGATCTCGAATTCTTTAAGTATTACTATAAATTCACATCTGGGTTATTAACTATTGCAATAATAATAGAGATTTATACTATCTTATTTAACATTTCTGTTACAGATTGGCTAGAGCACATGGAAAGAATTAATATTTTTAACATAGGTGCTTGCTTTCTCCTGCTGACTTCGCATTTCTCTAAAAATAAATCCACAACAGCAAAAGTGTTAATATTCTATGCCTTATACATTGTAATTGCCTTAATCTATGGTCGCAGGGGACTTGTAATAAATGCTCTGCTTCTAATATTGGTAATGCTTTATTTTAGGCTGAGAAGTCCTCTGTTGAATATTAGATATAGAATGAGTGTTTATTTGAGTGGGATTGTATTTATTATAATGATTATAATATTTGGTTATACTTTGACTAATACCTATGCTTTTGAGAGAGGTTTCTCAAAGGATGCATTTAATGAATCGAGAGGTTTGGTATTCAGGGATTTTAATGAGGATTTTGATACGGCACAGGAGTGGATTTTTGGTCGTGGTATTGAAGGCAGAGTATACCGTGCGATCTATTCGCATACTCAATCATTGGATATTGTTGAGCATGGATATAGAACACTAATATTGAGGGGAGGTTTGCTTTATCTAATACCATTTTCACTAATATTTCTTCGTGCAATCTATTTGGGTTTTTTGCAGAGTAAAAATGAATTAATAAAAGCTTTGGCCTCTATCTTGGTAATTCATCTAATTATGATGTTTTATTTTAACCTGCCAGACTTCTCTTCTTATTATATTTTAGTATGGATTTCCATTGCTGTCTGTTTTAATAGTAAGATGAGGGGCTATACTAATGAGGAAATCTATCATGCTTTAAATAGATGACTAAATGATTTGGCATATTCCAATTTTAAGATTAGTAGATCTTTCTCCGAAAGCCATAGATGTTATGAACAAAGAGTAATCGTCATATCAGTAGAACAAAAGCAACCAATTATTCTTACTTTGCAACTATGACCATGTTTGAAAAACTTAAATACAATTTTTTGCTGTTACCAGGTTGGAGAACC
>Ga0209203_1001148_pt1 | contig 20024 bp, 17 predicted proteins | sample AD_UKC109_MetaG_FD_184423 | JGI IMG/M metagenome (GOLD analysis project Ga0209203, IMG submission 184423) | Active sludge microbial communities of municipal wastewater-treating anaerobic digesters from Hong Kong - AD_UKC109_MetaG (SPAdes)... | ecosystem: Engineered > Bioreactor > Anaerobic >... | reverse complement strand
CACGCTGGAGCGCCAGTTGCGGACATTGCGTGCCCAATGCCGCAGCGACGCGTCGGTGCGTGAGTGTGGCATCCTGCAGGAGCTGGTTGCGGCGGCTCATGACGAGGGATGTGTGTGCCATCCAGTCGAAAGCGGCAGAAGCAGAACCTGCAAGAGGAAATAGCCTGCCGATAAGGCCGCGGTAGTTGCTAACGCATGAGCCGACCGAAATTGATGTGCTGACGGCGCATGAGTGGTGACTACCCCATTGCAGTCACTGCCGGGCCTGATCCTGAACGGCGGCTTCGGCCGACACGCACTCATGGCGTGACAAACAAGGCCGACGGTGGCTACGCTAGGCGCCGCCACGGCTGTCCGGGCTACGGTGAAGGGCCAGCACCGCTGGCCGTAACCGCTGAGCTGGGCCGAGCAGGATCGCCCGATAGTGGCCCCATCTGGCCACCTGCAGGCAGTGGCGTTGTACGCCGTCAACGCCGGCCCCCTCAAGCAGGAAGTGTGTGAGCTGCGCTGGGACTGGCTGCGCGAGGTCGACGGCAAGCCGGTCGTGTTGATTCCAGGGGGCTTCACCAAGAAAGAGGACGAGCGGGTGGTGGTGCTAAATTCGATCGCCAGCCGGATGATCGAGGTGCAGCGGGGAAAGCATGCCGAGCACGTGTTCGTGCGTGGCAAGAAGAACCCGACACCCCACGGTTGGCGTGATAACCAACACTGCCTGGCTTCGCGCATGGATTGCCGCCGGCCTGCCGGTCGAGGGCTGGACGCGTGGACCGCATAACCCGCGGCACACTGCCGGCCGCGGACTGCCGGAGTGTCTATGGTGACACGCAAGGCCCTGGTCGGACATCGGGCAGTAGCCATCTCCGGCATTATGTGTTCTAGATTGGGCAGACGAGAGCGCAGGGAGGCACCCGATGCGGCGCAATGACGCCTTTGGAAAACTTGAACGCTGCGCGTCCAAAGGTGAAACAACGAACTGGCTGCCACTTCTCGACCACTTGGTCGACGTTGCGTATTGCGTCGAAAGGATCTGTCGATGCAATTCGGTGCGGCGTGCGCTTACCTCAGCTGCGCAAAGGGAACTAGATGGTGCGGACTTGGCCCGCTTGGCGGTCATTGCGCTTTTGCATGACATCGGCAAGGCCAGCAGCAGTTTTCAGTCGAAGCGTTGGGCTGCGGGACAAAGACCCGGTTATTGGCCAAATCCCAGCGGCCACGGCGCACAGGCGATTTACCTGTTTCAGGATGACGAGAAGGTCGCGCATCTGCTCGACGCCCTGCCCGTTCAGGAGATGGTCAACTGGGGTGCCGCGCTGATCCCTCTGCTCTATGCGAGTTTCAGCCACCACGGCCGCCCGCTTCTGGAAAATCAGGCAACGCTAAGCCAGATTTCCCGAAAAGACTGGCAACCGGTCACCGACCACACCAGCACCCTCGTCTATGCGCCGCTACCTGTGCTCGAAGCAATCAGCGGGCGAGCCAGAGAACTCTTCTCTGCCGCCTTTGGGTCGGTGGAGCGCCCGCTTCCCAATAACCGTGCCTTCGCCCATCTGTTCGCCGGACTCGTGCAGTTTGCCGACTGGCTGGGCTCGGACACCCGGCACTTCCCGATTCGCATCGACGCAGACCGGGGTGAATCCGCAAAGCAGTATGCGGACCAGGCCATTGCTGCTCTGGGACTCGACAGCACCGCATCCCGCAACCATCTGCTCAACACACATCCGAGTTTTCAACAGGCGTTCGATGTGCCGGCGCCGCATCCCATCCAGGCCGGGATGGCCGATGACGCATTGGGTCAGCTCGTGATCCTCGAATCCGAGACCGGCAGCGGTAAGACCGAGGCCGCACTCTGGCGCTTCATCCACCTGTTTCAGCGCGGTGAAGTGGACAGTCTCTACTTCGCCCTGCCCACCCGCGTCTCTGCCAAACAGGTGTACGACCGGGTGCGCAAGGCCGTTGATCGCCTTTGGGCCGAGAATCGCCCCCTCGTGCTGCGTGCCCTTCCGGGTTACAGCGCCGCTGATGGGGAGGAACCGAGCATGCTGCCCGACTTCACCGTGCAATGGAACGATAACCCCGATGATGACGAGGCGCTTCGCCGCTGGGCTGCCGAGGCACCTAAGCGTTTTCTTGCTGCACCCATCGCCGTGGGTACCATCGACCAAGCATTGCTCGGAATTCTCAAGGTCAAGCACGCCCACATGCGGTATGCACTATTGGCCCGCAGCCTGCTTGTGGTCGACGAGGTACACGCCTCCGACGCGTACATGACCGCGTTGCTGGAAAAACTGCTAAAAGCCCACCTCGGAAATGCCGGGCACGCTCTACTGCTCTCCGCCACCCTGGGCAGTAGCGCTCGCAGCCGCTATCTCGCCCTCGAAAAACCCGGTGTACAACCGCCGCGATTCAGCGAGTCGGGGGACACGCCCTATCCTGCTATCTCCGATCGCCATGGCCTACGCGCGATGGTGCCCACGGGTCGCAGCAAAGATGTGCTTTGGTCACTTCACGACTGCATCGATGCTCCCGAGGTGGTCGCCGACCTGGCGATCGAAGCGGCACGCACCGGCGCCAAGGTGCTGGTAGTGCGCAACACCGTGGCAGCGGCAACGGCGCTGTTCCGCGCGGTCGAATGCCGCCCGGAAGCGAGCGACTGGCTGTTCCGCGTCAATGATCAGCCCACGCTGCATCACAGTCGCTTCAGCCGGGAAGACCGCCCACTCTTGGATGCCGCCATCGAAGAACAACTCGGTAAACAGCGGCCGCCCGGTGCCCGGATCATTATCGGCACCCAGACACTGGAGCAAAGCCTGGATATCGATGCCGACCTTCTCATCACCGACCTGTGCCCGATGGACGTACTGTTGCAGCGTATCGGCAGGCTCCACCGCCACCAACGCGATGCGGGCGAACGGCCTTCGGCATATGCGTCTCCCAAGGCATTGGTACTGACACCCGCGGGCCATGACCTTTCATCCATGTTGAAACGTGCCGCTCATGGCCTCGGACGCTTTTCTGACGGCGGCGGCGTCTACCCAGACCTGCGGATCATCGAAGCCACCCGTAGGTTGATCGACGCCCTTACCCTGATCCAGATTCCTGCCGTCAATCGCAGACTTGTCGAAGGGGCGACTCACCCGGATCGTCTGGCCATCATAGAGGCCGATATGGGAGAGGCCTGGCGCCGGCATGGAGCACAGATTGCCGGGGACAGCGGTGCGAACCGAACCATCGCCAACCTGCACATATTGGAGATCGACGAACCATTCGCCGAAAAGCCCAACCAGGAGTTTCCGACTGGTGAGAAAGTCGGCACCCGTCTGGGCACTGCCGATCGACTCGTCACCTTCGAGTCACCACCTGCCGGCCCGTTCGGCGCGCCGATCAAGCGACTCCCCATCCGGGCCCACCTGCTGCCCGAGGGATTGCCGATGGAAGCTGAACCGGAACATATAGTGACCGACCGGGGTATCACCGAGTTCAGCCTCGGCAATCGACGCTACCGCTACAGTCGGCTGGGACTGGAGCGTATCGACGAATGAGTGACCGCTACCTCGGCACCAAGTTTCGTTCGACAGGCTCACCCAATGAGCCACCACCTTCAGGACAATGAATGGCGACGAAATCATCAGAAAACCAGGAGAAGCCCGTGACCTGCCGATACTCCCTGCTGGACGAGCCGCTGATCGGAACGCGTCTCGCCGCGAACGGACAACCCCGCGCATTCACCCTGCCGGGCCTGCTGGTCGCGCTGCAACGGGACGAAGTGCGCGACTTTCCCGCGTTGCGTCCGCACCAGCGCCACCCGTGGCACGCCTTTCTGGTCCAGCTGGCTGCGATCGCCCTGCACCGGGCGGAAACCAGCGAGCCCTTCACAGATGAAGCCGCCTGGCGCGACGCCCTGCTTGCCCTCACCCCGGACGACCCCGACGGCACGGCCTGGTGCCTAGTGTCGCCCCCTGATCGGCCCGCCTTCATGCAATCGCCCGTGCCCGGAGAAGCGATCGAGAAATGGACGAACCGGCTCGTCGCACCAGACGAGTTGGACATGCTCGTAACCTCGAAGAATCACGACCTCAAAGCTGCGCGCATGAGCAGCAGCCGACCAGAAGACTGGCTGTTGGCGTTGATCAGCCTGCAAACCCAAGATGGGGCAATGGGCGCGCCCAACAAAGCTATATCGCGTGTGAACAGCGGATATAGCTGTCGCTGCGCGGTCGGTGCCGTTCCGAAGGGTAATTGGGGGCGCCGCTGGCGTCGCGATATCGCTGTCTTGCTGGAACACCGCGAAGAAACAATTGAACTCTACGGTTTACGACAGGATGGTATTTCGCTGGTATGGATGGTTCCGTGGGATGGCCGCAACAGCCTCTCATTCGATGCCCTTGACCCCTTCTATATCGAAATCTGTCGACGCGTTCGTCTGAAAGCATGTGATAGCGATATCGTCGCCTACGCTACTGGCAGCAAAGTTGAAAGGATTAACGCAAAGCAGCTCAAGGGCGTTACTGGGGACCCATGGATTCCGATACACATCGACAAAGATGTTTCGGCACTGAATATTGGGAGCGGTGGCTTCAATTACAGATTATCCAGCAAGCTGGTATTTGGATCGGGTACGTACCGGCAAGCCACTGCACAGGCGCTGCGGGAAGATGACGGCGCCGAAGGCATAGTTATCCTTGCCCAGGGGGTGGCGCGCGGTCAGGGGAAGACCGAAGGATACTTTGAGCGACGGATTCCCCTTTCCAACAAGATCCGAAAAATGATGATTCGACATCAAACGGATCAGCTTGCAGCCCGTGCTAGCCAACGCGTCGATAGTATTGGGCAAATGCGGAATGTTCTACGGTCGGCATTGGTGCTCCTCTTTGAGAACGGAAACGAGAAGAAAGAAGACAGGGAAAAAAAGCAGGCAAACGCAAAGGCCGCATCCTATCTGCGTGGCTTCGAAGCAGGAGAGGACCACCGTTTCTTCACCGACCTGAACATCGAAATCGAAGCCGACGATCCTGACCAGGCCCGTCTCGACTGGCTTGTCGCCCTCGCTCAACGTGCCGAGGCTCTCTTGAAGAGTGCCTTCAAGACCGGCCCCCGCAATAACGAACAGCGTTACCGCGCCCGTGCCGCCGCACTGTCCCGCTTCCACGGCACTTTGCGCGGTGAAAAATCGCCGTTGCCCGACCTCGCCAACTACTACCGCAAACAAAAACAGCAGAAGGAGACTGCCGATGACGCTGCCTGATACCAACCCGGCGACAAAATCCTTGTCCGCCAGTCCGGCACCACCCAGACAATCCGCAAACCCCATCGCCAATCTTGCCCGAATCATCGGTCAGGCCGCGCGCTTTCCCGGCGATGCTTATGGTCTGGGTTCCGGTGAGCGCGCCGCACTGGCTCGAATGGATCCCGACGCGATGCGGGCGCACCAGGTGGCCGCGCTCTCCCGCGCACTGATCCAGGCGGAATTGGAGCCGGAGAACTGGATGCCCGAGACCTGGCGCCGCTGGGCGCTGATCGCCCACGGTATGGCCCTAGCAGGCCACAACGGCAAGAGGACTTTGGGCGAACAACTTTTCGCCGCCCTCGGGGATTCCAAATCAGCCGAAAACCGCGTCACTAGGCTGCTTACTGCCCGTGGCGACGCCTTTCGTCAATTGATTCCGCCGCTACTGCGCCTGCTTGCCAGCCGGGAGGTCGCACCCAACTGGCACGAACTGGGCGGCTTGATCCTGAGTGAAGGCAAGCCGGAAACGGAATCTCAGGAAAGGGCAGAACATATTCGCATGAATATCGTCGGTCGTTACTTCTCTGCACAGGCCACGAAGGCCAAGACCGACCAGCACTGATTTACTGACAAGGAACACACATGAACGCAAAGCCGCATTTCATTCAGATCCACACCCTGCACAACTACCCCGCGGCCCTGCTCAACCGCGACGATGCCGGTCTGGCCAAACGTCTGCCGATGGGCGGCACGACGCGCACCCGCATTTCGTCCCAGTGCTTGAAACGCCATTGGCGCATCGCCGATGACCGCTACGCACTTTCTGCACTGGACGTACCCATGGCGGTGCGCTCGCGAGGCACCTTACTGCAGATTCGCGACCGTATCGTTGCCAACGGTATCGAAGAATCACAGGCGCAGGCAGCCGTCGAGGCCATGCGTGACGGCGGCTTGGTCGACAAGGCTGGAAAAGCAAAAAAGGGCGATGACGCACTCGAAACCGGCCAGGCAGTACTCCTCGGCAAAGCAGAAATCGACTACCTGGTGAACCGCTGTACCGAGTTGGCAAGGGACAATAATGACGAGAAAGCGCTCCGTGACGCGGTCAAGAACTGGATCACCGACAAGGATGAAAAAAAGAACATCGCGGCATTGAAGCACGGCAGCGGCCTCGAATCTGCCCTGTTCGGCCGCATGGTCACCTCCGACGTACTCGCCAGCCGCGACGCCTCGGTCTGCGTGGGTCATGCCTTCACCGTTCACCAGGCCGAAGTGGAGAACGACTACTTCACCGTGGTGGACGACCTGTTGCAGGAATCCGGCGAACTCGGCTCGGCCGGCATCTTCGACACCGAACTGGCCAGCGGCCTCTACTACGCTTACGTGGTGGTGGACGTGCGGCAACTGGTGGAAAACCTGGAGGGGATCGACGGCAAACAAACCTTTGGCGATAGCACCCCGGAAGGCCAACGGGAGCTAGCCGCACGGGTGACCAAACACCTGTTGTACCTGATCGCCACCGTCAGCCCCGGTGCCAAGCGCGGCTCAACCGCCCCTTTCGCCTGGGCCAGGTTCATGCTGGTCGAAGCCGGTGAGTGGCAGCCGCGCAGCCTCGCCTCGGCCTTTCAGGATGCCCTGCCCCTGCGCGATGCCGACGACAAGGGGATACTGCAGCGTGCCGTGGAACGTATCGGTACCGAAATGCAGACCATGGACGATGCCTACGGCATGTTCACCGCACGCCGCTTCCTTGCACTCGGCGATGCCACGCTTCCGCAGGCGGAACGCGCCAACCTGGAACAGCTCGGTGCCTGGGTGGAAGAAGTGATCCGCCAGGGGAGTTGCTGAGATGCCACGCCACCTGTTGGTGCGACTCGAAGCGCCGCTGATCGCATTCGGCGGTGAGACCATCGACAACTTCGGGGTGATTCGCGACTTTCCCGCCCTCTCCATGCTCACTGGCCTGCTCGCCAATGCGCTCGGCTGGCGCAGGGAGGAAGACCAGCGCCACAACCAACTGCAACAGCGGCTCGTCATGGGGACGAGGATCGAGTGCATGGGACACCGGCTCACCGACTACCAGACGGCGCTCCTGTACGAAAAAGATCAAGGCTGGACAACTCATGGCGTCCCAGAGGGCCGCGCATCAAGCCCCAGCTACTCCATGCAACCGAACGGGCGGAAAGCCCTGACCTGGCAGCGTTACCGTGACTACCACGCCGACACCGCCGTGCTGATCGCCCTGCGCCTGGAGCCCGCCGAAGAATCGCCCACCCTTGACGACCTTGCGAAGGCTCTGGACCGACCAGCCCGCCCGCTGTTCATAGGCCGCAAACCCTGCCTGCCCACCGGGCGCCTCTTCGCCGGTTGGGCAGATGGCAACAACCTGCTGCAGGTCCTGCAAGCTGTCCCGGCGATCACCTCCGACGAGAAACCCACTTGGCTCCTGCAGTGGACCGACGGCGAAGGCGAAATGTCAGGCGACCGGCTGCTCGACCTGTGTGACGAGCGCAATTGGACCAGCGGTGTGCATGGCGGCTGGCGCCCGGTCCGCCAGGCGGCCTTCACCCCTGGAGGAGATTGACCATGGCATTGATGCTGCTGCATACCGTCCCTGACCCCATAGCACTGACCCACTGGGCAACCCGCAAGCGCTGGCTGTCGCCCGACGGAGACCTCGGCTACGCGCTGCATGCTCTGTTGGCCGAAGCCTTTGAAGGGCAAGCACCCACGCCATTTCGTTACATGAATGAACGGGGTTTGCTGGCATATAGCGATGCTGATGAAGGCGATCTGGTCCGGCGTATCGACAAAGCTCCACCCGAGACGCAGCGCCTCCTGGGGTTGGATCGGCTTCGGCTAAAGCCCTTCCCCGTCGTGTGGCCGGGCGGCAAGCGGCTGGGCTTCGAGGTACGCATCCGCCCGATCATCCGTACCAAAGCCGGCAAGGAACGGGATCTTTACCAATACCGCATGGAACAGCGAGCGGATGAACACGGGGAAAGTACGCTAACCCGCGAAAGCGTCTATCGCGAATGGCTGGAAACGCGGCTGACCGCCGGCAACGCCGCCCGCTTGGTAAACGCCACCATGCACGGTTTCACCCTGCGTCAGGTAGTACGCCGTCCACACAAGAGTGCCGATGACATGCAGCGCAAACCGCTAGGCGTTACTGGCCCGGATGTACTGTTTCGCGGCGAACTGGCGGTGGAAGATGCCGCCGCTTTCTCCGGCCTGATCTCGCGGGGGATCGGTCGCCACCGCGCCTTCGGCTACGGCATGCTGCTGCTGCGCCCTGTGAGAGCCTGAAAACATGCTGAAAGGCCGTCTGGGGTTGGAAACCGCCCGTGTTCCCCATGCCGACCGGCACGGGTTGGTCTGGCTGGAGCGAGGCGAACTGTGCGTGATCAACGGTTGCCTTCATTTCATGCGCGGCAAAGATTCCCTCACCCCCGCAATCGACCAGATCCCCCACCAAGCGGTTTCCATGATCCTGCTCGGCCCCGGCAGCAGTGTGACCCACGATGCCCTGCGTCTGCTCGCGCGCCATGGCACTCTGCTTGCGGCCGTCGGCCAGGATGGGGTGCGCGCCTACACCGCACCACCCCTGCTGCCGGACCGCTCCGACGTTGCGCGTCGGCAGGCGGAACTATGGGGCAGCGAACGCCGGCGCATCAGCGTTGCCCGCCACATGTACGCCCTGCGGCTTGGTGAGGTGCTGCCGCACAAGGATCTGGATACGCTGAGAGGGATCGAAGGCGCACGGGCCAAGACCATGTATCGACTCATGGCGGACAAGTACGGCATCACCTGGCACGGACGACGTTACGATCGCCAAAACCCCAACGCGGCCGATACTCCGAATCAGGCCATCAACCATGCCGCGACCGCAGTCCAGGGCGCGGCAGCCATCGCCGTACACGCCGTGGCCGCTATCCCGCAACTCGGATTCATTCACGAAGATTCCGGGCAGTCGTTCGTCCTGGATATCGCCGACCTGTTCCGGGATGCCGTGACCTTGCCCATCGCTTTTTCCGCAGTCAGGCAGGCAGAGTCGAACAGTGAAACCATCGACCGGCTGGTGCGCCGGGAGGCGGCGACCGTCTTCCGCAAGCAAAAAACCATTCCCGCCATGATCGACAGCATCAAGCAGGTCCTGAAGATGGAGCAACACGATGGCGCTGACCGTCATAGTGACGCGTGATGTCGCCTACCGTTTCCGTGGTTTTCTCGCATCCGTCATGCTGGAGATCGCGGCGGGGGTCTACATCTCCCCACAAATGACCAAAGGGGTGCGGACACGCGTTTGGAAAGTGATGAGCGAATGGCACGGCGAAGAACCCAACGGCAGCATTGTCATGGTATGGCGCGACACCAACCAACCAGGCCGCGTCGGAATCGAAAACTTGGGAACGCCGCCGAAAGAACTCGTTGAACTCGATGGCCTCTGGATCACTCGTCGATCCTTGGAAAAAACTCTTTAACAATTTGGATGGAATTACTCATATTGTTCTCTTGCACAACAACTTAAGTGTGAGGGTTTCCCCCGCGCCCGCGGGGATAGGCCCAGATCACCGAGGACGTACTGCGGAACATTCTCGTTTCCCCCGCGCCCGCGGGGATAGGCCCACGGCACATGGCGCGAAGCATGGGCAGCACCAGTTTCCCCCGCGCCCGCGGGGATAGGCCCACCAGGGCGGTGATCAATATGGGCGATGGATAGTTTCCCCCGCGCCCGCGGGGATAGGCCGTACACCGACGACGGCAGGCTCTCAGTCGACGGGTTTCCCCCGCGCCCGCGGGGATAGGCCCAAGTAGTTGCAGGCGCGACCCCGGCTCCGCCGGTTTCCCCCGCGCCCGCGGGGATAGGCCCCCGTATCTTTTTGCCATGTCTAATCCTCCACGGTTTCCCCCGCGCCCGCGGGGATAGGCCCTGACCAGCCGCGGCGAAGACGTAGCCCTCGGGGTTTCCCCCGCGCCCGCGGGGATAGGCCCGGCACGCGGCGCTTGAGTGTCTGCGACACTGCGTTTCCCCCGCGCCCGCGGGGATAGGCCCCTAGCGGGTGAGCAACGCCCAGGGCTTGCCACGTTTCCCCCGCGCCCGCGGGGATAGGCCCCCCCGAAGTCGCGTCGGTGGCAGTTCGCGATCGTTTCCCCCGCGCCCGCGGGGATAGGCCCCGCCCCACTACTTGGATGCGGCGCATGTTGCCGTTTCCCCCGCGCCCGCGGGGATAGGCCCGCCGGCTGCATCAGGTTTGCCAGTAGCTCCGCGTTTCCCCCGCGCCCGCGGGGATAGGCCCTCGACGCTCGCGAGCATTATCGCGATCGCCGGGTTTCCCCCGCGCCCGCGGGGATAGGCCCCCGCAGGCCTCGCGGCATGCCGTCGTCATCTGGTTTCCCCCGCGCCCGCGGGGATAGGCCCTGCGGCCTCGATTTTGCTCAGGATCGCGTCGGGTTTCCCCCGCGCCCGCGGGGATAGGCCCCATCACGCCATCGTTGTCCGGCACGTCGATGCGTTTCCCCCGCGCCCGCGGGGATAGGCCCCCTGGTGCCACGCAGATCCACGTGGCCGAGCAGTTTCCCCCGCGCCCGCGGGGATAGGCCCGAGCACGGATCGAGCTTGGCGGCCTGAGAATCGTTTCCCCCGCGCCCGCGGGGATAGGCCCGGCATCCCTGTTTATCTCGGAAACAAGTGCATGTTTCCCCCGCGCCCGCGGGGATAGGCCCCAGTACATCAACAATTGGCGGCGGCGTGGGCTGTTTCCCCCGCGCCCGCGGGGATAGGCCCCGCCTGCGCCTGCCACGATACGCAGCCGGCGGGTTTCCCCCGCGCCCGCGGGGATAGGCCCACATCACGCCGCACAAGGGCGACCAGTCACTGGTTTCCCCCGCGCCCGCGGGGATAGGCCCCGAGACGGCCGCAAAAAATGGGGAGTCTGTGAGTTTCCCCCGCGCCCGCGGGGATAGGCCGCATGGGCCCGTTTACGGCTGGTCCCTGACGGCGTTTCCCCCGCGCCCGCGGGGATAGGCCCTGATCGACTCGGCCACGATCTGGCTGTCGGCAGTTTCCCCCGCGCCCGCGGGGATAGGCCCGTCGACGACTATGATGCGCTGATCACGTACCGGTTTCCCCCGCGCCCGCGGGGATAGGCCCCTACTACAACGGCGGGTACCCGGCGTACGAGGGTTTCCCCCGCGCCCGCGGGGATAGGCCCCGTCCATGTCGATGTTGGCGCCAAAGAATGAGGTTTCCCCCGCGCCCGCGGGGATAGGCCCAGCGCCTTTGCCCACTGCATTGCCTGCCTCCAGTTTCCCCCGCGCCCGCGGGGATAGGCCCGATCCCGAGAGATGCGCAACAATTACACGACCGTTTCCCCCGCGCCCGCGGGGATAGGCCCGCAGCCTCGAGGTTGTCGAGAATCTTCTGCCAGTTTCCCCCGCGCCCGCGGGGATAGGCCCAGAGGACACGACAATGACCGAAAGCGAGAAAAGTTTCCCCCGCGCCCGCGGGGATAGGCCCTGCACCATTGCGTCCGGGTCGCGGGCGAATACGTTTCCCCCGCGCCCGCGGGGATAGGCCCGCTGTAGTCAGCAGAAGAAGGCGCTGCGTTGTGTTTCCCCCGCGCCCGCGGGGATAGGCCCAGCACCGCCTTCTGCTCGCCGGTGTAGTTCGTGTTTCCCCCGCGCCCGCGGGGATAGGCCCCGTTGGCCTTGATGTCGTTGATCACACGGTCGGTTTCCCCCGCGCCCGCGGGGATAGGCCCTGACCATGACGCTGACAGAGATCGCTGACGACGTTTCCCCCGCGCCCGCGGGGATAGGCCCCGATCGATAGCAGCGAACGCCAAGATTGGTTCGTTTCCCCCGCGCCCGCGGGGATAGGCCCCGAGGCGCTTGCTGATCGTGACACGACAATGAGTTTCCCCCGCGCCCGCGGGGATAGGCCCCTTATCCGCAGTGCCATCGATGCTGTAGCGGTGTTTCCCCCGCGCCCGCGGGGATAGGCCCTGCGGAATGCAGCTTTTTACCCGGTCCAGTTTGTTTCCCCCGCGCCCGCGGGGATAGGCCCGCAGAGCGATCTGTGATCGGGGCAATCCTGGTGTTTCCCCCGCGCCCGCGGGGATAGGCCCTTCGCGCTTGCCATGAAATTGATCGATCTCGCGTTTCCCCCGCGCCCGCGGGGATAGGCCCACACTACCCGAGGATCATCAGCTCCGCATAAAGTTTCCCCCGCGCCCGCGGGGATAGGCCCGTATGCGATTTCGGTCATGTCAGTAGCTCATGGTTTCCCCCGCGCCCGCGGGGATAGGCCCGGTAGTCCTGTCGCCTCCCCCGTGCCGACCGCGTTTCCCCCGCGCCCGCGGGGATAGGCCCTCTCGTGCTAGCGCCAGGAATCCCATTGTTTAGTTTCCCCCGCGCCTGCGGGGATAGGCCCCCGTCCATGAAGCCGTACGCCCTCACCGTGATGTTTCCCCCGCGCCCGCGGGGATAGGCCCTGCGCCAGGACGAACACGTTCTTGGTGTCGTCGTTTCCCCCGCGCCCGCGGGGATAGGCCGCGACATGCTGGAACGCGCTTTCACTGGTTTCCGTTTCCCCCGCGCCCGCGGGGATAGGCCCAGCTGACCGAAACGCAGAATCTTTCGCTGCAAGTTTCCCCCGCGCCCGCGGGGATAGGCCATGGCCGGCAAGACCCTGGAGTGGTTTGACCCGGTTTCCCCCGCGCCCGCGGGGATAGGCCCAGATGCAATCTCGGCACTGCCGCCAATAGGTGGTTTCCCCCGCGCCCGCGGGGATAGGCCCCTCGCGGCATGCCTCAAGCCTCACCACAACAGGTTTCCCCCGCGCCCGCGGGGATAGGTCTGACCAAGAGCCTGGCCGAGATGGCAGCCACTGGTTTCCCCCGCGCCCGCGGGGATAGGCCATAGAGGCGGTCGGGAATGTCAGTCTCCGCCTGGTTTCCCCCGCGCCCGCGGGGATAGGCCCGAGGGTGACCCGCTCGGCCTGATCGATCAGCGGTTTCCCCCGCGCCCGCGGGGATAGGCCGTACAAAAGCCACCACCAGGACCGCCAACAGAAGTTTCCCCCGCGCCCGCGGGGATAGGCCCCGGCGCCTGACAGACGAAATTGATTTGGTCCAGTTTCCCCCGCGCCCGCGGGGATAGGCCCCAGTCAGTCACCGAGTATGTGTCCCACCAGCCGTTTCCCCCGCGCCCGCGGGGATAGGCCCATTGCCAACCTGTCCGCTATGCAGGGCTGGGAGTTTCCCCCGCTCCCGCGGGGATAGGCCCACAGTACCGGTCGTGACGCCTACCGGCACCGGGTTTCCCCCGCGCCCGCGGGGATAGGCCGTTTCCGTAGGCGACCCACCGCCCACACGCGGCGTTTCCCCCGCGCCCTGACCGGCATCTGCGGGGGCGACGGAAACAGACGCCGCTCCAACGCGGTGTTGCTCTAACCCTCGGGCAGGGGCCAGCGCAGGCCCGCGGCGGCGAGGTGGGGCTCGTATTCGCCCATACTGCTGTGGGCGATCTGCACGCTGGCGGCGGCCTGCCGCACAGACAATTCAACCTCAAACCGCAGGCGCAGTACCTCTCGGATATTACGCATGGCAAAAATCTCCATCTAGGCTCCTTTCGCTCCGGCAAAGGAGCTGATCCTCGTGATCCGTGTCCTGCGTAGGCGGTGGCCAAATGGGCGTGGAATCAGTGGCCGAACGCGCGTGGAATACGCGGTTGCAGAGAGAGAAAATGGACACGCTCGGCAAGCCCTGAGTATCAACACCGACCGACCAAGCCGGCCCACCTGGATAGGTGGGCCACGCTGGGCGTTGACCGCCGGCGCGCGGTCAGCCACTAGCAGGCACCGGTGGTGCATGCTGGGGTGCCGCGAAGCGGGGCGCAGCGCGTTCAGCGCGGAGCCCCGAAGGCCACCCAGTGCCCCAGCACTGGTGACCGCAGGTTGGGGGCGCCGCCATCGAGATCGCGCCCAAGCGTGATCAGGCGCGCCCCCGCGCCGGTCGATGAGCGGGGGGCGGAGCCCCCCGGTCCCGACGGGTTCGCCCCAGCGAGCCCGGTGGGCACCCGCGCTGCGGTGAGTTCAGCCGAAGGCTGAACGCTCGGCCCGCCGATACAAAGCCGAAGGCTGAAGTAGCGGCGGTTGCCGACACCAGCAGCGCGGGTGCCCACCGGGCGAAGCCCCGCCGCAGGCGGGGTCACCCCGGACAGGGGTGACCCGGAGGGACCGGCGCAAGAACTGGCGGGCACGGCCGTCCAGGCCAGTGAGGATGCGGCCCCGCATTCAGCGGGGTGCAAGCATCCGACCGCCAGAAGTCCCGCCCGCAAGGGTGGCCATCTCCGTGGGAGTGTCCAGTGCGGGGTGACCAGGAAATGTACACGGGGGTGTCCGTACACTTCGCTATGCATAGGTGAACCAACCAGAAGGAGTTCACCTCATGCGAGTGAAATTGACCGACCTCTTCCGCAAATCCAAGAGCCCCAGCGATGACTCACCAGAGTCTCACGGTGAGTCTGCAACCGTGAAACAGACCGAGAGACAAGAACGCAGCGCACCGGCGTCGCACGCAGCGACACGGAAAGCGCGTCACCCGACCGCTCCTTCCGTGGCGCACGGCCTCCTCAATGTGCGCTGCGTCCTGATATGGCTTTCGAGGTTCGGGTGGTTGACTGCAAGGCAGATCGCCCGACTCTGCTGGACAGACGCAGCAGATCCGATGGCCGCCGCCTTCAAGGCGCTGCGCAAGTATGTCGCCGCAGGAGTGATCGAAGAGCGCAAACTGCCGAACCGCTACCGCGCGCTCACGTTGACTCAAGCAGGTGCGGACTACCTGGCGACGGTCGGTATCGCGGGAGCCAAGAGCGGCAAAGACCTGTTGCGGCATGCAGGCCCGCGCGACAGCTGGTTCCACCGCTGGGTGGCGAATGAGTATCTCATCGAGTCTCACCTGCTCAACGTGAACCGGTTCTACACAGAGTATGAGATTTACGGCCACCGCAGCCCGCTGTCTGAGCCTTACCGGCGGCTTGGGCACAAGGTCATGGCGTCATGGCTCGGAAAGATTCCCGACGGTCTTGTAGTTGAACGCGGAAATGCGACGTGGCAGAGCTTCGAGTGGGTTGAAGTCGAGAACAGCAAGCGTCGCAAAAGTGATGCCTATTCCCTGGCTCGCTTTCTCATTCGCGGACTGCATACGCGCAGCATCGACCAAGGCCGCTTGCAGCTCTTCAATGTGACGCTCCTGTTCCCCTACTGTGCAGATCAGTCAGATACGGTTGCAGATGTGCAAAGCAGAATCCAGTGGATCACTCGGGCACTCGACCGTGCAGCTGCCGACTACGCGAAGTCTGACACTGATCTTTCTGCTTCTGACCTGAAGAACCAAGTCTACCCGTACATCTACATCGTGATGATGGACGTCACACCGCAGCTGCGCACCCGTCACGTCGCCCGGATTGCCGCCCTGGACTACCTGCTCGAAGACGGTATCCACGGCGCCGTTCACCGAAGACTGATCGACTCTCTTCGTACCGACGACCCTGACGATTCTTCGACCACTTGGCTCGTCGACGAAGATCGACGCGTGTATCCGGGTAAACCATAGGCGTGACGCAATTCGTATCACCCGCGGCTGGCCTTCGGTGCCAATGACGGCCCGCCGACTGCAGCGCCCAAGGCAGACGCTCCCATGGCACTAGCTATCCCCGTGTTCTGCACCTCGGCCACGCACCGGCTTGGTGAATCCGTGGCGCTGATTCGCCTGCGGTTGCGTCTGCCGAGAGAGCAGTTCCAGCAGCTTCACTTGTGTCACTTCGCGGCTCTGACGTTCTACCTCGATTCGCTGGCGCAATTCATCGAGTACATGATCGTAAAGTTGATTGACATCCGTTGCGCGACTGGCTGTTTCAGCAAGTGCTTTTTCGGCTATGGTCAGTTTCGTTTTCGTTGTGGCGACATCAGTGTCCATGGCCGCGACTTTCGTCGTCAGCACCGACTGCGCCTCGAGTAGCTGCTCGATACGCGCACGTGCAGTCGACAGCTCACCTTCGACGCGCTGCAGGTTCTGTGCGGTACTCAGTGCCGCCTCCTCGGCCGCTTGTCGACGCAGATCTGCTTCAGTGAGATCCCGCATCATTTCCGCAGCAGCCACCCGCATCTGTGCGAGCTCGGTTTCGAGGGATGTGACTCGATCGGCCGTGAACGCTTCTCGAGCCGTCGCGGCTTCGCGGGCGGCGTCGGCCTTCCCTGCTGACCGCGCGCACTCATCGAGCTTGCCATTGAGGCGCTCATTGTCAGCAAGCGCGTCGGCCAGATCCTGCTGGACGGCTGCGACCGTCGCTTGTAGCTTCGCCGTCTGTGCGACTACGCGATCCTGAACTTCATCGCGCAACTGCATCAGCAACGCGTCCGACAGAGGCGTCTGGGCCTGCGCCTCGCGTTCTTGCCGCCAGCGCGCCAGCAGCGGCCCGAGCGTCGAAAACGACCCGTGTTCGCCCAATTCTGCGCGGACAGCGCGGAGTGAGGGCTCAACGCCCCTTATACGCAGCGCCTCGGCGACCTGGGTAACTTGTTCAAGTCTCAGATTTCCGGTCTTGTTTGCCATTGCTTTCATTCCTGATCGGTGGATGTAGCAGGTCTGTAGCGCTACGGACCTGCTACATGTAGTCACCGACCGGATGATTGCCCGTGGATTAGCAACAGCCTGCATCTCGGCGTCGAGCTTCTTCTCGACGAAACCAAAGACCTCGTGCACGGCAACACCAGCTGCCAGCAGGTGCTGCACAATGTCTTCGACCCAGGCTTTCAATGCCTGGGCATTGTTTCGGGCGGTACCGTTGCGAAACAAGAAGATCAGCTCGTGCCGGTTGGCGAAACCTGGCACCGATCCTTCAAAGCGGCGCGCGAACCCTTCGCAAATCTCGTCTGGGGAGTAGTCGTAAGCCATGGAAATTCCTCCAAGGGCTGTCGTAAAACGGCTACTTGCCAGATGAATAGACGGTTGTTCTCAGCTCAAGGAGGTGAGCTGAATCACCAATGGAGGATCGAGGGACAGCGATAGGAATCACAGTCACAGATTTTGGCGATTTCGGTCCTCGGTGACCGTCTCGGTGACTATACAACGTCGCGCAACCAAATAACGCGACGATGACTGACGGCACCTTTGACTCGACAGAACTGACCCGCCACCCCTCGGATATGTATATCGACGAGGCTGCGGCGTATCTGGGTATGCACCCGACCAGCCTGAGCCGTATGGCGAAAGCAGGTAAGGTGCCGGCATACAAGCCTGGCGCGCGGTGGGTCTTTGATCGTGAAGTGCTGGACGAGTGGCGTCGCAAGCAGATGTGGGAGAACCTCCGGAATGAAGCGGCCTCGGGCTGCGAGCTTTCGAGACCAGCAGCACGGTCACCGAGGCGCTCGGTGCGCCGGACAATCAACCCCAGTCTCTCGCGTCAACCCTGAGCGTGAGGTGCAAGACTTTTCACTCCAATCTTCTTTGCCAGGTGTGAACCGCGCAGATGGCGGTACAGATCGTGGGCCTCTTTGGTGGAGTGCCCTGTAATCTCCATGATTTCCGCCTCACGCAGATCGGTAGCCTCGTAGAGACGACTCGTGGCCTCATGCCGGACACAGTGGAATGTGTGGTGCGGGCATCCCGCATGCATGAAAACCCGTTTCCAGCGATGCGAGAGCATTCCTGTAACCCGCTGACGCTCAACCTGGCGCGCCTTTTTGTCAGGGTACTCCGCATACCAAGGCAACAGCATGTCTTGGGCTGGCAGGTCGTGCCGTTGTATATAGTCACGTAGCAATTGCTTGGCCCTGTCGGTCATCGGGACTTCGCGATTTCTGCTGGTCGCCCGAGTCCTTTTATTTCGAGAAGTGTTTTTCGTGTCCTTGAGGAAGATCGTATCTTGATCGAAACGGCACTGCCCAACACGCAACCGGTACAGCTCATTCATCCGCATCGCGGTTTCCAGCCCGATTTCGAACATCAGCCGCATCGCGTCAGGCTGCTCGAGTTCCAGAGGTCGCTGTTTTCGCTCAGGCACATATCCGCCGGCCAGCACCGTGCGAATCCTGTTGATATCGTCGAATGAGAACCTGAACAGGCGCTTGTCGCCTTCTTTCACCGACAGTCCGGCGGCTTCAACGGCTGCCATGTCATCATCCGTATAGGCTGCATAGTTCTTTGGCAACGAGTGAAAGGGATTGGCAACAATGTCCTTGTGCCGCACGGCGTCGTCGAGAGCACGCCGTAGCGCACCGACATACTTACGGATCGTACCTTCTGTCAAAGCTCTTCTGCGTTTGAGTACGTCAGTAATCCATGCTTGGGCCCACGAATAATCAAGCGACGAGACTGGACTGTCGCCGATTTCGCCGATGGTCTCATCGAGCTGCTGGCGGTCAGCATCGGTCACGTGCACTCGCTGCAGGTATGAATCGACCAGGTTTCGCAAGCGCGGCAAGTCGGCTTGGCCGCGACCACTGCGACGAGCAGTACCGTCGCGCATCGCAATCAGGTCTTTGTGAGCAATCCCCTGCACCAACAACTGGTCGTACATGCGGACCAGCTTCTCGGCTTCGTCCAATTCATCCGGATCCACTGTCCAATAGACAGGCTTCCCCAGTACTTTCGCGTTGCGAAAGGTGAACTGCACCGTCCAGCTTCCGTTTTTCTTTTTGGTGATTTTCCGCGTTGACACATCAACTCCGAAAGACTTGCGTCTACGGATTAATATGCATGTGGACGCGTGGTTTTACCACCCATGATGCCCAAATTTCGCTCAAACAATATCGAAACGCCCCGATTTCGACCAAATTGCGGGCAGCCAAGAAGTCGACCAATCACCTGTGGGGAAAGAAAAAACCCCAGTAGTAGTAGATACTTACTGGGGTTTCTTAATGGAGGCCGAGGCCGGAATCGAACCGACGTCCACGGATTTGCAATCCGCTGCATGACCACTCTGCCACTCGGCCAAACTGGGCGAATCAGCGACAACGATGTGCCGGCTGAAACGAGAAACCCCGCTCGAGCGCGGGGTTTCCGTAGATATCTGGAGCGGGAAACGAGGCTCGAACTCGCGACCTCAACCTTGGCAAGGTTGCGCTCTACCAACTGAGCTATTCCCGCCGAACGAGCGCCGTATTTTAGACATTCGGCGACATGTGTCAAGCCTGTCACTGCAAATCCTGAGGCAGGCGCGCCGTCGTATCGTCACCGCTCAGGCTGGGCCATGCGGCACGCAGATACAAAGTCATCGACCACAGCGTCAGGACGACGGCAACGTACAACAACACCAGGCCCACGGTGTACACAGGGATCTCCCAGACGTCATCCCGGTAGATCAGTAAGGCGATGGCGGCCATCTGCGCCGCTGTTTTGAATTTTCCGATCTCCGAGACCGAGACCCGGGTGCGTTTGCCCAATTCAGCCATCCATTCGCGCAGCGCCGAGATGGTGATCTCGCGCCCGATGATCACCGCGGCGGCCACCGCGATCGCGACCTGCGGGTCGGCCTGGACCACCAGCACCAACGCCGTCGCCACCATCAGCTTGTCGGCCACCGGGTCGAGAAAGGCACCCAGCGCTGACACCAGCTGCATACGGCGGGCCAGGTAGCCATCCAGCCAGTCGGTTATCGCTGCCAGTACGAAAATCACGGTGGCCGCCTCGTGCGCCCAGGCCATCGGCAGGTAGAACACCACGACGAATACCGGTATCAGGACGATACGCAGCAGGGTCAAGAGATTCGGAAGATTGTAAATCGGGCTCATTTG
>Ga0209203_1001146_pt1 | contig 20028 bp, 22 predicted proteins | sample AD_UKC109_MetaG_FD_184423 | JGI IMG/M metagenome (GOLD analysis project Ga0209203, IMG submission 184423) | Active sludge microbial communities of municipal wastewater-treating anaerobic digesters from Hong Kong - AD_UKC109_MetaG (SPAdes)... | ecosystem: Engineered > Bioreactor > Anaerobic >... | reverse complement strand
TGTTATGTATCCCAATGCCGTGGCCTACCGGGAAAATATGAGTATGAAGGATTACATTGATAATGCCGGAGGATTCGGGTACCGTGCCCGACGTAGCAAGGTCTATGTGGTCTATATGAACAATACCATATCTAAGGGACGCGGTTCCAAAATTGAACCGGGCTGTGAGATCATTGTACCGGTTAAACCGGAACGCCAGGGCGCTGATTGGGGTGATATTGTGGGTGTGACCACTTCCGTGTTGTCGGTCATTTCCCTGACCGTGGCTACCTTGTTGAATGTTTCGCGTATAAACCCAACCAGTAATTAAAACAGGCATGGAAGAAAACAAACAAAACCTACAACCTGTAGAAGAAGACACGATTGACCTGGTGGAGATCTTGCAGAAACTCTGGGCCAAACGGAAATTCATACTCATTATAACGGGTGTGGCCATGGCCCTGGGATTGGTAATCGCTTTGCTCACCCCAAACCAATACACCGCCAGCTGTACGCTGGTGCCACAGACTTCCGAAAAAAAGGTTGGAGGAAGTCTGAGTGGCCTGGCTGCTATGGCGGGGATCAGCCTGGGAGACATAACCTCGGGAGAAGTGCTTTCCCCTAATGTGTATCCAAATATCATTAAGAATGTAGATTTTCAGAAGGAATTAATTTTTTCGTTATATTCTATAGATGATATTCCTGTACCTGTTAGATATTATGACTATGTTACTGATAAAAAATACCGAAAATTTAACCTGCTTTACGTCATAAAAAAATATACTTTAGGATTACCAGGTGTTATTTTGGAAGCTATTAGAGGAGAACATGAAGATATCCAAAAAGGGAGTGATAAAGACACTATTTCGCGATTGACTTATAAGGAGCAAAAAGTATTGGAAGATTTGTATGAAGTATTTTTGCTTGAAATGAATGAAAAAAAAGGTTACGTCCAATTATCCACCACAATGAGGAATCCTCTTCTGGCTGCCCAATTAACCCTAAAAGGTCAGCAGTTACTCCAGCAATACCTGACCGAGTTCAAATTGCAGAAGGTTCGTGCCAACCTTGAATATGTAGAAGCCAATTTTCAGGAAGCACGTCTGAATTTTGAAGCAAAACAGGAAGAACTGGCCCGATTCCGCGATGCCAACGTCAATCTGACCTCCGCCATGGCTCGCACCCGGGAAGAAAAACTCCAGTCCGAATACACCCTCTTGCTGGGCGTCTATACAGAACTGGCCAAACAAAAAGAACAAGCCAAAATCGCCGTCACAGAAACAACCCCCATCTTGACAGTCATTGAACCGGTAGTCGTTCCTGTGGAAAAATCAAAACCCTCGCGTGCCCGAATGCTGATTATCTATACCTTTTTAGGATTGATTGTTGGAGTAGGGTGGGTGTTGGGGGTGCCTTATGTAAAGGAAACTATACAAAAAGTCCGTAGTCCCTATTGATAGCATTTTGAGTTTATTTATGGGATTAATTGGAATCATAAAGCATCAAATAACAAATGGTCACACTAGATCAAGTGAAGCAAAGAAAAATATAATATTATCCTTTGGGAATAAGGGGCTTAGTATCTTAATTAATCTTTTATTAGTTCCATTAACAATCAATTATGTTAATCCAACACAGTATGGAATATGGCTTACTTTAAGTTCAGTAATTGCATGGATAGCATACTTCGACTTTGGTTTTGCCCATGGCTTTAGAAATAAGTTCGCAGAAGCTAATGCAAAAGGAAATTTTAAATTAGCAAGGAAGTATGTAAGTACAACATACCTTGTTTTAGGTACAATATTTTTATTGATTTTTATTATTGCAATTATTGTTAATTCATTTTTAAGTTGGAGTGATGTATTAAATATTTCAAAACAATACGAGAATGAATTATCAAAGGTTGCACTAATTTTAGTTTTCTTTCTCTGTATTCATCTAGTATTAAATGTCTTTACTACACTTTTGCTAGCGGATCAGAAGCCTGCCTTATCTGCATTTGTTACAACATTAGGACAACTTTTGGCTTTAATTGTCATTTTTATTTTAACCAAGAGTACACAGGGAAGTCTTTTCAATCTTGCATTTGTAATTACGGGCTTGCCTTGTATTGTTGTATTCGCTATTTCGATTATTTTTTATAAAACAAAATATAGATATGTTTCTCCATCAATTAAATATGTAGATTTTTCTCTGATTAAAGACATACTGGGATTAGGAAGTAAATTTTTCATAATACAAATATGTATATTATTTGTTTTCCAATTTATGAATTTGATATTAACAAGGATACAGGGACCGGAAGCTGTAACAGAGTACAATATTGCATACAAGTATTTTAGTATTATATACATGATCTATGGAATAATAGTTGCTCCATTTTGGTCAGCTTTTACTGAGGCATACACTCAAGAAGACTATAAATGGATGAAAAGAACTTATAGCAAACTTTCAAAAATATGGCTTATTACAATTCCATTAATCTCCGTTATGCTAATATTATCAAATTATGTTTATAATATTTGGATAGGGAATAATATCAGCATCCCTTTTAAATTATCATTATTTGTGAGCATTTATATATTAATTCTTTCACGCGCTCATTTATATATGTCATTAATAAACGGAATTGGTAAAATTTCTTTACAAACAATTATATATGTTTTTTTTTCTTTTATTTCTATACCATTAATGGTTTACTTTACCAAACGAATGGGGACTGTTGGAGTTCTTGTGATTCCTATCATGGTATACTTATTTCAAGCAGTCATGGGTCATCTCCAAATTAGAAAACTTTTATCTAGAAAGGCAAGTGGTATTTGGAATAAATAATTATTTCTCTTTTAAATACTATTCTTATATGGCTCAAAATAAAGAATTATATATTCCAATTTATTTGTTTGGTGGTTTTATTCTCTTTACGGAATTATTTTTATTTATCGGACCTTGCAAATTTGAAATTAAACATCCATTTTTTTTATGTTTTTTTTTAGTATGTATGAATATTTCTCTCTTTTTAGGATATAGAACTGGAGTTAAAAAATTCAAAAAAAAAAGTTATATTCTTCAATTTAATGAAAACTCTAGATTATATACCATAAAGTTTTTTTTAGTAACAAGCACTCTTTTTTCTTTATATAGATTTCACGTTGTTCTTGGATCTATTAGAATTGTAAATATTATTAGCAGAATTAATGCTTCTATCTTTGATTTTAGTTCAGCATATCATGGAGAGTTGTCTTCAAATGAGTATGGAGTGTCATTCTCTTTTTTAACCATTGTTTTATCATTCATTATATTCTCTGCATTACCTTTTGGTATTTATTATTGGCATAAATTATCTAAGTCATATAAAGCAATCGTAGCTTATCTTATTCTGGTAGAACTTATTCTTTCCATAGGGACAGGTCAAAGACAAGATGTTATAAATTTAATTGTGGGTATTGTTTTGATTGTTATAGCTAAAGTTGGAATAAACAAAAAATCAATTATTTTTTTGTTGGTTTCTTTTATAATTGCTATTACTTTTTTTGTAATTGCTGCAATTGGGCGGACTGGTGTAAATTATTCAGAAGTAATCTTACTTCATGACAGGTTTGAAATCAAAGATTCATATCAACAACTATTACCGCCCTCTTTATATTATCCAATAGGTTCAATTCATTTTTATTTATGTCATGGTTACTATAATTTATCTTTAATATTTGATGAGTTGTTAATTTCGAATTATAAATATCCATTATTTACGTTTGGATTTGGCAATAGTTGGTCTTTGCTACATATGATAAATAAGTATGGTGGTATAGATTTAATGCCTTATACTTATCAGGGTATGCTCGAAGCTACTAAAGGAATTAGTTCTGGAGGTCAATGGCATACTATTTATTCATGGATAGCTAATGATGTCTCATTTTTAGGTTGCCCAATAGTTGTTTATGTGATTGGATATTACTTTGCAAAAATGTGGATAGAAGTAAAAAAGAAATCAAATTTTTATGCAATACCATTATTATCGATGTTTAGTATTTGTGTTTTTTGGTTCTTTGGTAATAATCAAGTAAACTCTTTTTATTTATGGTCATTTTGGCCATTAGTCTTTCTATATATTTTAAATTCGAAAAAAAGGGTATGTTAAAAATATTGTATTGTTCGTCCGTTTGCTCTACAACCTATTTGTCATACCTTATGAATAATGCTATATCACCCATAGGCGGGCTGGCAGGGCAAAAGTTCAATAGACTAATTATTGAAGGTTTAGTCATGAATGATGTAGATGTATATACTGTGTCAGCAAGGCCAATTAACCATAGAAATTTTAATAAAATAATATGGAAGAGTATGACTGAAATGATTGGGGGAATTGAATATAATTACTGCTCATTTATTAATTTGCCCCTCATTAGGAATATTTGTGTTTTTATCAATACTTTTTTTTACTCTTGGAAATGGTGTAAAAAATATAAAGATGGTGTAATTGTCTGCTATTCACTAAATATAGCAGTAACCCTAGCTGCTATATTATCATCAAAAATATTAAAAAATAAAGTAATAGGGTTGATAACAGATATTCCTGGCAAGCTTGCGGATTCAAAACATGGCTTTATTGGATGTGTATTGAAATTTATCAGTATGTCATATATGGCCACATTCGATTATTACGTTTTATTGACAGAGTATATGAATAGTATATTTAATAAAAAGCATAAGCCATATATTATTATGGAAGGATTGGTTGATATCAATATGAAAGAGATTCAAGAGAAAAAAAAGCATTTGAAAGAAGGAAAAATAATAGTTATGTATGCTGGACAACTTGCAGAGATATATGGCTTAAAAAATATGGTCGAAGGCTTTATGGCCACAGAGAATAATAATGCTAAGTTTACTATTTATGGTACTGGATCATTTGTGGAAAATTTGCGGCGATATGAATCTAAAGATAATCGAATTGAATATAGAGGTCTAGTTTCAAATGAGGAGATAATAAGACAGGAGTTCCTATCTACTATTTTAATAAATGCACGTCCAAGTTATGAAATGTATACAAAATATTCATTCCCGTCCAAAAACTTGGAGTATATGGTATCAGGGACCCCAGTCTTGACCTCTGTTATGTTAGGTATACCAGAGGAATATTATGAATATGTGTATTCATGTGGATCCGGAACAAAAGAAGAGATAACACACAAATTAAATGAATTGTTTAATAAACCAAAATATGAACTTGAAACTATGGGATTGCGAGCAAAGGATTTTGTACTTAAATTCAAAAATAATAAAATTCAGTCTAAGCGAATATTGACTTTAATCTATACATATTAATCTATTATTTATAAATACAATGAAGCAGATTGTTGTTCTAGTCCCTATGAAAGGGCATTCAGAACGTGTCCCTAATAAGAATATTAAAGATTTCAATGGAGCACCGTTGTATCACTCAATAATTAAATCACTACTGCAGAGTGTAAGAGTTAAGAGGATCATTATTAATACAGATAGTCAATTCATCGCTGATGATTCTAAAAGGCATTTCGACAAAATTCTTATTAATCCTCGTCCTGAATCTTTATGTGGAGATTTTGTTTCTATGAATGATATAATTGCATATGATATTAACAATTATTCTTGTGAGGATCATTTCATGCAGACTCATTCAACTAACCCTCTATTATCAACAGATACTATTGATAAATCGATTGATCTTTATTTTGAAGCACTCGAGAAAGGTTATGATTCAGTATTTAGTGTTACTAGATTTCAGTCTCGTTTATATTGGGCAAATGGGAAAGCAATAAATCATAATCCTATGGAACTTATTCGTACTCAAGATCTTCCTCCCGTTTTTGAGGAGAACTCAAATTTTTACATTTTTTCTAGAGATTCATTTACAAATACAAATAATAAGAGAATTGGTTTGAATCCTTTGATGTTTGAGGTTAACAAGTTAGAGGCAATAGATATTGATGATCCTGATGATTTTATTTTGGCAGAGAACATAGCAAGAATAAAAAGATAATTATGATAGTTGATACTTTAGATAGGATATGCACCTATAAGAAATTGTCAAAAAATATATTCAAAGGTCTTAACATTATTAAAAACACTAGTCCAGACATTGAGTATGGGGTATATCAAATTGATAAAAAAGTCAAAGTGATGGTAACAAAATATGATACCAAGGAAATAAATGAATTCGGTTTTGAAGCTCATATAGATAATATTGACATACAGTATCCTATTATTGGGAATGAACGTGTATATTGGGCCCCGCTTCAGAATGTTACTAAGAGAGTCGATTATGACAAAGAGAAAGACATCGCTTTTTATGATTATGAGATTAGCAAAGCTTCTTATGTTAACATTGGGGATGGTGTATTTTCAATTTTTTTCCCGTGGGACGCTCACTCACCACAATACATAGTAAACAATGTTGTAACATTGAAAAAGATAACAATTAAAATAAAAATACTTTAAATTATGACGCTAAAAGAAAGACTAAAGAATAATCAGCCTACGTATGGGTCATGGATTACCATTGGTCATCCTGCCATTATTGAAATTATGGCATCTGCTGGATTTGATTGGTTGACTATTGACATGGAACATACAACTATAGATCTTACTAAGGCACAGGAATTAATTACAATTATTCAAGCCAACGGAATGGAGGCTCTAGTTCGTGTAAGTAAGAATGAAGAGGTTATCATAAAACGTGTATTGGATGCAGGTGCAAACGGAGTAATTATACCGATGGTCAGAAGTGTTATAGATGCTCAACAAGCCATCGATTATGTAAAGTATCCTCCTATGGGTAAAAGAGGAGTTGGTCTAGCACGTGCCCAAAAATATGGAATAGGGTTCGAAGAGTATAATCAATGGCAAAAAGATGGTACTGTCATAATAGTACAGATAGAGCATATTGATTCTGTTCATAATATTGATGAAATAATTTTAACTCCAGGAGTTGATGGTACTATTGTTGGACCGTTTGACTTGTCTGCTTCAATGGGATTGCCAGGTGAATTTGACAAGAAGGAGGTGAAAGATGCTCTTAAGCATATAGAAGAAAGATGCCTGTCATTAAAGATACCCCTTGGATTTCATGTAATTAAACCAGACTATAGAGAAATGATGACAAAGATAAAAAATGGATACACGTTTCTTGCATTCAGTTTAGACTTCTATTATTTAGGTAACATGGTCAGAGAACAGATGCAGTTGCTAAAGAATAATTTAAAATGAAGAAAAAGATAGTAGTCTTTGGTGGCTCTGGTTTTATTGGTTCATATCTGGTTAAAGAACTAATAGTTAGAAACTATGATGTACGTGTAGCTGACTTAACACCCTACCAATACAATCAGGGTGCGGAATTTTGTCAATGTGACATAATGGTACCAAGCCAGATTGATGCAGCACTTAAAGGGGATGTTGATTTCGTATACAATTTTGCGGGATTTGCAAATATTGACAGAGCTGCAGATCATCCTATAGATACTTTCAATCTAAATGTAATAGGCAACTTGAACATATTGGAAATAATTAAAAATAAGAATATCAAGAGGTTTATATATTCGTCGAGTGCTTATGCAATGAATGATAAAGGCTCATTTTATGGAATTTCAAAACTTACATCTGAAAAAATCATAGAAGAATATAATAAAAAATTTGGTCTGAAATACACAATTTTGCGTTTTGGCTCAATATATAGCGAATTAGATTTTGATAATAACTACATATATAAGATAGTCTATGATATTGTAACAAAACATAGGATTATACATGAGGGTGATGGGAATGAAATACGAGAATATATTCATGCTTCTGATTCTGCTAAAATGGCAGTTGATGTAATTGAAAGTGTTGATTATATAAACCAATACATTATTCTTACAGGAGTAGAGAGTATGAGAAGGAAAGATCTTTTTGAAATGATTAAAGAAATACTTGGAGAGTCTTTCGATGTTGATTACAAATACTGTGGATATAAAAACCATTATAAATTAACACCATATTCATTCCAACCAACAATTAGTAGAAAAATGATTGCGAAAAGTTATATTGATATGGGTCAGGGAATCTTAGAATGTATAAAGAATATAAAAAAGACTTTACATGAATAATCATAATTGGGAATTTTTATCATATCAATTATCTGATGCGCTTTCGGCTTATAGAAATGGTGAACGAATCCATATAAAGCAAGAGAGCTCTATCGAAGAGGGCGATTCTTTTAATCAGTCCATATTTTGTGCAAATCTTCATTTCGGGACACATGTTGATTATCCATATCATTTCATAAATGATGGTGCAAAATCTTCAGATTATGATATATCTTTTTATGTTCTGAATACAATAAAGTTGGTAGTAGTTGAATCTTTTTGTGAACCACATTTAGTATCAGTTGAAGATTTAGTTTTTTTACTTAGTAATACACCTTCTAACATTGAGTGTCTTATTATTAAAACTGGATTATGTGCCCACAGATATGAAGACCTGTACTGGAATGACAATATTGGGATAAACAAAGGTGTTGCCAATTATTGCAAATCATTATTCCCAAACATTAAGTTTATTGGGTTTGATTGTATGTCAATTAGCAGTGTACACAATAGAATTCTTGGGAGGAAAGTACACAGAGAATTTTTTAAAAATAATATCTTACCAATAGAAGATATGGATTTAAATTGTCTTGTTTCATCTTCCATTATTGAGCAAATGATAATATCTCCATACCGGATTAAAAATGTTGAAGCTTTACCAGTAACAGTATTTGCAAAAATTTTACAAAAATGATTAAGGCGATTTTATGGGATTTTGACGGGGTAATAGCAGATTCGGTTAATGTCAAAACTGAAGGATTTTATGAACTGTATCTTCCTTATGGAAATCATGTTGCCGAAAAGGTCAAAAAATATCACCTTGCAAATGGTGGCATGTCTAGATTCAAAAAATTTGAATATTTTCAGACAGTTTTACTTGGACAATCATCTCCTGTCCCCGGCAAAATTATTGAATCATTGGCAAACAGGTTTTCGCAACTTGTTTTAAAAAAAGTTATAAATGCTCCATATGTTAAAGGTGTACAAAATACTTTAGAAAAATATAGTCACATAGTAGACAATTATATTGTTTCTGGAACTCCAATGGAAGAAATGAAAATAATCATTAAAGAACGAAAGTTAGATGGCTATTTCAATGATGTCTATGGTTCTCCTAAAGATAAAAAGCAACTTACTGATGAAATTATCACTAAATATGGATACTATCCTAACGAGATAGTTTTCATTGGAGATGCATTAAGTGACTTTGAAGCGGCAAAGCATGGGGGGACTTTTTTTATCCTTCGTAAGCATTCGGATAATATTGAATTATTTAAAAATTATCAATCTTATTCAATCAATGATTTTTTAACTTTTGATTCAATATTTAATGAAATAAACAATCTGTAAATAATGATGAAAATTTTACTAACATCGACTTCGTTTATGGATACTCCTGGTATTCATCACGATTTATTAAATAAGCAAAATTGGGATATTGACTATCTGAGAGGTCCAATAAAAGAAGAAAGTCTGTTACCTATCATATCAGATTATGATGCTGTGATATGTGGTGATGATGATTATACAAAAAAAGTGCTTTTTAAAGGACGAGAAGGAAACCTGAAAGTTTTATCAAAATATGGTATTGGATTGGATCATATTGATTTGGTGGCTGCAAAGGAACTTGGGATAGTAGTGGTAAATACTCCTGGTGTAAACCATGTAACGGTTGCAGAACACACGTTTGCGCATATTCTGGCCTTTTCTCGGTGTTATATTAAAGAAGTTGAATATACGAGAAAAGGTCTATGGAAACGTATTACAGGACATGAAATTTTTAAAAAACAGATAGCTATTTTTGGATTGGGCAGAATTGGAAAAGAAGTTGCTATCCGTGCTAAAGCATTCGGGCTGACAATAAAAGTTTATGATCCATATCCAGATATGAGTTTTATTAAAAAGCATTCATTGTTTCTATCGAGTAATTTATCTGAATTTGTCAGAGAGGCAGATATAATAACAATACACGCGCCTTTAACGGATAAAACAAAGCATGCATTTAATGAAAATTTGTTTGATGTTATGAAGAATAAACCTGTTTTGGTAAACAATGCAAGAGCAGACATTGTAGAGAAATCAGCATTGATAAAGGCACTCGATAAAGGCATTATTACGGGATATCTTACTGATGTAATGTGGGAAGAACCTATGATTCCTGATGATATCATAATTAAATACGACAATGTTTTCATAACTCCCCATATTGGCTCAAGAACTTTTGAGAATGTTGCGAGACAGGGATGTGCTGCCATAAACAATCTTTGTGCACTAATAAACTAGTGTCATGTCAATTATAGTATGACGTAATTAATAATATTTTGTATCTTTACTGAAAAAACTGTCATGGTAAAGTACAAAGTAACCTTAACAAAAGAAGAAAGAGAATCATTGATGGCCAATACAAGACAAGGCAATCAAACAGCCAAAAAGGTCATTCATTCTCTAATTTTACTTAATGTTGATCAAGGTCCTTATAACGAGAACCGACAGACCAACGAGCAGATATGTAATGTATTAAAGACAGGTATGCGAACCATTGATCGGGTAAAACAACGCTTTGTATTAGAAGGCCTGGATGCAGCTCTTGGTGTTGCGCCAACGAGTCGGGTATATGAAAAAAAGGTTGACGGAGAAACCGAAGCCAGGCTTGTTTCAATAGCCTGCAGTGAACCTCCGCAAGGGTTCTGCAGATGGTCCTTACGCTTGTTGGCTGATCGCATGGTAGAATTGAATTATGTTGATGAGATTTCGCATGAAACAGTCAGAAAGGTTTTAAAAAAAACGAACTTAAGCCTTGGCGAGTCAAAGGCTGGGTAATACCACCACATCAAAACAGCCATTTTGTTGCTGCCATGGAACAGGTTTTAGATGTTTATAAACGACCGTACAATAAGGCCAGGCCGGTGGTCTGCATGGATGAGACCCCAAAACAATTGATAAAAGAAGTGCGTAGTGAAGTACCCATGAAGCCGGGTTTTGAAAAAAGAGTTGATTATGAATATTCTCGCTGTGGGGTGTGTAATATTTTTATGGTAAGTGAGCCCTTGGCAGGAAAGCGTTATATGAAGGTCACCCAAAACCGAACCAAAAAGGACTGGGCGTTGTTGGTACGGTATATTTGTGACAAGCTATACCCCAAGACAGAAAATATAACCTTGATAATGGACAACCTGGCTTCACATAGTGCAGCTGCATTATATGAAACATTTGCCCCTGCTGAGGCGAAAAGACTATGGGATCGCTTGGAATTTGTTTTTACGCCTAAGCATGGCAGTTGGCTGAACATGGCTGAAATAGAATTGAATGTATTAACCAAACAATGTTTAAACAGAAGAATTGACAAGATCAATACGATAAAGGCTCAAGTAAGTGCCTGGCAAAACCATAGAAACAACAAAAAAGCCAAAATAAAGTGGCAGTTCACAACTGATCAGGCAAGAGTAAAACTGCATCGTTTATATCCGTCAATATATGATTGACATGACACTAGAGTATTTTTATAAAAAATGAAACACTGGACAACTTTTATTGTAAATAAGACATACAATTTAAGAATTGTATTAGACAAATTTATTTATTGGATTATTAAGCCATTTAATCATTGGGAATTACTTGATGAGTATAAAGAAAAAGACATTTTAATCGTTGGTAATGGCCCGAGTCTTAAACAGACTGATTTAGAGAAAATTAAGATGATCTCTATAGGAATGAATAAGATAAATCTTCTTTTTGATAAAACATATTGGCGTCCGACATTAATTACTTGCGTTAATGGGTTAGTTTTATCACAGAATAAAAAATTCTTTAATTCAACAAATATAATACTTATTTTACCCCCAAGAGCCTTGTATCTTGGAATAAAAAAAAGAAGAAATATTCTAATAATTAATAGTCGAGAATCAATATCTTTTAGAGATGATATTAGTAATGGAATTGCTTCACAGGGTGCCACTGTCACATATGCTGCATTACAAATAGCCGCATTCTTGCAGCCCAAGAGTGTTAATATTGTAGGCGTTGATCATTTCTTTAAAAATTATACTGGAAAATCAGCCATTGAAAAGTATGATGGGAATGATACAGATCATTTTGATCCGAACTATTTCAAAAACTCATTATGGGGCCTTCCGGATTTAGAAGGTTCTGAGTTAGCTTATAAACATGCGCGGCATTATTTTGACTCACATAATATACCTGTAATTGACTTTACGATTAAGGGAAAGTGTCAAATTTTTAAAAAGGGAAATATTGATGATATATATAATTGAGAATAATATGACACAATTGACAAAAAGTATACTTTTAATTACCGGAGGTACCGGTTCGTTTGGTAACGCAGTACTGAAGCGTTTTTTGGATACAGATATTAAGGAGATACGTATATTCAGTCGCGACGAGAAGAAGCAGGACGATATGCGTCACCGTCTACAGAATCCGAAAGTGAAGTTCTATATCGGCGATGTGCGTGATAAACGTTCTGTAGATACTGCCATGCGCGGGGTGGATTATGTGTTTCATGCAGCGGCTCTGAAGCAGGTGCCTTCGTGCGAGTTCTTCCCAATGCAGGCGGTGCGGACCAATGTGATTGGTACGGAGAATGTATTGGATTCAGCTGTTGAGCATGGAGTGAAGAACGTGGTGGTGCTAAGCACCGATAAGGCTGCATATCCAATCAACGCTATGGGTATTAGCAAGGCGATGATGGAGAAAGTTGCGGTTGCCAAAGCGCGTTCTATGGGAAATGATGCCACAACGACCATCTGTTGTACCCGTTACGGGAATGTGATGGCGAGTCGTGGGTCGGTGATTCCCTTGTGGGTTGATCAGATTAAAGCCGGTAAGCCCATCACGATTACCGATCCCGGTATGACGCGCTATATGATGACACTGGATGATGCAGTTGATCTGGTGCTGTATGCTTTTGAGCATGGCAACCAAGGTGATCTGTTTGTACAGAAGGCTCCCGCAGCAACGTTGACTGTGTTGGCAGAATCATTGAAAGAGTTGTATCACGCTGATACGGAGATGAAGGTAATCGGCACCAGGCATGGTGAAAAACTGTACGAGACTTTGGTGACACGAGAAGAGATGTTCCGCTCTGAGGATATGGGTGATTATTTCCGCATTCCGGCTGATGCTCGTGATTTGAACTATGATAAATTCTTCGTGGAAGGTCAGGAAGATATTTCGAAAGTGGAGGATTATCATTCGCACAATACTTTTCGGTTGGATAAGGAGGGGATGAAGCAACTGCTTTTGAAACTCCCTGAAATAAGAGAAGATATCAATATATTGTAATGATGAAGATTCTGATTACAGGAGCAAAAGGATTTATTGGCAAAAATCTGATTGCCGAACTAAATAATATCAAAGAAGGTAAAGCCAAAGGGTATAATTTAAACCCTGAGCTTACTCTGTTTGAATATGACATTGACACTGATTCGTCTCTTCTGGATGGTTATTGCAAGGATGCAGATTTTGTATTCCACCTTGCCGGGGTAAACAGACCCAAGGAGCAGCGTGAATTTATGGAGGGTAACTTCGGATTCACTTCTTTGTTGTTGGACACGTTAAAGAAACATAGCAACAATTGTCCCGTGATGATATCTTCTTCCATTCAGGCTGAATTGGACAATCTCTACGGGGTCTCCAAGAAGGCAGGTGAGGATTTACTGCTTGAATACGGTCGTGAGACAGAATCGGATGTGCTGATATATCGTTTCCCGAATGTATTCGGCAAATGGTGCCGTCCCAATTATAACAGCGCTGTGGCTACTTTCTGTCACAATGTGGCTCATGATCTTCCCATACAGGTGAACGACCGATCTGTGAATATGACGCTAGTCTATATTGATGATGTGGTGAAAGAGCTGATAGCAGCATTGGAGGGCAATCCAAACAAGTCGGGTGAGTTTTGCAAAGTCCCGGTAGAGCATAAGATCACATTGGGAGAGATTGTGGATCTGATCTATTCTTTCAAAGAAAGCAGGAAGAGTCTTCTTGTATCGGACTTGTCCGATCCTTTTACAAAGAAACTTTATTCAACCTATCTGAGTTATCTACCCGAGGACCAGTTCTCCTATCCGCTGAAGATGAATGTGGATGAGAGAGGTTCTTTTACAGAGTTTCTGAAATCTAACGATAGGGGACAGGTATCTGTCAATATCTCCAAGCCGGGTATCACGAAAGGGCAGCACTGGCATCATACCAAGAACGAGAAGTTTCTGGTTGTAAGTGGAAAAGGAGTGATTCGATTCAGGAAGATAGATGAAGAGAAGATCCATGAATATTATGTGTCGGATGAAAAATTAGAGGTGGTTGATATTCCTGTAGGTTATACACACAATATTGAAAATCTGGGTGAGACCGACATGGTCACGGTGATGTGGGTGAACGAAGTGTTTGATCCGGAACACCCTGATACCTATTTTTTACCGGTATAGACAAGAAAGATAAAGAAATGAAGAAATTAAAAGTATTGACCGTTGTAGGTACGCGACCGGAAATTATCCGTTTGGCGTGTGTGCTGCAAAAGCTGGTTGCATCGGAAGCCGTTGAGCATATCTTGGTGCATACGGGTCAGAATTATGATTATGAGTTGAACGAGGTGTTCTTTGAAGACCTCGGTTTACGCAAACCGGATCATTTTCTGAATGCTGCAGGTAAGAATGCCACTGAGACAGCCGGTCAGATCCTGATCAATATTGACCCTGTACTGGAAAAGGAACAACCGGATGCATTCCTGGTGTTGGGTGATACCAATTCCTGTCTGTGTGCCATTGCTGCCAAGAAAAGACATATCCCCATCTTCCACATGGAGGCAGGGAATCGTTGTTTCGATCAGCGCGTGCCGGAGGAGAGCAATCGCAAGATTGTAGACCACACAGCGGACATCAACCTTACCTATAGTGATATTGCCCGTGAGTACCTTTTAGCCGAAGGGTTACGTCCCGACAGAATCATCAAGACAGGTAGTCCGATGTATGAGGTATTGATGCAATATCTGCCTAAGATTGAGGCTTCGAATATTCTTGAAACGCTGAACCTTGAGAAGGGTAAGTTTTTTGTGGTGTCTGCCCACAGAGAAGAGAACATCTCTTCTGAGAAGAACTTCTTCAACCTGGTGGAGATATTGAACGGTATCGCGGAGAAGTATGATTATCCGGTGATTGTCTCTACCCATCCCCGCACCCGTAACATGATTGAAAAGAAGGGGATCACCTTTCACAAGAATGTGCAGTTGATGAAGCCGATGGCATTGAGCGATTACAATAAGTTGCAGATAAATGCCTTTGCTGTTTTATCGGATAGTGGTACGATTTCTGAGGAATCATCAATTTTGAATTTCAGGGCATTGAATATTCGTGAAGCACACGAACGTCCGGAAGCGATGGAAGAAGCTTCGGTGATGATGGTGGGACTGAACCCTGAACGGGTGATGCAGGGACTGGTGCAATTGCAATCTCAATCGTTAGGTGAGGATCGCAATTTCAGACCGGTTGCTGACTACAGTATGCCGAATGTGAGTGACAAGGTAGTCAGGATTATACTGAGTTATACAGATTACATTAAAAGGGTGGTTTGGAATGAGTAAAGATATATTAATACCGAGGTTTCGGGCTCTTGTAGTAGATAATAGTAGAATAATTGGAGCAAGAGGCTACAAAATTTATTCATATTGTAAGATCAATCATAAGCTTAATTATTTATATTCTGTTAAAGATTATAAATATTCTCTACTTTCCAAATTTAGTTTACTAAGAAGGTTCTTCCGAGCAGAAATAACTGGGCTATATATATTGAATAACGGAGTTGATTTAGTTATTGCAAAAAAAGGTATTTTCAAACGTGAAACAGAATCATCAGTTTTCTTAAAATGTTTTGATATTCCAAGAGGATCAAGACCATTGAATCTTTGTGTTACTCCAGACAATACAGTTTATTTTGGTGAATACTTCGGAAATGCAAATAAAGAACAGGTCCATATTTACAAAACAGAAGATTCCGGTAAGACTTGGACAATAGCCTACACATTTCCAAAAGGTTCAATAAACCATATTCATGGAATATTCCATGATACATTCACAAATCGTATTTGGGTTACTACTGGAGACATTGATAACGAGTGTATGATTGGTTATACCGATGATAACTTTGTAACATTCACTCCCGTATTAAGAGGTGGACAGCAATACAGAGCTTGCTTTTTATTGTTTTTTGAGGATAGCATTGTATATGCAACAGATTCTCAATACATAAAAAACACAATCAACATAATTGACAGACAAACTCATGAAGTAAATAAAGTATATGAAATTTCTGGCAGCGGAATTTATGGAGGTCAATCAGGCCCACTTTGTTATGTTTCCTCAACCATTGAACCATCAAATGTTAATACAGAACAATATTCACATCTCTATATTTCATTTAATGGAAGGGAGTGGAAAGATATTATTAAATATAAAAAAGATATGTGGCATAAATCTGCATTCCAGTTTGGCAGTATTCAATTTCCAAGATATAATTCTGATAAATTCAATGGAGAAGTCATATTTTCGGGAAGAGCTTTAAAACAAATCGGATATAAAACATTTATTAAACAGGTATAATATGGAAATCTTATTCTTATTACTTCATATGCCCGAGAATCTTTCTTCCTCAAATATGTACACCGATCTTATTCAAGAATTTAATAAAAATGGGCACAATATTACTGTCATTGCACCCTCCAATAATAAAAAACAATACGTTAATTATGAGAATGGTGTGAAGATTGTTAGGGTAAAATCTATGGCGACTCAAGATGTAAATAATCTTTTGAAGAAAGGAATAGCGTTGGCCTTGTTGCCATTCTTTTATAAGAGAGCCTATAATAAATATCTGGCAAATGAACAATTCGACTGGATTTTCATGCCCACTCCTCCAATAACTTTAATTGATTTTGTATCACACTTAAAGAAGAAAATTAATGCAAAGTTTTATCTGATTCTAAGAGATATACATCCTCAAAGTGCAGCAAGTATAGGAATAATAAATAATGTTTTTTTCTATAACTACCTTGAAAAAAGGGCATCTAAGGGATACAAAATTGCAGATATTATAGGATGTATGTCGCCTCAAAATATTGAATTTATTAAAAAAAATTATAACTTAAATGAGCATAAACTAACGCTATTATATAACTGGTTAAATCCAAGTGACAAATACAGTAACGACTCGATTGAAGACATCCGGTCTAAATATAATCTCAACAACAAAGTTATTGCTCTATTTGGTGGAAATATTGGATACGGGCAAAAAATTGAGAATATTTTGAATCTAGCGAATCGTTTCAAAGAAAATCAGGATTTAGTATTTCTTGTAATAGGAAAAGGTGTGAAGAAAATAGAGCTATTTGAAAAATCAAAACAACTTGGTTTAAGTAACATCCTTTTTATGGACTATATGCCTAGAAATGAATATTTAAAATTAGTATCTTCTGTTGATATAGGACTTATATCTATTAATGAAAAATACTCTGTTCCAACATGTCCATCAAAAGCCATATCATATATGCAAATAGGCATACCCATTTTCGCTATGATTAATCCTGAAAATGATTATGGTTTAATGATTGAACGAGATGCTGGTGCTGGTTATTACACTATTGGAAGTGAAAATCAAAGCGGTATTGAAAAATTTGAAGAAATGGTATCATCTCCTTCGTTAAGAAAAAAAATGGGTTCTTCCGGATTAGAGTTTTATAAAAAACATCTCACAACTAAAAAAGCATACGATTCAATAATTAAAAACATTCACGATGTCAAATCTTAGTAGGACATACCGTTTTTTACGATTATTGGGCCTTAATTATTCCGAAGACGAATATGGGCAAATATCATTTATAAAAGTTATAAAAAGAGTTTTCAAAACATATCGTGATGTTTTTTTATTGAAATATTTGATGGAATCGTGGTTGTTGGCTCCACTGTTGCCTAGGAGAATTCGACCTTGGATTGTTAAAAAGATTGGGGCCAACGTTGGTGAAAATGTGTTTATCGGCTCCAAAGTCTGGGTCGATTCTGGGCATGCTGACATGTTGATTTTGGAAGATCATGTACATATTGCGGGTGAGTGCACTCTATTATGTCATCAAAGGAATTTAAAGAATTATTGTGTTGGTGATGATTATGCGAAACTTGGGTATAGAGTTGAGAAAATACATTTAAAAAAGGGTTGTTTAATTGGTCAAAGAACAATGATTATGCCAGGTGTTACAATAGGCGAAGGTGCAATTGTAGGAGCATATTCATTAGTTACAAAAGATATTCCTGCATGGACTATTGCAACAGGAAGACCGGCTAAAGTTGTAAAAACTATACCTGCAAGAGAATAATTTATAGCAATGAATATCATTAGTATTGATTTAGAAGAATGGTTTACATATGAAAACCTTTCTGATGATAAGAATTCTGAGAAAAGATTGGAGGATTATCTTGATCTGATTCTTGGGCTCTTATCTGATAAGATCATCAGCGCTACTTTTTTTGTGCTGGGTTCTATTGCACGGTCACATCCGGATATCATTACAAAAATTGCAAACGCCGGACACGAGGTGGCTTGTCATTCAGATGTACATAAGTGGCTTACCGATTTCTCCCCTAATCAATTTGAAGAGGATACAAAGAGAGCTATTTCATCAATAGAAAATGTAACAGGAAAGAAAGTGAAGTCTTATCGTGCACCAGCATTTTCAATCACTCCTTCCAACAAATGGGCATTTGAAATCCTGAAACAACATGGCATTGAATATGATTGTTCCATATTTCCGGCCGGTCGTGATTTCGGTGGATTTGAAAATTACGAAAAAGATGTACCTTCAATCGTAAGTTACAATGGTATTGAAATGAAAGAACTGCCAATGGGTATAGCCACTATTCTGAATAAGAAGATAGCCTATTCCGGAGGTGGTTATTTCAGGTTGTTACCATATAAAACCATCAAAAAAATTATCTCAACCAGAGATTACAACATGACCTATTTTCATCTCAGGGATTTTGATGTGAAGCAAAAAAGAAAGATGAACCAGAGATACTTCAAAAATTATTATGGCATAAATGGGGCAATGAATAAATTTAAGAGTCTTATCAATGATTTTGAATTTATAAATGTGGAGAATGCAGCTAGGATTATTGATTGGGATACAGTGCCGGTGGTGGAAATATAGATGTTTTCGTTAGATTTGTTGATAGAGTTGTATGTTTACTATCCTAAAACATAATAAAAGACATTAAGTGATACTCGTAACCAGAGATGATATTGAAAGATGGGCAAGTAGCTTTGAAGCTAAAGGAGAGTTACCTCATCTGATAGCAAGGTTGGTATATGCCACTACTCCCAATAATACGGAAATTAGGTTTCCTTCAGGGAGTGCTGTTTTCTTATCTGGTTGGGATGGAGTTGTAATTTGTAAAGAAGACACAAGGTTTATTCCAAAGGGTGATACATGTATTGAAATCGGGACTGATAAAAACCCCAAAAGTAAGTCTGATAAGGATTACATAAAAAGAAAAGAAGATTCATTAGGTTTTAATCAAATAGAGACAACATACATTTTTATTACACCTTATATCTGGGAAGGAAAGTGTGATTGGATCAAAAATAAATAAGCACAAGGCATTTGGAAAGAGGTGAAAGTTTATGATGGGATGATCTGGAACAATGGCTGGAAATCTCATTGCCTACTTCTAAATGGTTTGCTTCTAAGATAAAACAAACTTTATAGAGAAAGGAATCGGAACAATCCTGTTGGAATATCAGTTTGAGAAAGCAATTAACAGGTATTTCAAGCAAATTAGATTTGATCTGATACTCTATTCAACGCCGCCCATTACGCTTACACGCATCATTGAGAAGATAAAGACCAGAGACAGAGCAAAGACCTACTTACTACTTAAAGATATCTTTC
>Ga0209203_1001133_pt1 | contig 20150 bp, 18 predicted proteins | sample AD_UKC109_MetaG_FD_184423 | JGI IMG/M metagenome (GOLD analysis project Ga0209203, IMG submission 184423) | Active sludge microbial communities of municipal wastewater-treating anaerobic digesters from Hong Kong - AD_UKC109_MetaG (SPAdes)... | ecosystem: Engineered > Bioreactor > Anaerobic >... | reverse complement strand
TGCTTGGTGATGGCCCCTCAGGGATTACCTTCGCACTGCGTGCTCGGTGATGGCCCCCAAGGGATTACCTTCGCACTGCGTGCTCGGTGTTCCCTTGGGAGGGGGGCTTCACCCAAAAACAACAAAAGCAGGCTGACGCAGCTTTTTATGGCAGCAGGCCGGAATAAACAAGCTCGCTTGTTTATTGGGCCTGTGCCATAAAAAAGACACGGACAATTGTCCGTGTCTTTTGTTGTTTTTGGGTGGCGGAGAGAGAGGGATTCGAACCCCCGGACCCTCGCAGGTCAACGGTTTTCAAGACCGCCGCAATCGACCACTCTGCCATCTCTCCATTTCCTGAGGGGTTGCAAAAGTAAGGAAAAAATCAATAATTGCGCGATTTAGAGTATACTTTTTTCTTTTTTGAGCCATTCTATGGTGTCGGCCAGAGTTTCCGGGAAGGGTCTGGTGACGTAGCCAAGCTTAAGCCGGGCTTTGTCAGAAGAAAAGTATGCATTGGTATTTAAGGTGTACAGGGAATAGGATGAAAACATGGGAAGACGCTTTTTAATTTTGTAATAGAGAGAGCATAGAGGAAGTGATGCTTTGGCCAACCACATGGGTGCCATAAGACGGGGTAATTTTTTGCCTGTAATTTCCTGGAAAGTGGAGAAAATTTCTTTTACGGTAATATAGCGGTTGGCTAAAATGTAGCATTCTCCCTTTTCTCCTCTGTGACAAGATGATATGGTTCCTGAAGCCACATCCCTTACATCAACAAAATCATAACCTCCTTCAACACCCATTGGTAACAGACCTTTCCAACAATCTATTACCAGTTGTGTGGCATAATTGCATGCATGTGAATGGGGACCGCAAATACCTGACGGATGAACTACGGTTACGTTCAAGCCCTTTGCAGCAGCTTCCAGTACAGCCTGTGTTGCCTCGGCTTTGGTCTTACTGTACATACCGTACACAAGGCTTTTGTCAAAATAAGCCACCTCGCTGATAACCTGACCTTTGGGCAATTCCGGAATGGCATGTACCGAACTCACATAAACCATTTTCTTTACTTCATGTTTCATGGCCGCTTCCAGAATGTTTTTTGTGCCCTGTACGTTTACATCGTAAACAATCTGACTGTATTTTAAGGAGGTAGTCACAATCCCTGCCGAGTGGATAAGGTAAATATCAACACCGGGGGGAACAGTAAAAAAAATATCCAATGATCGCTTGTCAAGTACGTCACCCTTGACAATTTGAACTTCCCGGGGCAAACGGGAACCCAGAGTATCCTGTGGCAAGACAAGGGCACGCACCTTATGGCCGTCATTGACAAGCTGCATCACTATGGTATAACCCAGGTGACCTGCTGCTCCTGTTACAAGGTAGATGGGGTCTGAGTTCATATTTTGACTATTTTTCACATGGCAAAGATCTCAAATTTTTAAACATTAATATATAATAATTCATCATTATTAGTTGTCAATTTGTCTTATTTTTGGTATTTTTGAACAAATTCATGCAAATATGTTAAAAACTTTAGAACATTTTACGGTTAAAGAACTTATTGAGCTTACTAAAAGGTTTAAGGGTTTTCTTTTTGACGAAGAACTTTTCATAACCCATGAACTTGATATACAAAAAGGATATTTTCAGTATCCTTCCCGATTGGATGTATACTTTTTGATCATATGCATAAAGGGTTCTTTTAACGTATCTGTTAACTTACGGGACTTTACCGTAGAAAAAGGTATGGCTATGGTATACACTCCGGAATGTATCTTGCAGATCAATGAAAGCAACGGGGCCGTGATCAGGACTGTTGCCATTACAGAGTCGTTTTTGCAAAATATTCATATAGATCCGAAAATGATCTTTTCTCCTTTGGTCAATATACAGGAAACTCCCTGCTGGAAATTGACAAACAATGAAATAAAAATCATTGACAATTACATGCAACTGATCCGTTCCATATACATACTGCCTGAAGAGACATACAAAAGCGAAATGATACGAGGAATAATCTCTTCAGTAGTATTTCTATTTGTCCATATATGGAAACGGGAATCAAACGCCGCCAAAAGAATTCAGGAACCCAGAGACAGGACTGCCCGACATTTTGCCCATTTCATGGAAATCTTACAAAAACATCACAATAAAGAGCATCACGTGGCCTTTTACGCAGATCTGATGTGTATGACTCCAAAATACCTGTCATCCCTGATCAAGGATCACAGCGGCAGATCTGCTGCCGAGTGGATTGATCAATACCTGGTTCTGGAAGCTAAAAGCCTGTTGAAATATTCAGGCAAGAGTGTAAAAGAAATTGCTGACGAATTGAATTTTTCAGATTCCTCTTTCTTTTGTAAATATTTTAAAAAAAACACGGGGATCACTCCTACAGAGTACAAAAAAATGTGAGTCTCCTGCTTATAAGTCTGCTTACATCACCCGGTCAATAACATGCAATACGTTAGTCCACTCCCTTGTCAGTGCAGATAACTTTTCTTCCATGGAATCCATAATTCCATCTTTGGCCATCAATTCCATATTTGCTGCGATTCCCGCCATTGTTTTATACCTTGCCGTTAACGCTGCTCCTTTAATGTAATGTGACAAAACGGCTATTTGTTTCTGATCTTCTTCTTTAACGGCTTTTTCAATGGACTGAAGCTTTTCTTTCATATCTGCACTGGAAACGGCAATCATTTTTTCTACCATCTCCTTATCACCTCCCAAGGCTTCCAAAAACTCGGCATAATTAAAATGCACATCCGGGTCCTGAAAATTCTTAACATACTTTTTCATAAATTTTTCCAGTTTATCACGCTCAAGTGGCTTGGCAAGGAAGGCGTCCATCCCGCTATCAAGCGCTTTTTGTTGTTCTTCTTTTAAGGCACCTGCAGTAAGGGCAATAATGGGAATATGACCCTTGCCGGAGTTGCCGGCTTCCCATTCCCTGATTTTACGGGTTGCTTCCAATCCGTCCATCCGTGGCATCTGTACATCCATAAATATCAAATGGATGTTTTCATTTTTCACATATTCCAGGACCTGTATACCGTCTGTTGCTTCGCGAATGTCAGCTGCAGGCAATATGTTGTTGATATAAGACCTGATCAACATCATGTTCATAGGAATATCCTCGGCAATAAGGATGGTTGTATTTTCACCTGTGGCAACGTTTTCAGGTAATAGTTTTTCTTTCTTCCTGGGCGCGGTTTTGGGAATCGTTTTTTTACCGAATATTGTCATGATCATATCATGCAACACATCGGCAATTACCGGTTTTATCATCTGAAAACGGACTCCCAGTTCTTTGCATTTTTCTCTTAAATATTGGTTATCAGAGGAACTGTGCAACAATATCAACGGCATATCTTCAGGTTTAACACCCAATCTTTCCCGTATCATACCCACTACAGCAAGTCCGTCTACGTATGGCATGTGATAATCAATGATCATAAGATCAAAAGATTGCTCATCCAATAATTGCAAAGCAGACAAGCCGTTATCGCTCTCGGTGCATTCAACGCCCCAATACCTGAAATTTTCCTGCAACAACCTTCTGTTTGTGGCGTTGTCATCCACAATAAGTACTTTTTTAAGAGGCAAAGGTTCTGTACGCTCTTTATCTATGTCCGCTACACAACGACAGGTCGTTTCCAAAGAGAATGAGAAAGTACTGCCTTTTCCCGGTTTACTTTCTACCGTAATACCTGATCCCATTTTTTGGGCCAGTAAATTTGAAATGGTAAGTCCCAGACCGGTTCCTCCGAATCTTCGTGTGGTAGAACTGTCTGCCTGTGTAAAAGCCTTGAATAATTTATTTTGATTCGCTTTGCTGATCCCAATTCCGGTATCTCTAACATGAAAAACATAGACAACATGGTCTTTTTCCATCAGTTTATAGTCAACCTGCAATTCCACCTCCCCGTCTTCAGTGAACTTGATGGCATTACTTAACAGATTTGTCAGGATCTGTTTTAATCTTAACGGATCTAACACCGCCATACGTGGAATACCCGGAGGGATGTTCAGCAACAATTCCAATTTTTTGTCAGAAGCATGATATTTAATAATGTCTACCGTTTCATTTAACAACCTGACAATATCTGTTTCCATGGGTTCCAGATCCAGTTTCCCTGCTTCAATTTTGGAAAAATCAAGAATATCATTAATGATGTCCAAAAGGGCTTTCCCGGATGTATTCGCATTTTGTGCGTATTCTTTCTGGGCTTCATTCAAACGTGTTTTCAACAACAAATCCGTAAATCCTATTACCCCGTTCAACGGGGTACGTATTTCGTGACTCATGTTGGCCAAAAATTCGGATTTTGTTTTGTTGGCTTTTTCTGCCCGTTCTTTCGCCTGACGGAGCATTTTCCGGTTACGTATCTGTGTTTGGACATTGACCAAAAGTTCGGCAAACACATTCAAAATCTGCTTTTCCCTTTCCGAGTAACTGTGGAAATTTCTCACGAAGTCAAAGCCTACAAAGCCAATAAGTTCCTTTCCGCTCCACATAGGTATGATCAAGGTACTTTTTATCTGCTGTTTTTCAAGGATGCTTTTCAACTTTCCTTCAGGCAAGACAGAAACATCATAAATATGTACTGCCTCATTTTTCAGATGTGCTTCCACCCACTCAGTTATGTGCTCATTGGATTGATCCTGCAGGTTGTCAATTTCCGGAGTAATTCCTTTGGCACACCATTCGTAGGTATTGGTAAACGTATTGTTCCTGAAATTATACCTGAACACATAGGAGCGGTCTGCCCCTACAAATTTACCTATGGTCTTCAAAGCGTTGTTGATAGCACTATCTGCTTTTTCTACAGGTAAATTGATAAAGGACTTGGCCATTTCAACCAAAAGTTGCAGGGTATTATGATGAGCGTGCTGTTCGGTAATGTCTACCATGACCGTTAAAAAATACTTATGCCCCTGACTTTCCATGATTTCAGCCGTAAGCAAGCCTCTTTTCAACGTTTTGTTCCTGGCCCGGATAGAAAGTTCCCTGTTCTTAATGAGCCCTTTTTCTTTCAGTTCTCCTATCATCATATCCATAGCCCCTTCATCCGAATAAATTTTCAGATCCCTTAATGTCTTACCCACAATATCATCACGAGTAAACCCCAGAACCTTAAGAAAGGATTCGTTTACATCCATAATCTGGCCATCGGGATAAGAATAAAGAGCCATCAGTGCCGGGTTGTTGCGGAATAAGCGTTCAAAACGTTCCAAAGCTTCCTGCTCTTTTGTCATGTCTTTGATCACCCCGAATATACATTCAATCCCGTCCCATGTTCCCAAAGAGAGACGTGTTTCTACCGGGATCAGAGATCCGTCCTTCTTCTGAATGGGGATGTTAACCGAATCCCTTTTCTTTGACATTACAAGGGGTATCAGTTCTGTTATCTCTTTCCTTCTCTCAACCGGATGCATTTCAACCAAGTCCATCCCTTTAATATCCTCCTCGGTGTAGCCTGTTACTGCAATAAATGTTTTGTTGGCTTGCAGTATTTTCCCGCTTTTTGAAACTATGAGCACCATGTGTTGAAGCGAATGGAAGAAAGTCCTGATATTCAACTCGCTGGCTTTCAGGTGTTCTTCCATTTGAGTACGGGAAGTAATATCCCTGGCGGCAGCATAAATCAAATCTCCTTTAGGTTTGGAACGCCATTCAATAATCCGGTAACTGCCATCCTTGCATCGGTAACGGTTGATGAAATTCAACACTTCAGTCTCTTTTCTCAGTTCCCCTACAGCCTTAAGAGTTGCTTTAATGTCATCGGGATGGATGAACTCGAAAAATTTATGTCCCAGCAATTCTTCCTGTGTATATCCCAGAAGAATCTCCCACTGCTTGTTCATTTTTAGCAATTTCCCATCCAGTGACGCAATACACAATAAATCCAGATTCACGGAAAAAAAGCTTTCCAATTCCTCTTCACGCTTACGTTGTGCAGAAACATCAATAAAGATGGTCGTAAAATAACCCTTGGCATGCGAATACGCTTGTCCCTGGTACCACTTACCCAATAATTCGGAATATTGTTCAAACACTGTGCTTTCGCCTGTTATAGCCACATTCCCGTAAAACTCAATCCAGTCAAAATCCGAATTCTCAAATCCCGGTATAACATCGCATATCCTCTTACCGGTAATGTCCGCCGCTTTCAGTCCGGTCATTTCTTCAAAGGCCTTGTTCACTTCCAGAAATATATAATCCACAGGCTTGCCGTTATCGTCCAGAATGATCTTGTGGTGTGCAAATGCAAAAGGAGATACCTTCAACAGTGTGTTAGAAAGGCTGTTTTCCATAATTTTTGAATTTTAGCCTTAGTAAAGATACGTAAAATCCGGGAAAATGAACACCAATGCCCGAAGCCGTTGTGTCAGGATTCGCTCTATAAGATTTTCAAAGCTATGGCCGCACACGCCTGGGCATCGTCCAACGCATTGTGATGGTTAGTCAGCATATGACCGCAGGCGGCAGCTACCGTAGGGAGTCTGTGATTGGGCAAAGACCGGCCAAAATATTTCCTTGAGGCTCTTAAAGTGCAATGGAATTCGTAATCCGGATAATCCATCCTGTAAGTCTGAAAAGCCGCTTTAAGACAACCCTGATCAAACAGGGCATTGTGCGCTACCAGGGGCAAAGCCTGAATATAAGGTTCGATTTCTTCCCATACACGGGAAAAAACTTCCGCGTATTGTGTATCTATGGAGCTTAATCCGTGTACCAATGTATTACGGTACAAATAGTATTCAGGTTCCGGCCTGATAAGTCTGTAAATGGTGTGTTCCGGCAAACCGTGCCTGACTATTACAATACCTACACTGCAGACACTGGAAGGCTGTTCGTTGGCCGTTTCAAAATCAATGGCTGCAAAATTGTTCATCATTCAAAATCGCGGACAATTCGTTCATTGGCAGTGATGCCGTTTTCATTGAAAGATTCAATGGTGAAATAATAATCCAGGCCGGCATTCAGACTATTGATAGTGAGGGTTGTATTTTCATAAACCGTATAGGTCAAATACAACTTCTCATCATCTGTTCCGTAACAGATATTGTACCCGATGGCGTTATCCGCTTTTGACCACGAAAGTGTCACGCTTCTCTTGTCTGAGGAATCCCTTTCGGCCCTGAAACAATCAATTTTACCGGGCAGCTTCCCGGAACCTTTGCCGAAAGCCCTGAACCCGCTTATTGCAAAATGGCCTCCGGGGACTTCAATGTTGTTTACTTTCAGGTACCTGCATAGCACTTTATCCTCCAGAGGAATGTAAACATGTGAATTGTCTGTATCATTTCCGGATCTGTCTGCCAACATTTCCCAATTGATGCCATCTAGTGAATATTCCACAGTAAAACGGTGATGCAGGCCTTTTTTCCTTCCTCTTATGGTTGTGTTGTGTTCTGCAAAATTTATCTGGAGGGCATATACCTCATAAAAGGTTTCCATATCAACCATGGCATATTCATTTTGGTCCCCGCTTTCTGCCGCCCAGTATGTACGAATGTCTTCATCCGTCATATTGGATGCAGGAAACGAATCCACGGCAGACGAAACAGACACTTTTTTATTATACGTCAATAACATCCATCCCGGAAAAAGATCTTCAAAACGGCAAATCTTTTTTTGCGGAACAATCATTGGATAATCACCAAATTTGGTAACGGCATAATACGTTCCTTCCTGGTCCATAAAAACCGGGAACAATCCCAAACGGCGTTCAAACATGTGTTTTTGTGAAATGGTCATTGTCCCTATCTGCCAGAAATTGCCGTATTCATCCGCAAAAGAACTTCCGTGCCCGGCACCGGCAGCGAACCCTTCCGGCTTATACATGGCCGGGTTGTGCTTCTGCAACACAAAAGGCCCCAGGGGATCTCCTGCAATGTAAACTGCATCTGCATAGCTCTTGTATTCGGTGCCCGGTCCGGCATATTGGAGGTAATAATTCCCGTTATGTTTTGTAACCCAGGCTCCCTCAATCCAGGGCCTAATATCTACCAGGGTGTTGTAATCTCCGGGGACTTCCCATCCGTATTCAGCCGGATTTGCATGAACCAATTCTTTAATTTCACCTGCAAAAGCGAACCCGTTGCCGTAATCAACCTCTACTCCATAAAGAGGTCTTTGGTCGGAGCACCCCCAATATAAGTACAACTTTTGGTCATCATCCATAAAAAAGGCAGGATCCCACACAGGTATTTCCAATTCTTCAACGGCAACAGACCATTTGCCTGATAACGGATCCGCACTTTTATAAACAGTGCTTTTTTCGTTGGATGAGGCCAGGAAAAACAACGTATCGCCAATGGCAACAGCCGTGGGCGCATACTCTTCCGTAGGAATCTGATTCGTTTCAATAAAACGCCACTGTTTAAGATCATCTGAGCACCAATAACCTCCTGATTTTGATGCAAAAAGATAGTATGTATCCTTGAAACGGACCATTGACGGATCAGCAGCCTCGCGACGTGAAGGCTCATCCAAAGCAAACCGGTAACCAAGATCCAAAGGATTGCAGTATGTGTTAAAAGACAACCTTGTTGAGCAACTAACAGTCCCCAACAACAGGATCACAAAGACAAATAAACGCATATCAGAGTATCTGTTTCCTGATTAAAACAGGGATCTGATCTTTGACCATCCTTCTTTAAATGAGTCTGAGGCTTCTGAAAAAGCATCCCTGACTTCATCCCACTTATCATCGGCTGCATCTACCAGGTCTTTGTATCTCGTCATTAGATCTTTCCTCATTGCCTCCAGTTCCTCAATTGACTCACGATACTTTTCCTTCATGTCTTCTTTCACTGATTCCTTTTCAGCTTTCAGTTCATTGATCTTAGCGGAAATTTCGTCAATCCGCTGATTGGCTCTTGCCTTAAATTCTTCCTTGTTCATGACTTTATTCTTTTTATTTGCATTTGATTGTTTCAAAATACCGGCCAAAACCCTCCACTGCTTCATCCGGAACGGCATCTTTCAAAAAATCGACACCGTTCTTCAGCGTCTTGAATAGATTCACATTGTCTTCATAAGTCAGGGTTCTGAAGCCGTTTCCTTCTGAAAGCATTTCGGACATAGGAACATACAAACTTTGGTCATTGCAGGAAAAGTCAATCTTTTTCAGATCGATCATCTGTCTTACCGGGTTTAATTCAGTTCTGTAATAGATCACTTTGTTGCTTATATCATAGACTATGCTCCATTTTGTACCTCCCGGCTGGGCAACGCTTTCAAGAATGCTGTACGAATAGTCAATCCTGTCCTCGCTTCCCCGGTATGCTTCTATCATCGATGCTGCAGTCACGAAACGTCCTGAAGAATTTTCAGTCCAGTCATTGTATTGCTTACCTTCCTTTTTATCCTTACTGCTTTTGTATTCCAGCGAATTTTCATAGATACAGTTCGCCAACACCGAATAAGGCAATTGCTCTCCGCGGTGTACCACCATTTTTCCATCCAGGTATTCTATGACAGCTACATCTCCGGAGGCATCCGACACCAGGAAATGTAAAAAAGAAGTAGGCATATAGGTGATCCGGACCAACGAATCGCTGTCTATCACATCCTTAACGCTTGCCGAGTTGTCCAGCTGGTACTGCATCCATTGGAGTTCGTTCATACCGTAACGGTCATCGGCAGCGGGGTATTTGGCCTCTTGCAGCCACATCTGCTCTATGACCAGCCCGGCCTCATTCATTCCCCCGTAGGGAAATTCCCGCCCTGCCTGGTTGAAAGTAACACTTCCGTATTTTGAAACCCAGGTCATCGGCTTTTCAGGTGCGGCAATATAAGTTGTTTTTACCATATTCCGGTAATTAATGTGTATATGTCCTTCCCCCACAGGAAAGTCCAGATTCCTTCCGAATGAGATCTTACCGTCCGGACCTTTCAAGACAAAAGTAGTACAGCAAAAACCCGCTTCTCCAATAAAAAGGGCAATAAAAGTTAACAGGATCAGTTTTGTTTTCATTTATTCTGGTGTTAATTATGGATTTAAAAAAGTAAATGCAATCTCACGGTAATCATTTCTTTCGTAGAGCAAACCAATCCCCTTCCCGGGGATTACAGTCATGGAGGAATAGGCCGAGTTTCCCGCGTGCACGGTGCTTCCCTCTCCCCACGTCTTGCCACCGTCCGTGCTGATCCGCAACGTCAGGTTTCTTCGCTGATCCGTGCAATTCGGGTTGGAGAAAAACAGCACGTTCCCCTCCCGGATCAGGCTCGCGTTGCATCCCGGGTCTGCAAGACCCGCCTCGGCATGTGTTACCCACGTCTTTCCTTCATCTGCAGAAAGATGCACGTAACGGTGACCTGCCCCGTTTACCCGGCTGTTGACCATCCAGGTGCCATCGGCAAGTTCAATGACCTTGGATTCATCTCCGGGAATCAGAGGCACTTCCAGCAGGGACCAGCTCCTGCCGTGATCCTCGCTCCGGAAAAGATGCAGGCCCTTTTGCAGGTTTACCAGTGTGTGAACCAGTTTTCCGCTTTGTGTCTGCATGCCTCTTCCAGATGTAATGAACTTAAAATCACCGTGCCAGTCCGGCTTCGTAATCTGATCCGTTATATCTTCCGGAACGCTCCAGGTTTTGCCGTTATCTGAACTTCTGGCCATCTTCAGGTAATAAATCCCTTCTTCCAGGTCATGATCCATATAATTGAAAAACAAAAAGATAGTACCTGTAAGCCGATCTGTTATCATGGAGGGATCAGAAGCCGACCGGCCTTCAGGGTAATCCACTATCACCTGCAAATCCGACCAGGTTTCCCCATAATCCGGACTGGTGCGCATTACAATATTAATATCCCTGTTTCCTTTAAGGTCCGCACAAGATGGGACCCGCTGGTCACATACTGCAATCAGAGTTCCGTCAGAAGCTGTAACCAGAGACGGAATCCTGTAACAGGCAACCTCTCCTGCCGGCTCCGAAGTGAACAACACTTGTGTCGGGGGCCGGGAATCACATCCGGCAAGCCATAGCAATGAAACAATAAGGACGTATTTCACGGGAACTAAAATACAAAAAAATCGCTACTCATATCTTTGTTTTCTATCTGGAAGGTTGAATGGCCAATGCCGAAAGTATCCATGAGTTCTTTTTGCAATTGACTAATGAACTGATCGGAAGCGCCCTCAGGCATTACCAGGTGTACGGTAAGAGCCACCTGCGTGGTGCTCATGGCCCATATGTGTAAATCATGTATGCTGGTAACACCCTGTTTGTTGAGCAGGAACTCCCTGACTTTGCCAATTTTGATGTGTCGGGGAACGGCGTCCAGGGCCAGGTCAAGGGATTCCGAAAACAGACGCCAGGTTCCCCATAAGATTACGACGATTATAAGAAAGCTTATGGCCGGATCTATCCATGTTTTACCGGTTAGGGTAATAAGCAATCCGGCAATGACAACACCCAGCGAAACGCCGGCGTCTGCAGCCATATGCAGAAAAGCGCCTTTGATATTCAGATCGGTCTTCTGGCCTTTGTAGAACAGCAATGCAGTAAAAGCATTTATGAAGATCCCTATGCCCGCCACTATCATGACCTGGGAACCGGTAACCGGCTGCGGGTCTTTCAGCTTTCTGAAGGCATCCCATGCGATGACGGCTACGGCTCCAAAAAGCAGCATTGCATTCAGAATGGATACCAGTATTGTGGTCTTGCGCAATCCGTATGTATATTTTCCCTTGGGTTTTATAGTGGCCATCCAAGCTGCCGCCCAGGCAAAAACCAGCCCCAGCACATCCCCGGCGTTATGTCCGGCATCCGCCAGCAGGGCCGAGGAATTGGCAATGAAGCCATAAATGACCTCAACAGCCACAAAGAGGACGTTCAGAGCAATGCCTATGGCAAAGCTTTTTGAATGGTCAACCTGAATGTTGTGATTATGGTTGTGGTTGTGTTGATATCCTTCCTGAAAAGCTTTTTTATCCATAAGTCTTTATGCGTTCATTTGTTGTGCGATCCTATTGGCAAGATTTTCAATATCTTCAACCCGGGACAATTGACTGATCCAGTCTTGTGGTATATTTTTAAATCCGTAATACAAACCTGCCAAACCTCCCGTCACAGCCGCGGTGGTGTCTGTATCATGCCCCAGATTAACAGCTTTCAATACAGCTTCTTTATAAGTATCCGTTGTCAGGAGACACCATAGGGATGCTTCCAGGGTATGCAAAACATACCCGGTGCTTTCTATCTGGTCCTCACGAATTTCATATATCTTCTCTTTTAAAAGGCGATCAAATGCAGAGACTTCTTGCGGATCGATACCCAGCTGTTGCATATATTCCGGCATTTTGTCCTGAAGTATGTTGTATGCCATCATGCCATCCGTGCCATTATACAATAGCAAAGCGTATTCCAGATAATAGAAACAGGCAAAAACGGATAGGATATGCGCGTGAGTGAGTGAGGATACTTGTTTTGTTACAAGATACCGTTCCTGTACAGGCTTGTTATATAGAATAAACAGTAGCGGTGCAATCCGCATCAGGGAACCATTTCCGTTAGAGTCACCGGTTGTTCCTCCTGCCATTTCAGGTTCAACACCTTGTGCCAAACGGTTGATTGCTTTACAGGTGGCTGCCCCTATATCAAAAACAGATCCCCGGGCCGCCCAGAAATTTTCCCTGGCCCATTTTATAAAGTAACTTGCCGTTTGCTTTAAATCAAAACCTTCCGCGACAGACTCGGCAAGACAAAATGTCAGTGAACTGTCATCGGACCAGGTTCCCGGAGGTAAATTATAAGTACCATAACCTCTCATATCCTTTACGGGATCCAGATGTCTTTGGCTGCGGGAAGAAAATTCCACCGGGACGCCCAGGGCATCTCCGGTTGCCACTCCATAAAGGATGGAGCGAATGGTGTCAACATTCATATTGCAAATTATTGATCCTTTTTATATAGGTGATACAAATTTATTGATCTCCTGACATTATTAGTCAAAAAGCCTTGAATTTTTTTTTTGGCATAATTTTCGTGTATCTAATAATATTCATATATTTATATATTGTTTAACCATTTATTAATTTTTTAACGTATGTCAACTTATAAAGAAAAAGCTCAGGACGTTTTCAATTTTGTAGGAACCCTTTCAAAAGAAAACCCCGGCATTGCACAGGGATTTGGTATTTTGCACAAAACCACAGGCGAAGACAAAGCCCTCACTTTCAAACAAAAAGAATTGATCGCTTTAGGTATTGCCATTACCATCCGTTGTGAAGGATGCATAGCATGCCACGTACAGGGTGCATTACAAGCCGGAGCAACCCAGGAAGAAATTGTTGAAGCTATTGGAGTAGCTGTATTAATGGGCGGCGGACCTTCCATAGTTTATGGAGATAAGGCCTACAAAGCAATGAAAGAAATGATGTAATATCAAATACATTGCATTCCACGGAAAGGGCCGGCATTTAGCCGGCCCTTTTCCATTATTATTAATGTATTCAGACATAGCGCTTTAATGATTAGTTGAGTATTTTTTGGGCTCTTTCTGTCAGATCATTCAGATCGTTGGTTTCTTTAATAGATTGTTTTCCAACCGCTAAAGTCATACGTGCATGCTTAATGACAGCCTTTTTTTGATTTTCTTTAGAAGTAAAACCAAGGATTATGGTCAACACCTCCATCAGCCGGATAATAACAGCTGTACTACCAGCCGCAAATTGACGTATCTGGTTGAATGCCGCATCCAGGACCCCCTCAAAATCAAGTGAATTAGCAATCACCCTCAAATTGTTATTTTCATCTACACGGTATTTAGACGGAAATTTCACCTGGGCCAGATAGCACATAGTGGCTGATAAATGGTCTATACAGGCAATGGCTGTATAAGGATCGTTTACCCCGGGAGACAAGGCCCTTGCAGCTATTTCAACCATTTGATGTATGGAAAATTCCAAATCCTGCTGGGCCGTTTTTGTTTTCCCGATTACCAAGCACGAAAGAAGTTGTGCTATTTGATCCGGGTCTAAGGGTTTGTCGGTATAAAGTTTCCCGATCTCCAGATTGTCGATCAGGTAATCCCCGGGTCTGTAATGAAGTTCAAGCATTGCATGGTTTTTGGTAATAAGAGCGAGCAGGGAGGCACTGTCTACGTATTGGAAATAACCGCTGCAAGGACATTTCACAGATAAAACTGTTTGATACGAGGCTTTCTGCTCATCTACATGCAGATCCTGACCTGCTTCCGGCTCGTCTCCCATTTTTTCGGGAAACAACACAGTTACTTGTTTGGATATAAACGAGGCAATATCCGAAATTACTTTATCTGCCTGTATGCTTACAGCAATTCTGTGAATAAAGACAATCAGAAGAATGATGTTAAAGATGGCGGCAATAATGGCAAACAGAATGGAAAGAGAAGGAATAAAATAATTTTCGCTGCTCTCTTTTACGGCATTCAAGACTATCAGACAATATAAATAAGTAGAAATGTAGGAACCCAAAACAATCTGGTTCAACCTGACATACATAAAATTTTTGATCAATCGCGGTCCGAACTGAGAAGATGCAAGTGTCAATGCCACCAGAGTCACAGAGAAGACCGTTCCTGCAACCCCAATCATAGCACCGGATATTGTGGACAAAATACTTCTTGCCGAGTCGGGGTTGTTGACCAAAAAGAAACGTCCCGGACCGGTTTGCGAAAACGTTATGGCTCCGTCAAGATAGATAAAGCCAATCGCGAGCAAAACTGCTCCTGTTATGATAACTACAGGAACAAACCAGAAAGTTGCTTTCAGTTCGTTCCAGAAAAAGAAAAACTTTTTCATAGATTATGACGTTTTACCAATTGTTATTTCTTGGTGTTTTTTTCGTTTGTTTCCTGTTCCAGGATGTTGTTGGTGATACGTGCTGTCAGGTCTTCGTTTCGTTTGATCGTGGATTTGATGGTTTCAATTTCTCCGGCTTCTTTACAATTCTTTAGCTGTTCTTTTAAAGCTTCCTGTTTTTTCGCCAGCTCTGTTAAGAAATCTTTTTTGGTTTGCAATTTTTCGGATTTGATGGCTTCATCAAAGATCAGGTCTTCTGGAGACTTTTCGTTTGATTCCTCTTTTTTCACTACCTGTCGGGGAATAAATTCCTTTTCATCAACACGTCTTTGGTTCATGAATGTGGGAGAGACAATCTCAATTTTTTTCTCATGGAGTTTGTCCATTACATAAGCATTTAATAATGAGCTTGTACTGAAAAACTTACTGCTGTCGTCCAGAAAACCGTGAATTTTATATGTGACTGAGAAATCGCCTAACCCTGTAATGTAAACATACGGATCCTTCAATCCTGTTGTTAAGGCAGCTTCCCGCAAAGCTTCTTCTATCAGAATACGCGAAACATCATACCCCAGGGAAACGGAAGTGGAAATTACCGTATTGGTCTTGCGGGTGAGCTTCACGGGATTGTTGGCTATGTATATATTCGGGATTGTGATAAAATTGCTGTCCTCCAATTGAATCTCTGTGTGGAATATGCTTTTTTTAATTACCCGACCGTGAAGGTCATTGATCTTGATAAGATCCCCGTTCCTGAAACGTTTCATGGAATTGTTCATGATACCGGCAATCAAATTGCCCAACACAGTGGTTGAACTCAGGGCAATGGCTGCACTGATTATTATACCCAGAAAACTCAGAATCTGTCCTTTGAGCGTTTTATCAATGGGCAGTGCCAGAACAAACCCCAGGATTCCAACAAGAATTATCAAAAAAGCGATGGCTCCTTTGGTAATATTTCCGTTTGATGCCGTAGATTTCGATCTCTTGAAGATCCACGCATTCAGTACAAGTAATACAATTAAGACCAACAACACCATGGTCGGTTCGATCATGGATTTTAAAATCTTAATGATTGTTTCCATTATTTATATTCTTTAAGGGGTGCAACGCACACATTGTTCTTTTGGCTCATAACCAGCATGTTAAGTAAAACCACCCCCCGGGGGTCGAAATTCGCAATTCGCTGAAATTCAATCAAAAGAACAATGTGTGCGTTGCACAAATTTAGCGATTTTTCTCTTACCCGCTAACACTCCTGAATTTCAGTTCCTTCTCTATGTCTTCCAACTTCAGATCCTTTAACTTGAGCAGTATCAGGTAATGGTAAAGCAGGTCTGCAGCTTCGTACACAAATCGTTCCCGGTTATCGGCAATCGCTTCTATTACAAGTTCAACGGCTTCCTCTCCTACTTTCTGGGCAACCTTGTTTACCCCTTTTCTGAATAATGCATTGGTGTAGGACCCGGACGTATCTTCATTGATCCTTTGTTCAATAACCGATTGCAACCGGTATACGAATCCTTTGGCGGTTTCTTCCCCAAAACAGGAAGTACTACCGGTATGACATACCGGGCCGGCCGGAAACACCTTGATCAATAAGGTATCACTGTCACAATCCTCCCTGATATCGGCAACCTGAAGAAAGTTGCCTGATACTTCTCCTTTTGTCCACAAGCGCTGCTTGCTTCTGCTGAAGAAGGTCACCCTTTTTTCTGTCAATGTTTTATTATAGGCTTCAAGGTTCATGTAACCGAGCATCAAAACCTGCAGCGTGTTGACATCCTGAATAATTACCGGGACCAAACCGTCCCCTTTTGCAAAATCAATCATCTTACTTGAATATTGTTGGTTTTTAAATAACTTTTTAATGCAGGGATGGATACCTCCCCGTAATGGAAAACGCTTGCGGCCAGCCCTGCCGTAGCCTGGGTCAGGGAAAAGAGATCCCTGAAATGCTTCACGGTTCCCGCACCACCCGATGCAATGACAGGAATGTTTACCGAGTCCGCTACCCGGCCGGTTATATCCAGTGCAAACCCGTTTTTCGTTCCGTCATGATCCATGGATGTGAGCAATATCTCACCGGCCCCCAAGGATTCAGCCTGTTTGACCCAGTCTGTGGTTTTTAAGGGTACAGACGTTCTCCCTCCGTGAATATAAACCTGCCAGCTGCCGGATTCACACTTTGTATCTACGGCCAACACCACACACTGACTCCCGAATTCCCGGGCAATTTCGCTGATCAGTTCCGGTCTGAGAACAGCAGAAGTGTTGATACTTATTTTATCGGCCCCCGCAAACAACAGATCACTGACATCGCTCAAGGAAGCAATCCCCCCTCCCACCGTAAAAGGTATGGAAATGCGGGCAGCTATCCTTTTCACCAGCTCAACGCGTGTTTTCCGATTTTCAGAAGATGCCGTAATATCAAGGAAAACAAGCTCGTCAGCTCCCTGTTCCATGTATTTTTCCGCTAATTCCACGGCATCTCCGGCATCTTTTATGTCTACAAAATTGACCCCTTTGACGGTGCGTCCGTCTTTGATGTCCAAACAGGGAATGATTCTATTCTTTAACATATTTTTCCAATTCTTGCAATTTGATTTTCCCTTCATACAAGGCTTTTCCAATAATAGCGCCTTCACAACCGATTTCTTTTAGCCGCAACAAGTCATCCATGGATGAAACACCACCGCTTGCGATAAGCCTAACACCGGTTTTGGCCAATATCTCCCTGTACAACGTATAAGAAGGGCCTTCCAGCATGCCGTCTTTGTCAATATCGGTACAGATTACGTAATGAACCCCCTTATTTTCGTAACAAGCAATGAAATCCACCACATCACGACCCGAAATTTCTGTCCATCCGCTTACGGCAATTTCACGGTTTTTGCTGTCTGCTCCCAATATTATCCTGTCATTCCCGTAATCTTTCAACCACTGTTCAAACTCTTTTGGCTGTTGTACGGCAATGCTTCCCCCGGTAATCTGTACAGCCCCGCTCTCAAAAGCAATACGCACATCTTCCCCTGAACGGACACCCCCTCCGAAATCAATTTTCAGACGGGTTCGTGAAGCAATCTTTTCCAAAATCCTGTAATTAACAATACATCCGGCCGCCGCCCCGTCCAGGTCCACAAGGTGCAAATAGTCAAGCCCGCCGGCTTCAAACATAAGAGCTACTTCCAAAGGGTCTTCGTTATAAACCTTCCGGGTACTGTAATCTCCCCGTGAAAGCCGCACGCATTTTCCGTCAATAATATCTATGGCAGGTATCAGTCTCATAACCGTAAAAAATTTTGTAATACAATTTCGCCAACACTGCCTGACTTTTCAGGATGAAATTGCGTGGCAAAAAAATTGTCTTTTTGCATGGCGGCACTAAAAGGAAAAACATACTTGCATACCGCCGAAGTCTGCAAACATGTCTGGGCATAAAAACTGTGCACGTAATACACGTTATCCCTTATATCAATTCCTTCAAACAATGGTCCCGACACACTTGCAAAATCATTCCAGCCCATATGGGGAATCCGTTCTTTGGGCGGGAACCGTTTTACAGGTGCATCAAAAATACCCAGACATTCTGTGTTCCCTTCTTCGGTAGATTTGCACATGATCTGCAGTCCCAGGCAAATGCCTAAAAATGGTTGTGTTAAAGATTTGATCACAACGTCCAATCCCCTGTCCCTGAGGTATTTCATGGCAGATGCCGCCTCACCTACACCGGGCATGATCACTTTTTGAGCATCCCTCAATAAGGATTCCTTGTCTGTAACAATACTTTCATAACCCATGCGATTGAGCGCGTTCTGGACAGAACGGACATTTCCTGCATTATACTTAATAATGGCTATCATAGGACTCCTTTGGTACTTGGGATATGATAATCGGATGTCTTGCCCGTTGCCATGGCCACGGATTTTCCAAAAGCTTTAAACACAGCTTCAATTTTATGATGATCGTTTCCCCCTTCAGATCTGACATTCAGATTGCATCCCGAGGTATCACAAAAAGAACGGAAAAAATGGCTGAACATTTCACACGGCACATCGCCTAACATTTCACGCCTCAGATCAACATCCCATACCAGGTAAGGCCTCCCGCCAAAATCCACGGCTACCCGGGCCAGGCTATCGTCCATTGGTATGACGAAACCGTAACGCCCGATTCCTTTTTTGCTGCCCAAAGCCTTTTTGAACGCTTCTCCCAGAGCCAGTGCCACATCTTCCATGGTGTGGTGCTGATCCGTTTCCAGATCGCCTTTGACCGTCATTTCCAGATCCAGCTTCCCGTGCTTTGCGATTTGTTCCAGCATATGATCCAGAAAGCCGAGACCCGTTTTAACCGCCGAGTCTCCCCTCCCGTCCAGGTTCAAAGTCAGCTGCACATCCGTTTCCCGGGTTTGCCTGCTGACCGAGACTTTTCTTGGAACCGCTTTCAGGTATTGGTAAATTTCCGACCATTGAGAAGTGCATAAAACCGCAGTTTTATTCGCTTTGCCCATAAATACTCCGGAAATTTTTACTTGATCTGCCCAGGTAATATCCTGTACTTTGTCAGATATGAGGAATGACTTCTCCAGATCATACAGACCGTAGAGGTATTTGTTGTATCCCTCCGAACCCGGTTTGTCAGTAAGCACCTCCTGAAAGATGATGCCTTCATTTTCAAAAAAGCTGATAACAGATTGTTGTTCAAGCGTCTTGAGAGCCTCGTTTGTAATCATAACCAATTGGTAATCTAACTCATTGACTATTCTGGCCAGCCATTGGAATACCCGGGGATAAAACCGGGGCAACCCGGCATCGGTTACCAACGGACCGTCTCTTTTTATAAAAATCACTTTATTCATTGTAAGTTGTTTATGGCGTTTATTAACATTTCATTTTCCTCCGGAGTGCCCACTGTCACCCGCAGGCAATTTGCAATTTCCCGGTGCCGGTTCCTGGTTATGATCCCTTCAGAAACCAGTTCACGGTAGAGCGCATCTGCGTTATCAACTTCTATAAGTAAGAAATTAGCCCTGGAAGGATATATTTTTTTTACGCGTTCCATGCTGCTCAGTGCTTTGACCAGCTTTTCCTTTTCTTTCATGAGCAAGGCTACTGTCCTGTTCTTTTTGCCGGGATCCTGCAATGCGTCCATTGCGGCCTGCTGGTTGATGCTGCTGATATTGTACGGGGGTTTGACTTTGTTCAGCAGAGCCACTATCTCTTCACAGGCAAAAGCCATCCCCAGTCTGGCCGCTGCCAAACCCCATGCTTTGCTGAAAGTCTGGATAACCACCAGGTTGTTGTATTTTGTTATCCTGTCCAGCCACGAAGGTTCTTGCGAAAAATCATTATAGGCCTC